>Ga0315913_1008279_pt1 | contig 12361 bp, 8 predicted proteins | sample MpolsnodulesMG_FD_207736 | JGI IMG/M metagenome (GOLD analysis project Ga0315913, IMG submission 207736) | Medicago polymorpha root nodule microbial communities from Los Angeles, California, United States - small nodules | ecosystem: Host-associated > Plants > Roots > Nodule | place: USA... | reverse complement strand
AAAAATGATTTCTTTAACAAAATGAATTTTTTTAAAATCTAAAACAAACACTAGAATTTTTTTTGAAGGAACTACAAAAATAAAATAAAATAAAAAGGTGCTTTTTTAGTTAAAAAATATATTTTTTTTCAAAAAAAATCCAAAACATCGTGTCCCTTAGTCCTTCGTTTTTTGTTGTCTTACATGAAGTGATAAAGACTGCATGAAACACACAACTCACACACACAATTGCACAACTGCAAGGTCCTGAAATCGAACTCAGGCAAAGGTGTCTAGCCTAAGAATAGTTTTAAGGACTAGTCCTCGCAAGGTCCTGAATTCGAACTCAGGTAAAGGTGTCTAGCCTAAAAATAGTGATCTTAGACTCCTTGCGAGGTCATGAATTTGAATTCAGGTGAAGGTGTCTAGCCTAAGAATAGTGATCTTGATCTTAGGCTTTACGGACCAGTCCTCTATTTTTAAATCCAGCATTTTAGTCCTAGTTAAACAAGTTTCATATATGATTATGACGTGTTATTTTTATCAGTGATGTAAAGTTACATTTGATAATGTAATGTGACATTGCTGATTGCTGATTGCTGAATTGACTAGAAACAATTACAATAAATGAATAAATATATATAAACATTTAATCATATCACACTATATATGCTGAAATATTTAACAAGTGAAATAACAAAGTATTATAGTAAACTTCCTTGGTTAAAATAATTTTATAAATTCCAAGGATACCTGTATGAACATAAAAGACCATAGCTGCATGTAGAAGCACAGGAAGAAACACAGAGTTAGGTTCCAATGTAAAGAACTCAATATGATAGTGTGGTTTGTTATGTCCATCTTTGACATCAGTGGCAGAGATCTCTCCATATTCAGTCTCAAACAATGTCTTCCTTTGACCCCTCTCCACCACAGGTCCCTTGTGAGCTCTCACACCGTGCTCATCACTTGATAATGCATTTAATTCACACAAGGAAGTGATAATAAGGAAGAAAATCAATAAGGACGAAAATTTGGAAGTTATGAAAGATTTTTGAGTCTCCATTATCAAAAGAGTGAAAGTGGAAAAGTTGGATAGAACTATTGAAGTGGTTTTGCACTTGGCAAATGTGTCTAATATATAGAGCGGTGGTGACTAGCATTTTTTAAGGCTGCATGTCTTGTTTTTTGGACACGTTAATAGCTTGAACAGGTGGCACTTTGGTAGGTACAATATGTGTGTGTGCAACTGAATTCCAAACGGATGAGAATGAGTGAGTGAGATCAGTATGAAATATGTTATGTCAGATTAGTGAGTTTTCCCTTTTTATTTTGAAACTGAATTTCAAAATATAACTCAGATAAGCTCCAATTTTTTTAGTAATATATTTTTAAATTTGTGAGTTTTTGTTTGTGGGTTTTCTCTAATCTATTCAAAACATTGTCGAAGATTAAATAGGAACACATCTTCTAACCCAATTTAAACTTTTGTTTACCATGTTACGTTAGATCTAACCTTCATTAATGTATTTTAATCTTTAGTGGTACGATATATTTTTATATGAAATGATAGCATATTCTTTGTTATGTTAGTATTTTTTTTATCAAACTCAATCCTTTATCTCTTTTATTTTTAACACTTTAGATCATCAGCTTAAACTGGAGGGTTCTCAATCCTCTATCTTAAAATAGTTGAAAGTTGTTCTACTAATGTCATCATTGTGACTCATTATCAATGAATTAAGATTTGAAAATTGCTCTTCTCCCATTTGTTTTGGTTTATTCACGTGCGTATGTGAGTTAAGTAAAATTGAAAAATGTCCAACATTAGTTAAATCACGTTGAAAAAGTCGAGCGTGAATTAATTAATGATAGACATAATTAAGGGAATGAACAATTGTAAAAGAAAAAAGAGCAATTTTCTTAAAATTTTGGATGGACATATGTAAAACATTGTTTTTGCATGGTCTTAATTTATTTGTCTATTATTGCTTTTGACATACCCCAGACTATACCAACAAAAATAAGCCAGACCAACCGTTGAGGTCAATAGTCTAACCTATATCAGATCCTGACTAGCTATATCAATATTTTGTTAAAGGATCTTGCTAACCATTACTCTCAGGGCAATGGTTAAGGATTCAAAAGAGGAAATAATTTATGAATTTTATGTAGAAAAAGTTTCATTTTAAATTTTCAGTGTGGTTAAAACACAAGTTCCAATAAAAAGTTTCTTTTTTGGACTTCTAAACTATTTAGATAAAATGGTTGGACTACATGCTATGTGAAAGAATGGTTAGACCTACCAAATTGTTATAATTTTTTTTTTTTTGTGTGAATTTGATATTCTCTACGTGTAACTAACTATAAAAACTAATATTTCGAATCGGATAGGACTACAATGAATGACAAAGAAACTAATGTAATTGACATAGTAACTAAAAATTCACCTTCAAGATAAATAAGTGAGGTGTTTAGAGTTTCTTGACTCCTATATCTTTTCTATATCAGTTACAAAAGATACAAGGCTGAAAGAGAAAAAGAATGAAAAATTTAGAAAAAAGAGGAAAACGAAAGGAAATAACTTCTGAAATGGTTTGCTCAACAAAAAAAAAAAACTTCTGAAATGGTAGGAATCCATGAGTTTAATCCATCTTATTGTTTTCATACGTATGTTGGAATCTATTCTACATGATCTTTAAGATTGAATATTATTTTTAACATATATTGTTTTTTTCTCTATCTTTTCTATAAACACCATTGTCACTTTTTTGCACATATAATGAATTTTATATTTGTATATGAGACATATAAGCGTAAGTTGGTACTATAATTGCATGTATATTTTATATATAATTATTACTAGATTGTCCTTTTTGTATAAATATATTATGTATTAATTTTTAATTGAAACTTAGTGATGTGAATATATTTGAAAAAATTATTAAATTATTAATTTAAAAGATGATTTATGATTATATATTAAGGTGGGTAAGGGTGGACAACGAGTCAAGTTGGGTGGATTCGGGTCTAAAAACACCAATTGTCCCACACTGCGGGTGTGATCACACAACCCAAACTCAACCAATCTAAGGGCTCAGATTTTATGAGTTGGTTTTGTTCGGGTCATCGGTTCGACTGATCGATTATCATGGTTTAGAACCAAAAAGTTAGACATAAGCTTTCAAGAACAACTTCATTTTTTCAATAAAAAAGCTTCAATCTTTTTTATTATTCTAGTTACAAAAGAAAAAAATGAAACGAGGAAGGATAAAATAAGGGATAACAAGAAGGAAAGAAGACATATCCACATAAGGTTAAACCGAGCCATGGAGGGAAGATCATTTATGGGTATTTTTTACAATGAGAATGCGTTGAAATTACGTTCGAATTTTGGTGAGGGGAAACAATATTGATGGGTGAAAAAAGAAGTATTGTCGAATATTGCTTAAATATGAAACCCTAATCAACTAAACACATTGTATTGTGTATATGAGGGGTAAACGCTATTTTTTATGTTATTGGATAGTTCGTGTTGGTCACCGACGATTCAATCATAATAAAACCCGACGAGTATAATTCATACCAACTTGTTTTTGACCCGACAACATGCGAACCCGTTTTTAACCAGCCAGTTTGATTTTGTTTGTACCTGGCCACTCGGGTTGGGGCTAGTAGCGGGTGTTTGTCCACCCCTAGAGTTGTGAGCTATGTAAGTATCTTCATTGTGTCCTTATCATGACCAACTTACTCGAATGACTGTTACCACACTAGGTATACTTCTCGTTTTCCATTACTCTTGATCGAGTAAGTGCGAGCTCTGTCATGCACCTTAGTTTTTGTTTGGGTCATGGGTTACACACTCTAGTGATGAGCTTGTGGGTCTACTATTATGAGGGATGAATATACATTTTAAGTATATTGCTGATCCATAATCCCAAAACACGAGACCTGCAAAGGCAAGATGGTTAAGGTCTATATATGACGGTCAAATAACAAGATTCTTTTTGTTACATAACAACATTGTTTTTTAAATAAACGATTGAAATCAAGTGGTGAATGAACTTTACTAAATAAAAAGTCATTCACCCATACATAAATTGAACAATTATTTTATTGACTTTAGTTATTCCGACCAAACTCTATTTCAAAAAACCCGAGGATTAAAGTAGACTTTTTTTTATCGATTTTAATCGAGTGGGACATGAATTACACACTAAAATTTAAACCTTTAATTTTGCATCGTATACTAAAAAAAAGATAATATAAATAAAACAATAAATATTGGAAAAGAAGAAGACAATGATCCTCTGCGTTTCGAAACTTTAGAATGGCTCTCCCTCTCCTCGGATCAAACATAGCAAGCGAGGTTCCCATTCATTCTTCTCCTTTTTCTCAATTTTATTTATATTTTCACCATTGTTAATTAATTATTCTTCAATTAGGCTTTCGAATTTTAATTCAGCATGATTTATATTCCTATTACTATGATCGGGTGCTTAATTTCTAGGGCACAACCAAATTCCCCAATTTTAAAGCTTCTTAGTCTTAATTACGTTATTTAGGGTTTAGATTAATGTCTGAACTATTTGATGCAGGTTGGACTCCGTTTACTTCTTTGTCCTCTTGGTTCCCACATTGTAATTCGAACAGCATGGTAACCCATTTTTCATTTATAATTTTTATGTTGTTTTTAATGTTAAAAATGCTTTTTTTAAGTGCTAAATTGGTGATATCTTATTTTTTGTTTTATTTGTAGTTGTTCTGTGGGAATTGGTTTGCCTGTGTATTCTACATTCAAGGCAATAGAAAGTAAAAATCAAGATGCTCAACAAAGGTGTCTTGTCTACTGGGCAGGTTTGAATTTCATTAACCCTTATCGGCTGCGAAATAGAGTTTGATATATAGATGAAAAAAAAGAAACTTTGCTAATGACTTAATGCTATGAAGCACGGACACAGACACTGGACATGACAATGACGCTCAAAAGGTGACAAACACAATGCAATTGGGGAGCTGTTTCATGAAAATCTTGTTTAGGCTAGAATAACGTTGATGCTTTTATTTTAGTGGGACTTGATCAAATTAGTAATCTCTACACAATATTGTCAAATAGCAGCTGTAGCGTAGTGGAATTTTAATAAATCGCTATTGTTCCGTGATTTACTATTTAATACAAAGTGTTGTCAAATAATCGCTATAGCGCAGTAGCATAGCAGAATTTGAATGAAACGCTGTTTTCCATGATCCGCGATTGACAACACTGTCTCTACATATATTTGACTGTTCATTATTTCTTCGTTCTAGATGTTTCATTTCCCGCAAAGAGATTAATAGGAATTAATATTCCGTCCATTTTTATGCATTATTCTGTTCTCCATACTGGAGACTGCATGTCACTTGCTGTTGATAAATATTTCTTCCTGAGCATCTTTCAGTTGTAATTGAAGTATGAAGGAACCAAATGTGTCTAATAAACTCATTGATTTATCAAACAATGAAAATCACATCACAAAACTGAGCTGCAATTTCTATCCTTCAGGATAACTGTTTTCTGGAACCAATAACACATTCTGTTCTGATATCTGATCCCAAAGTTATAAGTTCGAACACGTTCACACCTACCAATGTGATTATTTAATTCAACCTCTGTTACTGTGTGTAAATACAACCCTTATTCTATTATATTTATCATGATCATGATATATTTTTCTCCACTTTTGATTTTTACAGCATTCGGCTCATTCAGCCTCATTGAAGTATTCACGGACAAGCTTATTTCTTGGTATAGTTTGATCCATTTAAGTTGGTTGTATTGTTTTGTTCCAGTTTAATTTACTTAAGTTGGTTGTATTGTGCTGTTCCACTTTAATTTACAAAAGTCAATCTTTTTCTTTCTTCTGAATATATGATGCACTACCTTCTTGATAACAAGATTCTATCTCTTATATGGTTGATCCCCTAAAAAACAATCTCTTGTATGGTTCATAGCATTTTTTCATCGGGTTTATTGGTTATGTGACTTGCAATTGAACGAAACTACTTTTTCCTAATTTTTCAGGGTTCCCATGTACTATCACGTCAAGTTTGCATTTCTAGTTTGGCTTCAACTTCCACCTACCAATGTGAGTTTCATAAACATTCAGAGTTAGGTTGATTCTTTAATGATGTTTTGAGCCATCTGTAACTGAAATAGATTTTATTACATTCTCCTTTGCCTTTTTCTTTCTGTAAAACTGCAAGCATCGTGATTTAGACAATGCTATATGGGGAAATATTTAGAAGACAAAAAGGGTAGCTAAGATGCTAAAACATTAGGCTGCATTTGGATTTTTTGCAGAGAAATCTGATATGACGTTACTCTGCACATATCTGGTTGCAAATCTAATTTAATAAAATAATGTTTGAATTTTAGTACTTGTGAAAGGTTCAAAGTTTACCCATTTATGTTTTCTTCCAAACTTATTATAGTTCAGTAACATTTTATCAGAATATCAATGCTCTTGCAATTTTCTTGTTTTCACAAACATGGTTCTCAAATTTCCAAGTTAAACTTGTATAACATATGAGTTTACAACTGTAGCTATCGAAATTGAGTTGAATCACTTGCAAAGTTATTCACGGATCAACTCAAGTAGCTCGCATTGACCTGTGAGTATGAGACTGGTTGAACTGAGTTACAATATATTGATTATTTTTTTCAAAGTATATCTAAAAGGTTAAATATATGTTTGGTTTCTGCAAATATAGGATCAGGGTTTAAATATTCCCCAATCATCTCTCTGGGCATTTGCTCTTCCCCTAAATCCACCCTCTCTGTCTTCTCTCACACTATCACCACTTTCTCTAATAGCTAACTCTCATCACTTGGATAAGAAAGTAGAAGTTTAGTTCCTACCTCACAGTTTTCGCGGCTACCCCTTGACCCTACCACAATTTGTTGCCCTTTTATTTTCCACTCACGTTTCCAAACTCGAGTGAAACAAGTGACATTCAGAAGTTGGAACCTTGATGGATTTCCAAGCATAAACCTTATATTGAGAAAACTGTGCTCATGCAATGAAGATGAGGAGAGATGGGGATATGGTTGGGGGCTTTACAATGACGTTTGGTGGGGGGGGTTATGTGATGGGTTGTCGATTTGTATGATGGGTTGTCGATTTTGTATGATGGGGGGTGGGAGGGGGTCCGATGCATGTGTGCAAGAGATTTGCGGCATTTGCCACCACTCGTTTAAATAATCTTCAATAAATAATTCACTTAAAAATCATTTATGTATTTGCTGGAAGTGTATTTTTTAGAATTAGGATTGTCTTCTAGAGTGATTTGTTGCTGTCATTTACAAAATTACAACACTATATTTAATCGTTTAGGTTTAACATGTTCTATTGTTGAAAATTTGTCTCTTCAATGCCTCAACTCTGTTCTGTTATTTTGCTAACAAACTTCTTGCATTCAAGCAGGGAGCAAAACAGTTATACATGAAACACATTCGCCCCTTCTTGTTGAAGCATCAAGAGAGTGCTGATCGCGTTTTAAGCCTTGCATCTTGTGAAGTGGTTTGTCCCATACTGTTTTATTTTTTTTGCAAACTACAGCAATAAAAATCTAGTGTTCCCATCAACAATGAAAAAAAAAAAAAACCAGTAATGATCGTGTAAATTGTTTATATTGAGTATCAAAAGAGCTTGCAGAATGAAACTTTCTCGGACCCCTCTTTCAAATGCAGAGTTCGTTTATAATCTTTTAAGAACAAGTGTATTTAACAGTGGAATTTGACTAAACACTTGCAGATCAAACTTGTCAACTCATATCAAAAAGAGATCCAGTCAGTCAAGATCATGGTAGGAAAGATAACCGAATCAGGTGAAACACTGTTTCTGTGCTCAGCAATAGCTTTTTCCCATTATGTAAGTTACTAAACTGTAAATTGAATTTCTTTATCTGTATGAACCAGCTGATAAAATGTTGAGAAGCCCCCCTACTGCATCAGATAGATCACAGCAGCATAGTCCAGTTGATGAATCTGCCACACCGTCCGATGCTGAGCCTGACCAGAACAGTAGCTAATCAACCAGAAAGGTTCGGCGAACTGAGACTCCGCGAGTTGATGAGTGCTGTCCCCAACAGTTCCTGTTAGACTTGAAAAAACAGATACTAGACTTACATCTATTAGTATTTTCTTGAATTTTGAAATCTATCTCTGGAAAAAAAATAAAAATTGAAGCTTTCTCTGGATAGGATACTGGTAGATAAATTTTCTGAGATTTGCTGCTTTTGCATAGATTAGAAGCTGTCTATATTCTTGATGATACATAGACTAAATACTCCACATGTCTCTAAACTTTGCTGTTGATGTTATAGATTCACTTTTAATGTTTGGTTTAAAATTTTGTATGTTCGTTTGATTTTATGGATTCACTTTTAATGAATGGTTCATAGTCGGATTCATGCTTATAATACACTTGACTTCGCACATTTTATACAACGGATAATACGAGGTTCTATTAAACGAGTCAGAATTCCTAAAAATAAATTGAGTTGAAATTATGCAGATTCACAAATGACGCGTATGCGTGTGAATTATTCAATGTTAGCAACTGTTTCTGTCCTGTACAACCGTTTCAATTCATCCTGTAGACAGCAAACATTGTTAAGGTTCTCACATTCTTTACATACTCTCTGAAGTTCTTCCCTCAAAGTTTGATTCTCATTTCCCAGTTTCTCCACCCTCTTGTAACTCTTCACACGCATCCGAAAGTTTGTTACAGTCCAGTGGTTTGACTGTGCGGACGTTTTATGCGGAATCTTGGACACCACATTTCTCCTCTTGCTGTGTTTTTATTTGGTCACTAAGCCAATAACCGAAAGAAAACAAACAAATTAACTTACTAACATTTGCCTATACATTTTGTTGTCAAATGCAATAATACAATGTCTTCACAACCTCCATTTTATTGTCAAATGCAATAATACAATGTCTTCACAACCTCCAAATATCAAACAAATATGGATCACTTCACTCAGCCTAGACTTGCACTTGCAACATTTTACAGGAAGTACAGGGTATCAAAAGAATGAATATGTATATTCTGGGTACACATGTAGCACCGACATCTCATATCAAAGGCGTGTCTTACATTTGACACATGTCAATATCCAACCTCGACACGTCGTTGACATGTGATTACATGATTTACTTTTACATTTTTTTTATTTAAAATTATTACCAATATTGACTTGTGAGTTTTAGTGTTGCGTTTGTATCTACATCAGTGCTTCAACCGGGAAGACAAACAATGTTAGCTACCCCTAATCTAGAATAACTTTACAAACAACAAACGTAGAAATCATACTTTTATCAAGTGATCATCATTGTGTCGAATTTTTGTGGCTTCAACACTAGCAGAAGATGCATTCCACAGTTCCATTCCAATACCAAGATTAACACTGAATAAACAATTAATTAGAAGCTAATTAAACTAACTTAAAATATGTCAACTTTATCTACCAGAAAATCATTGCAATGAGCAATTAGTATAACAAAGATAATCAGAGTAATTTTTCAACTATACAAAGTATTATATGAAGCATTTTAAAATACTAGAAACTAAGTTCAATAATTTCAAGTAAAGTAAAATAAAAAAGCTGGAATTCTCTATAATTTGTAATTTTGAGCCTCACTTGAAGTGGTTACCCGTATCTATGATTGTTTGTTTTCACATATTTAAGTGCAATATTACTAGTGATGCGTGTTTAGCTTTGTTTGATAGTATCTTAATTTTAGGATTGAATATACCGTTATCATTCAACAGGACAATCATGCTTTAAGTCATCTTATGAAGTCAAGATTGTGTTCTAATCTGTGTGTAATGGTGGCTCCTTCCTTGCTTTGGCATTTCTAGAGAGACCATTCACATAATAAAACCTAAAATAATTACGATCTTTCATTATGATACCATGAGGTTAATATCATATCGCCTTATTTAAAACACTTACAACAATATCATGGTGTCTACTCATTTTTTTTATGAAATAAATTTTAAGGATGGTGTCTTAGTCCAAGACAAAGAAGTCATTCGACCTCAAAGAAAACTTACAAAATGATTTACATTTATCTCTATACAGGAACAATATTTGAGCTCGTATTAGGAACATCTGGATCAAAGACATCTTTCTTTACGACTAAACCAAACTCTTTGAGTTACTACTATGTTTGACTTGCTATAAGAAGTTAATCAAATTATTTCTACTTAATTATTATCGTACCACAAAGTTGGTACATGCTTACATTCAAAATTGCCCTCTCTTTAGTTTCGACGTTTTGGTGATTTAAGCGTTTATGTTTTTTTTCTTCTCCGGAATGAACTTTGATTATTTCAAAAAAACAATAATAATTAAGTTATAGTAATAGTTATGTAGTAGCTAGGTAGTAAGAATTGAGACCCTCTTGAAACCCTATATAAGGTTCGTTCGGAGACTATCTATCTATTTTTAGAGTGCATGAGGTGGTATCTTGTATCTCCAAGGGACAATGAGTTCAAATTTTTGGTGTCGAGATTCGAACAGAGTTTCTCGAGATTGAAGAGATAAACTCTCAACTAAGTGACCTCTTAGGAGACATGCACTGAGTTCAAATCTTGTAACCCTATAAAATGACTCACTCGATAAATAAATTAAAAATATAAAGTTCACCAAAACATATATAAATATAAAAACTTGAGTTCTTTCTGCCATAACAAATAAATTTGAGTTTGATATTCTTGCATCAACCACAAAAGAAAATAAAAAATAAACTTGAGTTTTGATGCTCTTGCATCAAAGACAACAATGCCAAATCCTTGGATGATTCCTTTAAAAGCTAATCCAACAATCCATACTTGATGTATGTAGAATTCTGGAATGCCCTATCAAAAGGCAACGCAACCAAGAAAGTAGGAAAATAAATGCTTGATCTTACTTTTCTCTTTTGGTTTCTTTTCAACCAAGTGATGGAATGGTGTATGTGTTCCAATCTCAGACCCAGCTTGAGATCCAGATTGATCTCGACTTTCATCCAACGCGAGACTGTTAACAGCTTCTGCTCCTTCGTCGGGTCTTAGAGTCTCATTCTCAACAGTGGACATTAAGCTAGCTGCAGTATGTTGTGCATTTGGACTTTCTTCTTCAATTTCGAAATCAACACGATCAGTACTGATCGGTTTTATGCTGGCAAGTGCATCAATCTTGGCTGTGTATAGATCAAAGAGAATCCTTATCAGTATTTCAGTGATTTCCTTGAATTCTGGTCTGAGCTTTGGGTTTTTATCCCAACAGGATTCCAGCAGGGTGATTATTTCTTCTGGAAATTCAGCCAAACTTGGCCTGATGTTCTGCAACCATTATCAACAACTTCATGCGTTAAGACCATGTTTGAGTAAACAACTCAAAGCACTTATAGTATAAAAACTATTTCTATGACAAAAGATAAAAAGAGTCAAATTGTTTTCATATAAGTTATAAGCATGTCTTGAAGGGCTTACGAAAATAAGTTGAAAATAAGACCCTCCCAAACATTCTCACACTTGCCTACGTGAATAAATAGGTTCAATAAATCAATAAAAAATCCTAACTGTAGTTAGGTACATATTGCAAAATCTATATACTAAATTTCTAATACTTAAGATGTTGATGTTATAAAGCATATTCATCAATTGAAATCTATTAAAAGATCATGTAAAGAAACATATAAAAAGGAGTAAAAATTTATAACTATAATAGAAATTAGTCCGAAGTAATGAATTGCATACCCTTCTTGCATAATATGCTGCTATGATGCCTCGCCTATCTTTAAATGGAGTTTCATTTTTAATCAAAGACCAAAGAGTTATTGCAAAACTGTACACATCAGCCTTATGATCATAGCATATCTTTGCATCCCTTGGAAGATCTATGCCCGTCAGCTAGTTCATGCACATATATATATGAAGAATTAATTAAACATATAGTATAATAAAATGTACTATGTATATTATTCTGTATTGATATGAAAAGTTGACAAATTATAATTTAGTAAATTAATATATTCACCTCAGGAGCCATATATCGGCAAGTACCGATTTCAGAAGTCATAAGATCACATATATTCTCTCTAGCTAACCCAAGATCAGCAACTTTAACATGATCATTGTTTTTGGTAAGCAGTAAATTATCTACAAATAACATAATCAAAACATACTTTAACATTATGTTATAAGATATCATTTGAACCTAAAATATCTCATTAAATTACATGCATGAATAAAAAATCAATAGAAAAATAAGTAAAAGGATTACCAGGCTTGAGATCACGGTGAATTATTCCATTTGCATGCAGATATTCCATTGCTTGTGAAATATCAAG
>Ga0315913_1008275_pt1 | contig 12364 bp, 3 predicted proteins | sample MpolsnodulesMG_FD_207736 | JGI IMG/M metagenome (GOLD analysis project Ga0315913, IMG submission 207736) | Medicago polymorpha root nodule microbial communities from Los Angeles, California, United States - small nodules | ecosystem: Host-associated > Plants > Roots > Nodule | place: USA... | reverse complement strand
ATGTCACTCATCCATATCGATCTATGTCATCAAGTGCATTGATATGGTGGTCGTCGGGGTTCCGTCACGTTATACGTCAGTGACGACAGCCGCGGTGGTTCCATTATTATTGTATGAGGTGGATCAGATTGTAAAGTTGAAATCTAAAGATAAATAGCATTCAGACGTGCGCCTAAAGAATTCTGGTATAATTATTAAGATATGTAGCCCAAGTGGGAGATTGTTGGAATATTTTATTATTTAATTATATTTCAATATCATTATGTGGGCAAATATCATAATAATAATTATATTAGATATTTATCAATTGTGAGTCTTAATTGATTGGTGATCAAATTAAGTAATAAGACTATTAGATTTCTAATTAGATAATTAATTAAATATTTAATTAATTGATATGGACTCAATGAGTGGATGTCTGGATGGCTCATTAACGGAATAATGGGAAACCTTAATGGCCATCCAATATAAAAGAGGCTATGGTCCCCAATACACCGTACACGGCGAAAACTCTCTCCTCCCCATCTGAAGAGAACTTGAGGCATAAAGGTACCGGTTGAGGAAGAATCAAATCAGCCGCCGCTAACCCTTGCTGTGTGTTTCAGATTATCACCTCCTCTCGGTTTACGGTCGTTGTTGTTGAGAAGGCTGTCATCAAAGCTTTATCCAGGTATTCCTGATACCTAATTCTTAATATCCTTGATAAATCAAACATGTCGTAGATCCGATTATAACCATGTTCAATGTTTTGTTTGCTTCCGCTGTTGATTAATAATAATTGAACATGTGTTTATGAAATCTATTTTTATATAGACCTAAATTTCTAACAAGTGGTATCAGAGTGGTCTTCATGTTTGATTTATTGAAATATTTTGCCTTCTGTTTTACGAACCCTAAATTGCTGAATATATTGAAATTGGGATTTCGGTCATTTTTGGTTCGGTAATTCGATTTATGGTCATTTTTGATTTCTAACATTCTACACTTAAAACACTTATGTCATTACCATTCCAATAAAATTACAACATGGTTACTGCATACATATCATCTCATCGTGTGCAAAGCTCAGATAAATTAAAGTGGCAAATAACATGGTGTCACCTCATTAGTTATCCATTGCATGTTGTATTTTAATTTAAGTGCAAAAAAATTAAGTCCAGTATTAAAGCAAAAAACCACCATCTGACGGTGAGAGAATATCAAGAGTAGATGATAGTGCACAAGGATCTGCTGACACCTCATTCGGGATCTCTCGCGTTATTAAGCATTTCCCATATACGAAACAAGGTAATAGAGAAATAAAGAATCAACCACAGAGAGATGATACAGCAAAGAATAAACAACATACACCATTGATATTAAATTCACATGTCGATGGTCAACAGCGCAGTCAACATCAATTAAAAGAACAATACAAATAAAAAAAATTGGAGAACCAAAAGTGGACAAAAATGAAAATCAATAAAACAACAAAAAGCAGTATATGAAACGCTTCAAGAATTGCAAAGCAAGAACCGCTTCAATTTTAACAAATATAAGAACAGAGAAAAGAGAAGGAAGAAGAGAAGAATAGAGTAACTACCTATTAACAAAAAGAAGTCTATAAAGATTTATAGAAGCAACAAATTACCCCTCCGGATATTTATTTGTTTATTGTTGTTACAACATAATTCTGTTAAGAAAATCCACATATTCAAAAGACTGAAAGAGAAATGAAGAGGCATTAGATTTTTCATCAAAACTTAACTAAAAATTTTGCCAATGAATAATTTATGCTCATGTAAGACCGAGAAGGACAAATCTATAATGCAGTAAACTCACCAAATGGTATAAAATCCAGCAATTAAAAAGTAAGAAAAAAGTAAAGCAATTCCTAACGCAACAAAAAAAAAAAAAGAGCAGTTTTTTTTTATAAATGAAACCAAATAAAATAGAAATCACACATGCCGTACTTAAGGCTGAATCTGATCATTTTGAAGCTTCATTTATATGACTAAGACGTTGATCTTTTTACCTTGGTTTCCAGGGTCAGTTACCAAAATATAATAGACTATCACAACAAAAAAATATCAAACTCAAACCCCATAGAAAATTAGATACATGACAGAAAAATTGTGCGAGAAACGAAGGCATGGGGACAAATCAATACATTTTGAAGATTCAGTGTCGAAGGGTTGCAATTGATACTTTTTGTATTGGAGCAAAGTTATTTTCCTTGTTCTTTATAGTTGTCAAGTTGCTTCAACTATTGCCACTTTCTTTCTACAATCTATTCATTTCAACACTTCATTCCAGGCCCCAATACAAAAAAAATGTCTGCTCTAAAAATAACAATAACAGAATCTCAATCGCTCTAAAAATAACATAAACAGAATCACATTAGTGCCAATTGATGCTAGGAAACAATAACGGAAACTGATACAAAATTGAGAGGAAAATGGCTGCTCTATTCAAGGCATACTGGAAGAGTAAACTGCTACTGATGATGAATAATCTGCATGATACTCCTGAACATCATTGGCAAACGGCAACTGCTCTAAACGGAAACAATTTCTGCTCGAATGAGTACAAACTCACGCCTCCAAATACTGATGCAATTGCTGCTTGTCGTCCATGTATCTGATAAACCATCAACAATATGAATGAAAATAACTTACTGCAGGGAAAATAGAGCAGCACATAAGTATTTTGAATCCTCAATTTTAGTTCACCACTTTTGCTGACAATACATACAATCTAAAAAAACAATTTATTGAGCTTTAATCCATTGTTTGAAATCACTCAACCCCAGCAGAGAACATTTATTCACAACTTTGAATGAGTTTATGTGCAACATCGATCATTTTCAATTTTATGTTTTATGAAACTTTAGCCATAACTATGTGGAATATCTCTTTTAGTTAAGAGCAAAAAACAAAACTCAAGTGAGCAAAAAACCTTTGACATTCTCGTCGTTATTCTTGATAATTGATCAGCATGTTACATATACATAGCCATTACGATTCCAGAATATGAGCAGGAAAGCATAATATTAAAATAGACAAAAGCCAGAATCATTAATAGAAGGAAATCATACACTCACCATTTGAGAAGAATAATTAGAAGAGATATAGAAAAGACAAAAAGAATCCCTTCACCATTGCCTTCATGAACTCTACAATGTAGCACTAAGATCATTCATTTTTAGCTGTGAAAACAGATCAACAAACATAGTAACATCATCAGAGCAGCCATGTCAAGGAATAAACAATAACACATACAAATGGTAGTGAAACAGGTAAATATAAGATTCATAGGACCATCACCAAAAGTAGTCAAAAAGAAGCTATGCCAAAATAAAGCTCATCTCAATCCATCAAAAAATAATCAAGTATGTAGAGTACAATTCAAAGGGCTAGGTTGAATTTATAGTGCTGTAGTCCATTTTGGTTAAAGGTTATCCAATCCATAACACTTGATTTGAAAAGAAAAAAACTATAATCATCATTCAAATGCGTGTTAACGTTAATATTCACAAAAGTAGATTCAATATATATTAAACGTAAAGGAAAACCATTTCTCTCAAACAAAAAAAAAGTAAAGGAAAACCAAGTCATTGCTTTCAACTCCCTTAAATATATGGACCCCTATAGAAATAATAGCTTTTCTAAGCAGACACATAACTTGGTATGAACATATGCTTTTCTTTTAATTATGTTTTTTTTTTTGGAACTTGGCCACAAACGAAAAAATATATATAAATAGCAGCCTACCAAAATATTACACCATGCAATGGACAATATCCAAAATAAAGTACAGATAATGATACAAATGACCTAATATTCATTCATAAAGCAAAGAAAAGAATGTTGCCCATCAAGTAGTACGATAATAGCACCAGAAATCGTAAGCAACTCACCTTACCAAATTTCATCATTCACCGAATCAAAATAAAAATTGAAGTTCAAATAACACAATCAAACTAAGAAACAACATTTCTATAATTTGAAAAACTAATCAAATGTCATCAACTTTTAAAATTCAAATTACATCTGCATTTCAACTCTAAGTTAAACTTCTGCACACAACGATTGGGTTATATAAGACCTCAAGGATTGGCCTTATTTTTCCTCTAGCCTTCTCTGGTTACAAAAGAATAAAGAAATATGACTGCCTTCGAACTTAAAAAATAGCAACTTTGAAACATTTATAGTGAGTTGGTCATATCATGACCATATCTTGATGCTCCACGTCTCCCTTGAAGGATTAATTGAACTAAAGAAATCAAAAGTTGTATCCATAGCAAAAATATAGGTAAGAGGGAAAGTAAACAGTATGGAAAGAATTAAAATGTAAATATTCAAAACGAAGCATATCTAATGAAATAAGTAAAAAGATCTAAAGCTTCTAAAAACTTTAAGCAAATTGAAGTTCAAAAATTTCCGTAAGACACTCAACTGCAATAGAGGATTAATAAATAGTGTGCGGGAATAGATCACTGTGAGTTGAATCAATTTCTTTAAAAAGAATCATTAAAATTCTAAAACAACAATCATAAAATGAAATTTTTTGCAAAGCCACACAAAATAAAAAATGAAAAACATCAAAGAATTTCAATTACAAATTAAAAATCCAACAAAACATTCCAAATCTGCATATGTACAAAACAAAATCGCATCAAAAAAATAAATATAACAAAATCGCATCAAAAAAATAAATATATTAAAGCAATATGTGATCAAATGTTTACCAATTAGGCAATGATACGATAGAAGAGTTTCAATGTTTCTGTTGGCCATGGTGAATATGGTTGGACATGATTTTGATATTTAGTTTGGAAACAATTTTGTTTATAAAGGAAGATGGAAACGATTTTGATATTTAGTTTAGGTGAATATGTTGTAAGACGATTTTTGTTTTTCATAAAAAATAGGTTAGTTTTGTTTTCATAAAAAAATAGAATAATTAGTTTAGGTTGGATGGAAATTATGTTGTAGAACGATTTAGTTTAGGTGAACATGTTGTAGGACGATTTTGTTTTGTTTAGGTTTGTTTTGTTTTTCATAAAAGATAGAGTAATTAGTTTAGTTTAGATTGGAGAGAAATTATGCTATAGAATTAGGTTAATAATTAGGTTAAAAATTGTGACAAGGGTTAACGTTTAAGAGTAAGAGATATTGTACCATGAGTTATAATTTGACACAATTTATTTTCTTCTCAAAATGACTTATACTAATAGTAAAATACTAGCATATTCACCTGGTGTTGCCCGCGCTGCATATAATATAATACTTTTTTTTTTGGAACAATATAGTATGATATTATTATTATTATTTAGGTTATGTATAATATTTATTTAAAATACATATATCTCATAGACAATAAAATCTAAAATAAAAAATAAAAAAGGTCGTAGTTGTAATAGTTATAATGATAATCAAGAGAGTATGTGTTTAGAATGAATATATACGATGGACACATGTAAGAAAAAAATCATATATATAAAATTGATTAAATAAATAATTTAATTTTAACCAAATAATTATTTAAAATTTCCTCTATTAATATATTATTTAAAAAATAAATTATCTACTAAAAAAATGGTTACAAAAAGTTTAGGTAATTTTAAGGTGTTCACCGGGGTCATGGCAAACCTCAAACTCAAAGAGCACTAAATAGCTACTTACAGATCACCCACCAAAAATTTTCTCACATCGACAACAACACTTGAACCCACGATCTTAAGTATCACTCAACTCGTTACCAACTGAGTCAACATTCACAATCTTGTATGTGATTCAACTCCTTACCAATTGAGTCAACCTTCATTGAAAATTATCTATTAAATTTGATAAAACATATGCTGAGTTTAATAAAATTTAAATTAAAATGTATATAAAGTTAGTTTTAATAATAATAATAATAATAATATAGGGTAGCCGAATTTGCATGGAAATTAGGATATTATGTTTGTAAACGTAATAAATAAGTATACAACAACTTGTCAAAAAAAAAGTCTACAAAACAATAGATATATACAAACGATGACACAACAGGATAGAAATGAAAAGCTTAACAGTGAAGAGAAATATTAGGGATTGCTGCATTTTAGAGGGAATTTGTTAGGTTAAATTGCTGCTAACCTAATGCAGCATTTCAGAGGAAAATTATTAGGTGAAGTTGACCTAATAAAATTAATAAATAAGGATAAGTAAGAGATTAGGTTAAATATAGCAAGACGGGTTAACGGTTATTCCTTTCCAAAAAAAAAGCATATAATTAGGAACATAATTTTATTTCTTTAGATAAACATTAAATGCAAAAGTGTGGAGGGAAAAATTAGGTTAAAATTAAGTAAGTATAGCGAGACGGGTTAACATTTATAAGGAAGAGATTAGGTTAAGTATAGCGAGACGGGTTAACTGTTATTCCGGAACATAATTCTTATTTATTAATTTTGTTAGGTCTGCAGCAACTTAACCTAATATTTTCCCTCCCATTTGCTGTATTAGGTTAGCAGTAATTTAACCTAGCAAATTCCATCTAAAAAAAATGCATTGCACCAATTTCATTCATATCCTCTTGCCTTTTCTTTTTTCTTTGACAATTTTTTTACACATATCTTTATCCTTATTTATTAATTTTGTTAGGTCTGCAACATTTTAACCTAATATTTTTCCTCTCATTTTAACCTAACAAATTACATCTAAAAAAATGCATTGCACAAATTTCATTCATATCCTCTTGCCTTTTTTTCACAATATTTTTTTTTGATGCTGCACTCAATGATCAGGTTATGATGCCTTCTATTTTATACATTTTTTTTGAAGGAAATATTTTGTACACTTATTTAATACTAAAAAATGCATCACACCAATTTCATGCCTTTTTTTGCCAATATTTTGTACACTTATTTAATACTAAAAAAATGCATCGCACCAATTTCATTCCTATCATGTTGCCTTTTTTTTTTTTACAATATTTTCTACACTTATTTAATATGTTTACAAACAGAATACCCAAATTTCCATGCAAACTCGGCTACCCTAATTTCCATATAAACTTGGCTATATATACCAAGCCCTAAACCGTGTTTCTCTCAATCGCCTTCAGATGTCAGAATTCCCTTTAAGTTTCAACGAAGACAATTTCCTTTGACTGTATCATTTGCAATGACAATTAACAAAAGTTAAGGGCAATCGCTTAAACATGTTGGTGTATATATACCAACACTTGTATTTTCTCACAGACAGTTGTATGTTGCTGTTTCAAGAGTTACATCCAGAGAAGGACTAAAGATATTGATCATTGATGAAGATGGTGAAGATACCAATGTAACGTCTAACGTCGTATATGAGAAAGTCTTTCGCAATGTGTGATGAAACTACATGCCAATGTACTTAAAATTTCATATTTCTTTTACCGAATTATTGATAGGATTACCGAATTTTCTTTTATAATATTTTCAGATTTCATACATTTTATAAAATGTTTTATTTTGTCTACTATGGATTATCACGTGTTATTTTTTTCACCTTTACCAGTTATATATTGCATTTTATTATTCGTATGTCAATCCCTTTACAATAAACCTTTGCGGAGCACGAATCAAAAATATAGTTTTATTTTACTTTAGATAAACATTAAATGCAAAAGTGTGGAGGAAAAAATTAGGTTAAGCTCAACGAGACGGGTTAACATTTACTAGCGTATTTACCCGGCGTTGCCCGGGTTACATATAGTATGATATTATTATTATTTAGGTTATGTATAATATTTATTTAAAATTCATATATCTCATAGATAATAAAATCTAAAATATAAAATAAAAAAGGTCCTAGTTGATTAAATAAAATCTAATATATGTGTTTAGAATGAATATATACAATGGACACATGTAAGGAAAAAAATCGTATATATAAAATTGATTAAATAAATAATTTATTTTTAACCAAATAATTATTTAAAATTTCCTCTATTAATATATTATTTAAAAAATAAATTATCTATTAAAAAAATGGTTACAAAAAGTTTAGGTAACCTCAAGGTGCTCACCAGAGTCATGGCAAACCTCAAGTTCAAAGAACACTAAATAGCTGCTTACAGATCACCCACCAAAAATGTTCTCACATTGACAACGACACTTGAACCCACGATCTTACGCGTCACTCAACTCCTTACCAACTGAGTCAACATTCACAATCTTGCACGTGATTCAACTCCTTACCAATTGAGTCAACCTTCATTGAAAATTATCTATTAAATTTGATAAAACATATGCTGAGTTCAATAAAATTTAAATCGGGTAGGCGAGTTTGCATGAAAATTAGGATATTCTGTTTGTAAATGCATTAAATAAGTGTACAACTTGTCAAAAAAAAAAGTCTACAGAAACAATAAATATATACAAACGATGACACAACAGGATATGAATGAAAATTTGTTAGGTTAAATTGGTGCGCTGCATTTTAGATGAAACTTTTTAGGTTAAATTACTGCTAACCTAATGCAGTAAGTTAAGTTGTTGCAGACCTAATAAAATTAATAAATAAGGATAAGTAAGAGATAAGTGTACAACAACTTATAAAAAAAAAAAAAAATCTACAAAAACAATAGAGATATACAAACGATGGCACAACAGGATAGGAATGAAAAACTCATCAGTGAGGAGAAATAGGGATTGCTGCATTTTAGAGGGAATTTGTTAGGTTAAATTGACGGCCTGTATTTTAGATGGAATTTGTTAGGTTAAATTGCTGCTAACAACATTTTAGAGGGAAATGATTAGATTAAGTTGCTGCAGACCTAAAAAAAATTAATAAATAAGGATATTATTCTCCTTTGTTCCTAAATCACTTCCATTTGGAAAGTCCTTCTTGCCAAAGTGCATTGATAATTAGTGGTTATAGAATTCGCCGTGTTAAAAGTATTAGGAGATTAGGGTAGCCGAATGTCCTCTTTGGGTTTTGTTGTAGAAAATATGAGCGAAAATAAAAAAATGTTTAAAAAATTTAAAAGTAGTTTCTTAGAGAATGATAGATTAATATATATGATTAATATATTTTTAATATTAAAAATATTATAACAACATAAATTAAATTTGAAGAATTCATATAAACTCTCTCAAATCCCCCAAAACCCTCCTTTAATACAATTTTTGAGTTCCCCTAAATGAGGAGAGTTTTGTATTAGGAAGAAAAGTTAACCTCCAAAACCCTCCCCTCTCATTTACCTCTATTTCTTCCACTTGCTCATTCCTTTTTTTTCATTCCTTTCCCTCCAAACTCACAAACAAGGCAAATTCTACGGTACATCCAAAAATTTGAGTGTACCGGGACACCAAATCATTAAATTAACAATTAAAAAAAAATCATTTTCTATCATTGACAATTATAATAATCAAATCTTATTTACCAAAAATTTCGACGAAATAAATTTACTTTTTTTGAATTTTTATTACTTATAATAAAGAATATTGATTATTTTTTATGAGAAAATGTTAAAAATTTAATATGATTCTTATAAACAATGAAATGATGTTTTTTTCTTATGAAATGATGTTTTATAAAATATAAATATTGACAAATAACTTTTTATTTCATAAAATAATCGTTAATTTATAATTTTATGGTGCAAGAGTACCGGTACACCTCAATTAGTGAGGTGTACCGTAAAAGTTCCCCACAAACAAAGCTTTATTCTTTGCACACCATTTTTTATCGATGGACATTTTATTGGTTGCAATCCATGCACCAAAGTCCAAAAATTGCAAGTTTTGTTTGCATTTTAACATTACCTTCATCCTCGATATGAATATGTACACATTTCATAAAAAAAAACGCAGTTCATAATTTTCAAACGTTAGCGTGATAAAAAAAGCGTGCCCGTCTTTTCGCTAGTATATATAAAGAAAATAATCTTTTTTGCCTCATTTGGGCTGACTTTTTCTCCTTCCAAAATTATCCACAACTTTCAATACAAATAGCGCATAATAAATAGATAAGAGTAAATTCAAATATTAAAACAAAATGTAACAAATTGTATATGTCCGATTTTCTTCCTTATCATTTAAAAAAGATAATGGATGAGAGTGAATTCAAATATTAAAAAAAATGCAACAAACACAATATTTTTTTTGCTACCATACAAAATATATCGTGTAACAAACACGATATCTATATCTATTTTATGTACTATATATAAAGAAAACAACATCTTTCAGCTCTTTTGAACTGACTTTTTCTTTTTCCAAAATTACCCTTAACTTTCGGTACAAATAACACATCTAACAAATAGATAAGAGGAAATTTAAATATTAAAATAAAAGTGTAACAAACACGATATGAGTATTTTTTTTGGTGGTGGTCGAGGTTCGAACCCCGGACCTTGCATATCTTATGCATTGTCCATACCAATTGAGCTAAGCTCACGTGGACAAACACGATATGAGTATATATATATATATATATATGTGTTCTTTTTTTTCCCTTTATCCTTTTAAGAAGTGTAACAAACTAGATGAGTATATATATACTTACTTTTTTGTTACACCAATTATACCCATAAACAACTTTTTCTATAATAAAGATTGTTGTTGATGTCATTAAAAAAAAATAAGAATTTCGATTTTTTTTTTTTGTTATTGAAATAGATGATCATGGTTAGTTTGATATGTTATAATTTGAAAGCAAAAAGCATTTATATTTTTTACTTATAATCAAAATCAAAATTTCATAAAAAAAAACTCGTTCATAATTTTCAAATGCTAGGGTAATAAAAAGAGCCGAAAGACGGGCACGTGGGTGTCCGTCTTTTCCCTAGTAACATATTTTGGCTTTTTTGGGCTGACTTTTTCTCTTTCCAACATTATCCTCAATTTCCAATACAAATATCACATATAACAAATGGATAAGAGTAAATTCAAATGTTAAAATAAAAGTGTAACAAACTCGATATATATATATGTGTGTGTGTGTGTGTGTGTGTGTGTGTGTCCAATTTTTTACCTTTATCCTTTAAAAAGTGTAACAAACTAAATAAATATATCTATACTTACTTTTTCGTTATCCTAATTATACCCTTAAACAACTTTTTCTATAATAAAAATGGTTGTTGGTGTCATTATTAAAAATAAGAATTTAAGTTATAATTTTTTGTTATATTGTTGGTGTCATTGAAATAGATAATCATGGTTAGTTTGATTTGTTATAATTTGAAAGCAAAAAGCATTTATATTTTTACTTTTAATGAAAATAAAAATTTCATAAAAAAATACAGTTCTTAATTTTCAAACGTTACGTGCTCGTCTTTTCGCTAGTGAGCAATAAAGTATCTGTTCAGTTTTTTTTTCCTTTATCCTTAAAAATAATGTAACAAATTGGATCAAATATATGTCCTTGTAAATATAATCAATAAGAAAATGATCGTTATTTTACTTTTATATTATATACAAACAAACCAAAATACGCTGAGTTGATAAATAATTTCCAGTAATATTTAAATTTAAAAATTGTAATGAAAATTATACAAACAAACATAATAAAATATACACATACGTTAGCGCATTAAAAATAGTAGATAGACAGACATGGTAGTGTCTGTCTTTCCGCTAATCTATATCTATATTATGTATAAAGAAAATAACCTCTTTTGGCGCTTTTGGACTGACTTTTTCTCTTTTCCAAATTACCCTTAACTTTAAATACATATAACACATATAACATATAATAGTAAATTTAAATATTAAAAAAATGTAACAACTCAATCTTTATTGTCCACGATATCTCAATTTTTTCCTTATCCTTTTAATCTTTTGTAATATCCCGCTTATCAACCACGGGAGTTTTATCAGTCGAATGTATCAGAAGGCGAAGGATATTATCATGCAGTATCGAGTTAAACATTTCAAGAAAAAGGGCAAAATGGTCTTTTGTGCCTTCAAGTATAAAAGCAAGTTTTCCTACTTTCATTTCATTTCTCCACCATTTCTATTGAATGAGAAATCATACTCCTCCCCATTCTCTCTTGTCCTTCCACGCCCCCTCCCCTTCTCCTCTCAAACTTCACAAGTCTTAATCCATTTAACTCCTAAACAACATGCAATCATCCTTTCATAATTCTCATGTGTTTTAGCTTACATTCCAAGCACTAGATTCTCCTCCTCTTTTCCTTTATCAGCCGAGCCTCTTTCTCCTTTCACTCACGGTGAACTTTTGCATGTGGGTTTTGAGCACTCAAGAGGATTGAAAGGAATTGGAGGTATTGTTCATCAATGGTAGTTCATTCACAAACTTACAAGGTGAGTTTCTTTCTAGGATTGAATATTGGAAATAATTGAGTAGAGTAGTAAATTAAGAACTTAAAAGGGGATTGTTGTTGCTGTACT
>Ga0315913_1008273_pt1 | contig 12365 bp, 9 predicted proteins | sample MpolsnodulesMG_FD_207736 | JGI IMG/M metagenome (GOLD analysis project Ga0315913, IMG submission 207736) | Medicago polymorpha root nodule microbial communities from Los Angeles, California, United States - small nodules | ecosystem: Host-associated > Plants > Roots > Nodule | place: USA... | reverse complement strand
TCCTCATTCAATGTAAAGTGTTTCACTTACACCACATAAAATACAGCCTCCTCTCTCTGTATTTATGTATTTAGTTCTACACTCCTACTTCTATGATTGCAAGTATTTTTTTATTTTTCTTTTCAAGCAAAGATGTTCTGATTTTACAGAATGCAAGTCAAGGATATAAATATAATTTAAAATAAAGATGTATAAAAGTGATGCGGTAATTGAATTTCTCAAAGAGAAGGATTATGAGATGCAAAGAGCAAAAAGTTGACTTCCCAAGTATGGTACCAATTTCGTAGATTAGATTTAAGTGCTTAATTTTCTCTATGAAGTAATGATATGCTAGAGCCATGTGAGGGAGAGTCAGCACTTGCACGAATCAACATATTAGGCCATCGTTTTAGGTGAAAATGCTAGCATACACAATGTGGTAACCATGGATTTCATCTATAATAACCAAAAACTAGTGGTACATTTGAGAGAAATTAAACTTTATTGTACTTGTATTTTTGCCCTAAATTGAATCTATTGACATGATGGTTAAACCCATTGAGTACTAAGGTCTTAACAGCTTGAACTCCTTGCTCCAATGACTCATCAACCTGCCATTAAAACAATATAAATAAAACAGTATTGGCATCAAATTTCAAATACAAAAAAAGGTATAATTTGCAGGTTTATTACTCATCCTATTGCTTTTGTAGGTCACACCAACTGTCTAAATATTTGCCTTGTCTTTTTTTTTTTCAATCAACAAATTTTATTAACGACGGATGGGTGCAAGGTGCACAAAACCAAACAAACAAGAGGTGCCGTAAATATGCAAAACACCCGAAACAAACAACCAAAAGCCAAAACCACCCATTGACAAGCTAACAGAGTGATGCAGAGGTATACAATAGACCAAAAATCAACACCAAAACAGGCCCAACATAGATGGCCTCCCACGCATACACCAGCATCACGCCCTATCACACAGCAACAGGCAACAACGCGGCCAAACAGCCCCAACAGCAGCCAGCAGAAATAGCAGCCAAGCATAGGACAGCAAGGAAAAAACAGACAAACCCAGCACTGCAGATGACAGCAACCAGCCCCAAAGCAAACTGCAAACAAAACCCAGCCAAAACCGCCGACAACAGCCCCCTCCCACAAAACCAGCCACAGCACAACTGACAGCAGAAAACAAGAAACCCGCCACCACAAACCAAAACTGTTATCGCAGGCTACACTCTTTAGGATTCCATGACCATTCATAAAATAAACATGGATACATACGAAACCTATGCATAGCCCAACGCAACAACAACACCTTTAACTCCTCTGACAATTCTTCGCTACACCCAATCCCATTGTTAAAAATTCTATTATTTCTCGCCTTCCACAAAACCCAAATCGTTGCATGCCACACAAGTCTCAACACCTTTTTAAGTCTTTTCCTACTCTCCACCCCACTCCAACAAGCCCAGTGCACAAAAAGGTTTGCCGGCATCACCAAACTAAAATTCCACCAATGCATCACTTTCCACCACACCCCCATTTGCCTTGTCTGACTTATAATTTGCTTTGATACATTCCACAGTTATGTCATTTTAGTCAAATTTGTTACTATCTATTAACCAGAAACTAAATCCTAAATTGCTCTTATCTTTGGATAACATAACACATGTAGACTGTGAAGCATTTCACAACTAACATAAACAGAAAAGCTCTATGCAATGACAGAAGAACTAAACTAATTTACACTTGATAGAAGACTAGAAGGTATAACCTGCTTTCTTTCCACTGAACTGAACTTTTGTAGAAGAAATGCTCTTAAATCCATAGTTCCAGGAGGGTTTCCGATTCCTACAAAGTAAAAATGCAATTTTGAAATATACTCTGATAAACAACCAAGGTTATATCAGCTTATAAAGTGACATTAGACAAAGAACTAACCGATTGCAAGTCGAGGAAAATCACGAGAACCATCCAAATGGCCAATCACATTTTTCAATCTGTAACAATATTAACACCAGTTATAGACTTCATAATTTCCCAGTACAAGAGGAGAGGACATGTACAGCAAAATGTAATGCCAGCTCCTAAATAAGTCAAGTAAAAAAAACGTTTGCAATATAGAGATGCCAGTCTTTGTATTATCCATAAAATCATAAAAGTTACGATATAACTCAGACAAATGTCCATCACTAAAATGTATTGAAAAATAATTGAGAGCAAATACTATACATGTTACCCATGGCAAGATTCAAGTGATTATCCAGGTTTACAGATTATGGATGTTTAGAACAGAGTAAGAGTCAATCAAGTTAAAATTCAAACAATAGAATTCAATTTTGGAGTTGCAGCAACATGCCCACACACCACCCCCACACTGTTAAAAGTTAAAAGAATTTCAATGGGCTCTGTGTCCGCCTTATACGACACCTTAATGCATCCTAGAAGCTCAACCCTTACTTGCATGTCTTAATTCATCGTTGTTTTACATCAGTGAGATAATCGAAATTCTGTTCAGATTTGTTAGACTATCAATTCCTATTCATGAAATCACATTTTGTTACGATACTTAAAAAAATCTTAATAACCATGTTATAAGAAATACAACAAGCATTACCCATTGTGATGCCCATGTCCACCTTTAGGTTGAAGCTTTAAAACACCATTTGGAAGGCTAGTTTCATCATAAACCTACATAAAAATTTCCACAAACTTAGAGCCAAGGAAAAATCAACGAATTTTCAAACCTTATCTAAATAGAATCAAAGTATGAAATACATACCACTAGAACATGACGCAAGGGTACTCGATAATATGCAGCAAGTGGCCCAACCTTTAACGATATTAAAAATGAGACAATTCAATAACAGAAAGATAACATTCAAATTAACGAATGACAATAAGCACACACAAATAACTATAAGCACTGAATCAGATAGTTCATCCATGACCAATTTCAGTATGTGTGTGTGTGTGTGTTAATCATGAAAAATCTAGCAATTATATAGGACGAAAAACTAACCGATTCCCCACTAAAATTCATGTATGTCTGAGGTTTCGCCAACAAAACCGGTACTTCTCCTATTGAACCTGTACATATCAAATAATCAAATATAAATCAACCTTGCAAACTTGCAATTAACCAAAATCATTGGTAGAAGATGAGATGATGCATGCACCTATTCCAATCAAGGCCTTTGATTGTATTGTATTCATCAGAATACCTTCTGACCGAGAAAGACTATCAATTATTTCAAATCCAACCTACCATAGAGAATCCACAAAATTAGATTAAGTACAACTAGAAGAACATTTATTCAAACACTTTAAGTGCATGTTAGGTTGCTCTCAGAACCAATAACTAAAACAAATGAATAGTAATTACATTGTGTCTAGTGCCATGGTATTTATTTCCAGGGTTACCCAAACCAACAACAAGCCAAGGAGTATATTCCAGTTTATTATCTCCATTGTTATTTGTCTGTGGAACCGAACAACGAACGGAAAATGATGATGTTTTAACTGAATAATGAGGATAATTAAAGTTCCTTCTTGTGGGATAGGTTAAAGATAAGGTTGGACTTGGAGAAGATGCAAGATGCAACATTTATATCTGTTGAGAAATACAAAAACATATAGAAATGATTAAGAAACACATAACTTCATATAATTTAGAACAAAACATCATCATTAAGAAAAACTTACAGAGCATTAACCAAAAATATGCGAGGGAAAATACAGAATCTTGTCAACAGCTTACATTGTACTGGAGAAGAGAAATGGAAGGGGTTTATTTGCTTCGAGATTTTTCTCTAGTCTGATTTAGTACATTATTGTCTTAAGTATTAAAAATTCCAAGAACATATCAACAAGGTCGTTGTAGTATAGTGGTAAGTATTCCCGCCTGTCACGCGGGTGACCCGGGTTCGATCCCCGGCAACGGCGTTTTTTTTTCCTTCATTTTTTGAACGTGCTAAGTCACACGGTATATTGAATAGCAGAATGCAATTTTGTCTGGGTGAACAAAAAAACCAGCAAATCAAAGGCTTGAATACAAACTACTTTAAAAATAAAAATTAAACCAACAAATATGATCATTAATCCATGATGATATCCGTCAAAAAAGAGAATCGTATGATGATCCTTTTATATATTTCACCATACATCAGCATGTAGTGAAATTCGTGAGTAAAAGGTTTGCGAGATTTACACATCAATTTTCATGCAACAAATATATGTCACGTGAAATGAAATATATGTAAATTTGGATAATGATATACGTGACGAGAAACTTGCTCACGAGAGTAACACAATAAGCAAACGTGTATTGATAGTGGAACCCCTTTTACTTTCATCTATTTAGTCAATTAACAAATTCGAAAGTTACAATTCATTTGTGATAATTTCACGATGAATATCACGACTCTCTAAATTTAGAGTGGTGATAGGCATACCACCTTATGTGGCAAACACCATTTGACCTTCACATAAAAAATTGACACATGACAAACTTTAACAGTTCAAAACAATCCAAAAAAAACAAAAATAGTGAGAGTCTCTCTCACAACTTTTCTTGCTCCCCTTCTCTCTCTTCTTCCTCTCCCCCACCAGCACCGTCCATCACTACCATTTGTCACCACCATCATCTTTTTTTTTTTTTTTGAAAAACTTGTCACCACCATCATCTCTTTCAAAAAAAATAAATTTTCTTTTCTCATTAACTTTTGTCACCACTGTTCTCTTCAACCTTTGTCCATCACCAACCTTTGTCACTTATCCATCCAACCACCCTCTTCTCAATTTTCGTCCACCCCACCTCCGTCGCTCAGCCCCTCATCTCTGCCACATCTCCGTCTAGATCTAAGAACTCTGCTGGTGGCATCCCTTTCATCGCTACTTACCCTCTCTTCATCCATCAGCCACCACCTTCGGCCACATCCACCACCGTTATCAGTCGTATTCAATCTCAAATCTTACCACCACTGTTACCCGCCGTCCTCCGCCATTCTTAGCATCTATTCTCTCTACTTCACACTCCTCCAAAACGCACTCACAAGGAGTAACGATGAACAATGAGAGAGGGGAAGAGTTTAGACCGTATGTTTGACAAGAGAGAGAGAGCAAGGTTCTGAAATATGTGAAATTATAAAATGTGTGAAATTACTAAAATGCCCATACCACATCGGTGTATAGAAAAAGTGCTCTATGAATCTTTTTCCCTAAATTTAAGGAACAAAATGTAGGCAAAATTGGTCCAATATGGACAATTAGGTCTATTTAGATGACTTTTTTTTAGGGGTTTATGACTTTTATTAGTCGAATATTTTGTTGACAAATGACATTATTTTTAAATTTTTCTTTTAACCATAAAGCAGTTCGGTTTGTAACTTCTCAATGTTTTTTCCGGACGATATCTTTTAAATGTTATTTTATAGACTTAAAAAATCAAATAAATAAGAAGGCCAAAAGGAAAGTCATCTTTTTTTTTTATATTTTTAAATCAAGTATTCTAATGGCTAGAATTCATCTTTTAATATGAATAAATAGGGTATGCAGGATTCAAACTTTGGCCACCGCATATTACAATGTATTGTCATCTTTATTTTTAACCTTTTTGTTTCTTCCACTTCCTTAAAAGTTAAAACAATATAACACTGCTCAAATTATTTCAACCCCCACTTAACAAACACACGTTCCTTGAGAAGAGATTTCCCTTAAAACTCTTGTGTATTCTTGAACGAGACAATCTGCATCTTTAAACACTTTACTTTTCCCATTTTAATATTTAAAGTCCCTCTAATCTTTTATTTATTTTTTGACTGGACAATTATAATTAAAGTTTTTTAAAAGCAATTACAATTAAAGTTAAACACAATTAAAGTTAAACACTAGGCTAGCATATTAAAGTTTACTAGTACATTAAACAAAACATAAAATTACTAGTACATGAACTGTAGTGGTAGTTGTTATAGTCCAAGATGCAAATTTAAACCAAACCCTTGTTCACTACAATCACCATTGTTGAATCCACCAAATTTAGAACTATGGCGATGAACACTGCCATCAAACGCAGCTGCGGGAGCTAAAATAGCTCCCGAACCTGCTGCATGCGTGGTGCATAGCCATGCCGACGAAGGTGTCTGAGATGGTGGACCATTGGCGAGGAAATGACTTTGTTGTGGCAGCCACTGTGGTGATGGCATGAATCTGTTATGGAAATGTGAAGGAACAAAGGCACGAGCTGCTTGCATTTGAGCACGTTTCAAAAGTTTTCTTTCTTTCTTGTGTGCATTTTGGTGTCCTCCTAAGGCTTGTGAATTTGCAAATTCTCTACAACAATATTGGCACTCGTATAGTTTTCTCCCATTCAAATGCTCAGATGATTCTGATTGTGTTGGAGATTGGTTCAAACAAGCTTCTTGAATGTTGATGCCAAAGAGCTTTAGGGTATTGGTGGAGGTAGGGGTAGAAATGGAGTTTTCATGGTAATCAACATCTGCCATGAGTGATATATGTGAGTGAGATAGATGCACCTATATATGTGATGTGTGTGTGAGCTACAAAATATTTATGTGAAGGGTTTATATAAGAGGGTGGAAAATTTATGCATAAGCTTGGGAAAAGGGATATAGCATATATATAATACTATAATTTGTTTCCTCAAAAACAAAAATACTATAATTTGTAACACACATGGATTGAATTAATTAGTAGATGATGCTAAGGGGTAGATTAGTTTGTTGTGAAAATTTCAACGGAAAAGAGACAACAATCGAATCAAGAGCTAAAAGCATGGTGTGTTTGGTGGGAATATATTATAACTAAGGTGTTATTTAAACATCAAAATGTAGAGACATGTATTTACCTACATTTTCTTTTCTTTTCTTTTATATATATTGTTTTCAATTTACTCGTATTTTAAAAATACGCACAAATCTTGACATTATTACTCATAGAAAATCCATTTCTCTAATTTTAATTTCATATGTATACCATCTGGTCCAATTTTTTTTTTCTTCATATGTATTGTAAACAAGAAGTGTGACATTATACGCATGACATGATAAATAACATTACGTAAGTTATAAATTATATATTCATATTTATAAATCCTAGAGGAGCAATGCTTTTATGGGCATCATATCAGAAACAGTACAAAATTTTTAAGCGTGAAGAAATATATTTTCTTATTGTGTTTTTGTTTTCTTGTGTTATTTTTAGAATGAAGATGCTCAATATTATTTGCCGCAAATTTTAATAATTTATAGAAAGCCACAAGAATCCTATAAAATAAAATTTATTTTAAAGCATACGTGTATAGAGTGTAGGTGGTTTGGGCATAAAAACAAAAGGGTATATGCTTTTTGGCTTTAAATGCTTGCATATTTGTAATCTAGTGAATCTGACTACTTTTGGCATGGATTTTGGTGTGATTAATTTTAAAATATACAAGAGTTTTATTTAAAATCAATTGTTGAATTTTTTTTATGTAATCTTATCCTATATTAATATTACTGTCATTTAAAATTATTAATAATTGTCCCGTGAGCGCAGGGGCCGAAGTTCGAATCCCGGATACCCCATTTATTCACCTTATAAGGTGAACTTTAGCCAATAGACTACCTGACCAAAAATTTTTTTTATTAATAATTATAATAGTTTTTTTTAAAGTTTCCTTGGCATATTTGTAATCTAGCTTGAATCAAGTGGGCTTATATTGTGGTTGTTACACACAAGCATGTACAAAGTACATTTTTTAGGATATATATATACAAAGTATTATTAGTAGTACTATACAAAAAGGAAACATGTACACACTACTAAGTACTGCGAGAGGAAGTCAAACACATAGAGAAGGGACTAGAGAAATGGTGTGATCATGTGGAATAAAGGTCACAATGATGTGTAGAGAATGCTAGTTATCTCAAACATGTTTGCGTGATTAACGTTGAGATAGTCATTAATTATTTGGACAAATCTATAAGAATCTTACTAACTCCCACTTGTTGGGTTCAATGTATGATGATATCATATTAGGACTCCACCTCCTTATATTTTTGGTGAAAGAAAGAGGACCAACAAACTTCACGTTCTTAATGGATCGAAGGGTTGATAGAATGATACAAGTGATCAACGTCTTACATAAACGTGATTAAGACTTTTTATTTGGATAGAAAAAAAGTGCTTTATTACTTTAATTTTTAATGATGCACCTTAGTTATATATAAAATGTTTTTGGATTTAATTTTGTTACTAAAGTGTTACTATTATCAGTATGTACACAAATGTATATTAGCAACAAAAAGAAAAAAGTATACACCTATATATCAAGAAAATAGGTGTTGCTGATAAAATGTAATTTTGGAGAAAACAAAAACTGAATATTAAAAGAGAATTTTTTTTAGACCCCTCAATATCTCTTACTCCTCCTAAAATTCTCTTTTTACTCTTAATCTATATGTCTGGTGGATATCTTGCGGAAGAGATAACTCCGGGATGGTTAGGGAGATAACTACCGGATATTAGAATGGCAGAGAGAAAAAGATTAGCAGAAACGAAATGTAAACAAATGGAGTAAGCTTTACCTATTAATTCTCTAAAACCTTGTGATTTTTAGGCAATGCGTGAAAGTACAACCAACATGTAACTTGATTGGGTGATTTTTTTTTTTTTTTTATCACAATCATTCCAACAAATAAGGTAAATCTCCACTCTCTTGCAAACAATTAAGAGTAAAAGGTAAAACCTACTACCTTCTTTTACATTTCATTTCAGCTAATTTTTTTTCTATGTCATTATAACATCTGAGAGTTATCTCTTTAACCCTCTGGTGGATATCTTTTAGATGTATAGATTGCGGATAAAAAGAGAACTTTGGGGGGCTAAAAGGATATTCTCAACGCATACAAAAATCTAAATAAGAGAGCATTGAGCTATTCAGATAGAAGCCTAATTGATAAAAAAAAATTGGAAAATTGTTGTTCTGACTTCAAGATCTTCCTAATCAAACATGGAAAGTCCTAAAATGTCCCCAGCGGTAGTTAACTGTCGTTGCAATCTGTGTATCTTAAGAACGCAGAAACTCCAGTTTCTAGTTTACAGAAACACATGCAAACACTTCCAATTTTAATCCAAATTCACTCAAACCTTCATTTGCACGAAAATCATCCAATTTGCTTCAAGTAAATCACAAGTACCTTTCATCCTATTTACATGCAATGTAGGTTGTTTAGGGTGGTATTTTCATAATTTTAGCAAAATGTTAATGTTTAGGTTAGGTCTAAAATTTGCAAATTATGATAGAATTAGATGTTGAAATGGATTTTTTATGTTGGCATTGTTGTTTAGAGTAGGTTTAGGTACAATGTAGGTGTTTAGATATTCAAATAACACTAATTGTGCTCCTAATTTAGAAAGCACTTAAGGTGTTTGATGAAATGCCTAAGTGAGACATTCTTACATTTTTTTTTTTTTTTTGTGCATATTGGTTAAACTGTATAATGTATATATGAGTGTTAATTAAATGCAATTCCTATTTCGTTTCATCTCCACTTGTTGTAGGTACTAACTCTCTTGCTAAATTAGTTAGTAATATATGTAAGTTAGTAGGCGACATTTAATCTTAATATTATACTCCATTCAAATAAGTTAGTATGATATATGGTCTCCATTTAATATATGTAAATATGTTCCATGCCTTAGGTTGTTTTACCATTAAAGTAGATAGTTTTGAGGAAATGCCTAAATATATTGTCCATCCATTATTTAGGTTTTTATTTATTTATTTTGTATATGCACATATATGTCTGCGTCGGAGGATGAGCAGCAACGGCTTAATATAGAGGCCATGATGCGCAAAGGTAAATAGGCGACTACCGCTAGCCATCGGAAAGAGCGGGAGGAGCAAAACCCGTTTGTTCCAAAGACTCGAAAGTGCAGGGACCCGAGGCTAGTTGGAGATAGCTCACAGTCACAGATGGATTACTCCTTCCAGGTGGTTGATCCGACACAAGCGCATGAGTATGTCGGGTATGCAGAGGGATTTGAGGGATGTGATCGGATGGAGGAGGAGGTTATGTTTTATCAGCCGCAGGAGGTGGCAGAGGATGAGGAGGTGGCAGAGGACGAAGATGTTGAGGCAGATTATCTTGTGGCATATGATATTGTGCCTGAGCCTGAGCCTTGGCGACGTAGTCGTGCTACGTTGATACCGCCCTGCCCTGTTGTAGGGCCTCCCTTTCCGGGAGGTCATGAGACCACGTTAATGTTGTCCGACTACGCGAGGCACGTGGCGGTCTCTCTTTGGGTGAACCATCATAATGTAAGTGTTTAAATTCTTAAATTTTTTTAGTGTAATTCTTTAAAATTTGTAATGACAATGTCTTAAGTCATTTGATTTTCAGATATGGTATGATGGGAAGTATAAATGTATAAATGCAGGGAGAAAAGTAAGAGAGCTTTCTAAGTCGGAGAAGGGTGTGAGGTGGTTTTGGGATCCTGTGGAGGCGTCTGGCTTACATGATTTGATATACATCGGGTATTCGATTGTGACCCATGCCATGGTACGTGCTCTGTTCGAGAGGTGGCACACAGAGACCAATAATTTTCATCTACATGCGGGGGAGATGACGATCACTTTGGACGATGTGTATAATCTCCTCCACCTTCCTATTCAGGGCTGCATGCTGGACCATGACGCGGTAGTGGATCGGGACCATGGGATTACTTTGATGACTAGGTTGTTGGGCATGTCAGATGTTGTTGCTCGTGCTGAGGCAAAGACTAAGTATGGTGATCGTATTAATTATCCCACACTGAAGTGGCTTTATGAGGAGCACCTGACAGAGGCTAGACGGTTGGATGACCCACATACGAGGGAGGAGAGGCAGGAGAGAGATAGGAGGAGGCAATGGTGTGTGATGAGTTTTCTTCTATATCTCGTCGATTGTGTGTTGTTCACTAACAAAACGAACAAACACATCGACTTGATATATCTTGATTGTATGGTGGACTTGCAGGCGATTGGGAAGTGGTCATGGGGAGGGGTGACCTTAGCTTACCTATATGATTATCTTGATGATTCTGTTCGTCAGAATAACAAGACGATGACTGGTTGTGTGACCATTCTTACGGTAATAATTTAATATTTATCTTCATTTATTTATGAATTTATTTTATAATTTCTATCATCATGTTAGATTATTTTTTTCCTAAGTTCGACTACATTTATTTAGGATTTTATTTAAATATTTTTGTGAAGTTTTTATAATGTATTATATTCATTTAATATTTAACTCAAATATATATTTTTGTGTATTATTTATTTGTTGTAGGGATGGATTTTGGTGCATTTGCCAGGTCGGTACCCAAGGAAGGAAAACACGAAGTGGAAGCCGGACAGACCATGTGCGGGGAGATGGCTTACTAGCATAGGGCATAAAGAGGTGCACCATTACCGCTGATGACATGCTATCATTACGTAATTTTTAGGACTTATTTTGACATTTTGATAGAGTTCTGATGCAACATGAGATACCCTGGGGTGTAAAAAGCATAAAATAATGATGTCCATGAAGCATATAATCGTGACACATTTTGCAAGAGGCGTGGCGCGATTTTACTACCAGATTACAAGTTTGGCTCTGCCTATTTTAACGTGACACGAATTCTGGAGGCGTGTCACGATTGGTAAGAAGGATTTGGAAGGATTCTAGGTTTTAATGGAATCGTGACGCGATTGGAAACATGTGTGGCACAATTTTTCACTAAGAAAATATTTCCTATTTAAACAAAAGTCAGTTCCTGAAACAAGGGTTACAATTTTGGAGAGCAAAAGTGCGATTTTGAGACTTGACGACTGCTAGAAGGGCGATTTCATCATCCTTTACTCAGTTCATGTATGTTTTAATTATTTCATTGTTTATGCTATTTGTAAACTCAATTATGAGTAGTTAAATCTCTTAGAGATTAGGTCTGAGATGATTCCTTGTAACCCTAATTGATCCATGTTGCTGTGAAACTTTATTTATCGTGAATGACAATCTAGTTTTTATTCAATTCAATTGTTCTTAACGCTTTTTATATCCTGATCAAATATAAACATGATTTAGTGAGAACGAATGACTACTGACCATAGCTTTCAACTTAGACTTAATTGAATTGTTCTAATAAACATGGTTAGTCTAGGAATGGATAATTGTTTATTAGTGATATTAGGTTAACGTGCTTAAAACCTTTAAAGATTATTAGACCACCTAAGGAATTAGGGGTTGTAGTTTGAAAAGAGGGTCCTAACTCAAGGGATTGATTAAGACTATTTTGTTAACTATCGTGGAACTAGAGAATCATTCATAAGAATAGGTGCAGTATACCAATTAGGG
>Ga0315913_1008259_pt1 | contig 12379 bp, 14 predicted proteins | sample MpolsnodulesMG_FD_207736 | JGI IMG/M metagenome (GOLD analysis project Ga0315913, IMG submission 207736) | Medicago polymorpha root nodule microbial communities from Los Angeles, California, United States - small nodules | ecosystem: Host-associated > Plants > Roots > Nodule | place: USA... | reverse complement strand
TTAGGTAGAAAATATTAAGTGATTGTGTTTAGAGTTTATGAGAAAAGGCAGAGAAGTGGAGGAGAATAGAGATGGAGGTTGAAGAAAATGGTGAAAGAGAAAAAATATCGTGTGGATAGACCATGATAAAATCAGTACTCTTCTTTAATTTAATGGTCAAAAAAAGCTTTCCCATGGTGGGAAAGGATTCACCTTTCCCATGTTAAATGCCACCTAAAATATAGCTTGTTACACACAATATATATACACACTATGTGACACGTTAAAACAGGTTGGTTCACAATCACAACAAAGAACACAAGAGTACCACTGAATTTGGATTGTATCCAATTCAATGACAATTTTGTGTAGTGTATGAATTATATGGATTTATAATTGGATTGATTTTAGATGATTGATAAATAGACTAAATTGCCGCTTCTAATCACGAGCAACAACAAGCACTTGTTTACCAACATTGTGACCACTAAAGATGCCAACCAAGGCTGCAGGACCTTTCTCAAGTCCCTCAGCTATGTCTTCCACATACACAACCTTCCCTTCTCTGATATGAGGCAGGACAAACTCTAAGAATTTGGTGTATAGATGATAGTAATTAGCTACGGTGAAACCTTGCATACGAATCCGCTTATATATGATTTGTGCCAAATTTGTTACACCTTCAGGTTGAGTAAGATTGTACTGTGAGATCATTCCACACACAGGTATGCGGCCATGGAGTTTCATATTCAAGAGTACAGCATCAAGTGTCTTTCCCCCCACATTCTCAAAGTAAATGTCAATGCCTTCTGGAAAGAGCCTGATTTACATAAATTTATATCCACCGGTTACTAGTGTGTCTCGTGTTACAATAAACATGGCAACTATACTTTTTATGTCAACGAACAGATTGAACTAAAAAATTTCGACTGCATCACTGTTATATACAGACCTTTTTAATGCTGCATTGAGGTCATGTTCTTCTTTGTAGTTAATAGCTTCATCGTATCCAAATTTATTCTTTAATAGATCCACCTTGTTGCAAAAGACGTACATTAAAGTAAAGGAAGACAATAGTTTTGTTGGTCAATAAAAAGAAACTAAATGGATTCTTGGTAATCATACTCGTTTTCAAGCTACAACAAAGCATTCCTAACCCAAAAATTAAGAGGAGTACTATTGTTGGTTTCTGCTGGCTGCTAAAATTCTCTTCAATTAGGCTAACTATGTAAACACTAACCGTAGGATTGAAATTTGTAATATATTTAGGCTAATTCTAGTAATTTTGCTATGTAACAGTACTTTCCTAATATAAGTATTGAGCAAACACCTTGATTGTTGTTACTGTAATTAGAGAAATTCAAAACCTAAGAATTACTCACGCAGGACACGACACTATGACACTGACATGTTGACACCGGTAATAATTTGAGAAAATGAATGAATTGATTGTAATTACACATGTTACTTTGTTGTCGGATACCAGACACGCCTTTGATCAAAAGTGTGGGTGCTAAAGAATTCAAAACAGTAGAACTTAAAAAGCAGAATATTCATCATTTATGCAGGAGGCACATGCACATATAACAACATAATTTAGGAAATTGTCCAACACTAGATAGATACCTTCTCTTTACTTCCAGCACTTCCAACAACATAGCAACCGTGCAATTTAGCAAATTGTCCAACAAGTTGACCAACTGCACCAGAGGCAGCTGAAACAAAAACATTCTCTCCTTTTCTGGGAGAGCCTATTTCAAAGAAACCAGCATAAGCGGTCATTCCTGGCATACCTGTGCTCAAACAAAAACACAATATATATCAAAAAAGCAAAACAAAATGCCAGAAAACTAAGAAAATAACATTAATAATAATAACTAATAAGCTTATTCTTGAAGAAGCATAATGTCTAATAAAAAATTAAAACATAAAATAGAAGATATTATAACTATAAGACGGGAAGATTATATAAAAGCAATGAACTTTCAGTTCCTAATAAGTGCATGGCTCACTCAATATTGGTTCTTTTCCAAACCAAAGCAGGTTGAACAAAAGAAGAAAACGGAAAAAGAATGTAGGACCAAACAGCCAGCAGATACTAAACAAAGAAAGGCCTAGATATCATACTCACATTAAGTGCATTCTTGACTACAAAATCAATGTAATAAACTGAGATTGTTGAATACATACCAAGAATTCCAGTATAGTACGAAAGAGGAACATCCGTGTGCTCAATTTTGAAATGTATTTGAGCTGCAGGGATCAAGCTGTACTCTTCCCAATTGGTAAACCCCCACACTAAATCACCTTCCTTATAATCTTTATGTCCAGATTCCACAACTTTAGACACACCATAGCCAGCTATTGGCTGCAATTATGCAAAAAACATCGGTAGCTACACAACACAATTTCAATGTTGCAACTTGCAACTATTTTTTGATTAATTTCAATCTCAACTTATAAATAACACCGAAACTCTAATCATACAAGCTACACATCAAGGGATTTTAAGCCCAAATCAGATAACCTCTTCCAATATCCGGCAATTCCTTGAAATTCTCAACAACAAAAGAACTCAGGAAACAAACAGAATTTCATATGCAATATTTTTTTGTGAGCTTTAGTTAAAGATGGATCATTCAAGAGAACCGAATTCTGGTTCTGGCTAGACCAATCCTTGATCAAATTTTACTTATCTCCCGCCTGAACATTGGAATACCAGGGGCCCTCCCCCAAAAACTAGAGAGTTAAAGACCAAAACAACAACAACCAAACCTTATCCTACTACATGAGGTCAGCTACAAGGATCAAATTCTGCCATAATGTTCTATCACAAACTATATTTAGATCCAACCCATTAATCTGTAGATCTTTCTCAATAGTTTGTCTTATAACTTCTCTAGGTCTTCCTCTAATGATCTGACTATCCTCAATTTGATCTACTCTCCTTACTACAAAATCTACAAGTCTTCTCTCTACACGATCAAACCACCTAAACCTATTTTCCACCATCTTTTCTACTTTAGGTGATACCCCAATTCTCTCTCTAATTTGTCATTTCTAATCCTATCTTATCTAGTCTTACCATACATCCAACGCAACATCCTCATCTCGCTACACTTATTTTTTTTCTTGTGTTGGTTCTTCATCGCCCAGCACTCCGTTCCATACAACATTGTTGGTCTTACTGTCGTTTGATAAATATGTTGCCTTCAACTTGAACCGTACTTTTGTATCACATAAAACATGTTCTCCATTTTAACCACACAATTTTTTTCTTTGAAATTATATAAAAAGTACAATAATCAATATAAACACACAATTTCATCCCAATATTTTTATTTTTTTTTGAAAACTTGGTATCCAATCCAAAGACTGACTAATCCGAGGGGACCAATCCCATGGTCCACTTGCGGGGGTCCATTTCTCTGTGTGGCTTGCCCACCGTAATCGAACCTGAGACCTTGAAAGGAGCACACTCCAAGATCTCAAGCCAACCACTAGGCCAATGCCAAAAATTAGTCACAAAAAATAATAATTTGCTAAGAAATGGATCATATAAAAGTCAAAATTGTAAACCAACTAACAAGTTGATCCATGCAATACAAAGACTAATTAACACATTCAAAAGGCTCAATTTGACATATGATGAAAAGAGTTTGACCCAGAAAAGTAAATTGACTTACAGATTGAGGAGTATAGTTACGGCGTAAGAAAGAGTTTTCTGGGTTGTTCATAAGATTCCTCATGTAAGGATCACAAGACAGGTAGAGATTTTTGAGCAGGACAACATCATTGGAACCTTGTGGAAGGTTGAGAGTAATTGTACTATCAACAATGTTCATGTCTGATTCTTTAGGAAAACCAGACACATGGTGTTTCAGAATTACTTGCTTGTTCTTTACTTGCACCATTTTAGATACTGGGTTGGATTTTGATCGTTGAATATTTTTTTGCTGACAAAGTTGTTGAATTTGAATTCAATTTATATAACATAGAATCAAAGAAAAATTGATCCCTTAAAAAACTCCTCACGAACCAGCGTCTAACCAATGAAATCTCAAACTGGCCGGCAAACACGGGATAGTGTTGGCAGTGGACTTTCATTTGTGCTGTGCTACTAAAGCCTTTGTGATCTGTCGCTATCTTAAGCATTTTCTTTTGATAAACTAACTTAACGATCATGCTAACCATAGAAGCCAAAAGAAGGGACCAAATCTGGGTGATATTGAAATGGGAGAACCAATTTTTGAAATGGGAGAACCAAGTTTGCAAGTCGTGAAATCGGAGGCCCGACTCTTTTAGTAAAAATAGTTAAAAAAATAAAAGAAATTTAAAAGAAAAAAAAACTATAATGTTAAAACTTTGCAATTTGTTAGCTTAGTGAGTAGGGACAATGCATAATATATGTAAAGTTTGGAGTTCAAACCCTTGACAAAAAAAAAAAAAGGGAATTACAAGTGCTCTAAAAAAAAGGAAAAAAAGTAATATTGTATTTTTTTTTTGTAAAAAGATACTCAAAAGGAGAAGAAAAATTATTGATGACATCAAAGCCATTAAAATTAGGCCCAAAAGATACCCTAATTTGTTGGAAAAAAAAAATACAATTAAAAAATAAGACATTTGTCATCCCTAGGAGCTAAACCGTAGTCACCAAGCATAACACTACCGAGTTTTACCACTAGGTTACGCGTTCTGTATTGTTAATATTACAATGCTACACCTATATATTAATATTTTTAGTGCATTGTATATTAAAAAAAAAAAATCGGGCCCCAAAATTGGGGAGGTCCAGCTCTGTAAAGCTGTTTGCACCTCTTCTTCAGGGAGGACCTTGGATTTCTATAAATGATATCTAATTGAGGAGGAGTTGTCCATATTTTCAAGGAGTCAACATTGGTAGCACCAAACTTGTCTATTGTCAGTCGAGTCCTGCTTGCTAAGAGTGTTATTCATGGCATGATCTATTCTTTCCTCATCTATTTGCGGCCTATTAGTCTCCTTAATACCATTGATAAGTGAATGACGAATTTCATTTGGTTTAACAATATTAATAACAGAAGGTCAGAATGTGAAGAATTTTCCCATGATGGGAAACTTCACTTTTTACCGGAACTAAGCAGTTTCCTCGGTTGTGAAATAAATGGGATATGGATTCACCACTGTGAAGCTTCTCTAGAGTCATTACAGTTGCCTAAATCTCCATCGTTATATTTATCAAAAGATACAAACATCTTTAGAATGTGGGAAACTTAAATATTTTCAGATATGGTGAAACCTTGTAAATAAAATAGAAGACTCAGTTGCAAAATCTGCTCTCTTAAATTTGTGTAATGCAAAACCAGTCCTTTTATAACATTAGTGTGATTGAAAAAGCTTATGAAAAATCTTACAAGGTGTTCAAGATCAAACCGACAGTATATTGATGTTAATATCTTTGCTATTTTAGTTTTGTTTGTGTTCAGTGGGATTTTTATCATTAGGAGCTCTTGTAAAACTTATACCATATCAAATAACCTTCACGCCAAATTACTGGAGAATGGCAAAAAAAAATGTTAAATAATGTCTATAATAATGAAGTGACTTAGGGATATTGTGAAGGTAGTCAATCTGAATCTCAAAAAGTTACTAGCAGGTAACCAACTTAGGATCTGAACCGTTGAATAAATTAAATGATATATCTATTGTTGTAACATCAATTTTCCCATGGGAAACAACTTTCCTTTCCCACACTAAACCCCACTATAACAGAAAGTTTTTTTTTTTTTGGTACAAAAGAGGGCCAAAGGCCCAAAAGAAGGAAACAAAAAACTAGGGAGCTAAACATATATTTCTAGACATGCACGCTCCAGAAATATCATCAAACATGAGGTTTTGAAGCTCATTAGGAGGAGACTTCAAAACTACCAGATTCCAAGAATTCAAAGATAAGCTGAAATTGGCTAGCCAATCAGCACATCTGTTGCCTTCACGCCAAGTGTGAATAACTTGAGTATGCCATTCTCGCCGAAGGATGTCTTGAATACGCTGAACAAAAGAAGGAATGGTTCCATTAATCTTACAATTGTTAGTAACCATATCAATAAGCACCTTTGAGTCACTCTCAACAATCAAGTGAGATATACCCTATCTCCAAGTCATATCCAGCCCCAGATAAAGACCCCACATCTCAGCATGCAGAGCATCACAAACTCCAATTTTGCGGCTAAAACCCTTGATCCACCTGCCATCAGATTGTCAGAGGAGCCCGCCACAACCTGCAAGCTCACCATTACCTTTGCATGCTCCATCACAATTAAGTTTCACCCAACCATCCAACGGTCTTTTCCAGCCAATATACACAATTGTCTTATGATGAGGATTTTTTCTGCAAATGATCTTGAGCAATTCTTCAATGGTGCTAATGAAATTTTGGATGACATAAGTTGGGTTATTTGGTCTTTGGAATCCTTCTTCAAAAATAGTTTTGTTTCTCTAAGTCCACAGATGCCAGCATGTAGTCATGAAAGTTGTCTGCAACCTAAACTCAGAAACTCCAATCGATCTTTTGCTAAGGTTTTTGAAAACCCAATCCCTGCAATCAATAAAGGAAAATACATTAGTTATCCAATCAGAAGGCACAAGTCTAGTCCATAACAGGGACATGTAGCCGAAACACCCGTACCCCACCTACTACGACGGTAGTTTGTAAGAATACGACCATGAGCAACTAACCACATGAAAGTTTGAATACAATGAGGTCCTCTCCATCCCCAAAGCATTTTCCAATCACCATCCACAATAGATTGGTCTTGGACAAGCAAGTTGTAAGCACTATTAACTGTGAATTGATGCGTACTAGTTCCTCTCCACCCAATGGTGTCAGGACCATCTTCCTCAATAGGTGCAGGTAACGCAATTACTTTAGTCGCAATGTTTTCAGGAAGATTTTGAAACAAAAACTCGTTATCCCAATTTCCAGATTCATTAGTCACATCCTTAACATTATCAATACAAGATTGAGTTGCTACTGTGATGAGAGAAATGTTGTTGGATCCCCATTTATCCAGCCAGAAATTGGAATGAACACCATCCCCAATTTTCTACACTATATTTCTTTAAAACTCCCCCCAAGTGCTAGCAAGAGCTTTCCATAATGGAGAGTCATAAGGTTAAGATTTAATGGACGAACTTAAATCATTATTCCTACCATACTTACTAAGGAGCACTTTGCACCATAGATCATCAGGCTTAGTATCGATATTCCAAAGCATCTTCATTAAAAAGGCTTCATTCATAAAGTGGGGACGTTTGAGGCCTAGCCCTCCATTCAGAGCAGAAAGCTTTACCATACGTTGTTTGACATAAAGTTTGTTCTCCTACTGCTGAAAGAGGTCTCGACCTTGTATCAATCCTCGACATCAATGAAGTTGCTGCTTTACATTACTCCTTCAAAGTCTTTGATCACGTGGAGACTTATTAACAATAAACTTTCCATTGATGAGAGCGTTATATTTAGAGGGTGCAATATAATCTCTGAATGATAATATTTGTGATTCTCATTTGGAATCATCTTTACATCTTTTTTGCGACTGTCCTTATCGATATTAACCATTAACTTTGAAATAGTTCTAGTAAATTTTTTTTTTTTTGGTACAATAGTTCTAGTATCTTTAAAAGATAAAATAATATACTCCATTTATAATTTGTATTTTTTTTATCTCTTAAATAGAGTTTATTTGAAAAAATTATATTAGTCCTTAATTTTTTCACGTGTAATATTAGCCATTAGTTAATTATGTAAAGATTGCTTATAAGAAAATAGTTAGCTAGAGATGAAGTCAAGAAAAAAAATTAGAGCAGATTCTTATATTGCTTTTTTTTTCTCTGACAAAATGATATTGTTTTTATTTATTATATGGTATATCATGTGGATAGTCAATTTTTTGTAAAAAAAAGTGTCTATATTCAAATTACTGACTTCCATAAACTATATATATTATATCTTAAAAAATGGAAGTTCAATTTCTTTTTAATATATAATTTAATTAAATAGGTCATAAACAAGCCTCATATTCCTCTCAAAAATAAAAAAGAAAGTCTCATCTTAGTATTTTCGATCCTTCTAAATGAAACATGTATTCAATTGTTTGAAAATATTCAAATTCATAAACTAATTTGACAATTTTCGAATACCAACTAAACGGGGTATAGAGAAAAGTTGCACCTTATATAAAAGATTTTTTTATTTTTTCGTTGTTGCGAAGAAAATGATAAATAAATACTTAAGATTAATATATTTTAATTATAAAGTATTATAACAATATAAATTGAATTTTAAGAAGTTGTCTAAACCTTCAAAAACACTTAAATAGGCGACTTTAACAACTGATACAGTGATTAAGAAAAGAGTTTTGATACGAGTTTATTTTAATCAATGGTCTACTAATGAAAACTTTGTCGTTTATGCAATTCTATATGTCTCAAGATATTAGTATATGTTTTGCATATTTAATTTGTATCGTAGTTTTGAAAGGAAAGTGATTGAATAGAAGTCGGCATACTAGGACATAAACTAGTCCGTGCAAACACATTATCGAAGACCACTATGATGGGAAGATAAAAGATCCTTTTCAGTTTAATCATATGTCATTGATTTTAATTCAACCACCAAATACAATCATATATCGAGCTTAAAAAATAATCTCTACGATTTCGTGCAGATCATAACCGGTTCACACACTAAAAAGAAAGTAATAATTGCAAATACATTATACTCTTTCCATTGGAAATTTAATATTTCAACGGCCCCGTTACATAAAAGGACAATATTTCAAAGACTTTGCATGTATACTTTTTTTCCTATTACTTAATCTTAAATATTTTCCATGTAGTTATCTTCTATTTATAACCCTACACCACTACTCACAAATCACCACAACAATTCTTAATCCTAATCATAAAGGGTACTCGTTTTCACTCTTGTGTCAAACATGAAAATCCTAATCGCTTATGTTTTGATTCTTGGTTTTTTTTCACCTTGTATATGTCAAAGGTGGAATCTAGTTGGAACAAAAAAGAATACGTTTAATGTCATGGAATATGGTGCTCGTGGTGATGGCAAATATGATGATTCACATGTATATATGTGTTCCTCTCTTGTCCTTAATCAAATTTTTATTATCTATACTTCATGAGAAACTTTAATCTTCTATAATCTGAGTGACTCTTAACAATATATATTTTTTAATTGATTGCAGGCATTTTTAAGTGCATGGAAAAGTACATGTGCAGCTAAAGGGTCAGCAACACTAGTTATACCACCCCAAAAAAAATTCTTGGTGACGAACTTATTATTCAGTGGTGCTTGCAAGGCCACAAGTATTCACATTAAGGTATAGCTATATTCCTAATGTCCATTGTTTTCATGATTTCATTTTGAAAAGTTTAAAGACACGTTACATGTGATTTTTTTTGTTTTTGTAATAGGTCAATTAGTAAAAAAGAGTAAATTGGTCAAAAGAAATGGTACCCACTTTCGATAATTTCAATTTCCCAAAACTTGTTTTTTTTTTAGAAGTTAAAAACTTTGACCTTTGAACTTTATTTGAAATTTGAAATTCTAGAAAGAAAAAAACTTTTATTTTTTTTTTGAGATTTTTTTTATTTGAAAAGTTGAATATATCACTATTCATCACTTCCTAATACAATATCTCTTCAATAATTTATTTAACGTTATATCTGAGACACTAGTTAACATGAACCATAGAAAAAATTGAGAAAAACAGAGTGTAGGGTATTCCAACCATCTCTATTTGTAAATTCATGCATTATAGCATCAATTCTGTAACGGACATATTTATTTATTATTAATTTATTTTGCACTTGTAGATTCAAGGAAAAATAGTTGCACCTTCTAAGAAATCATGGAAATCTGGGTTGGAATGGATTAGGATCCAATATGTAAACGGTCTCACAATTGATGGCACGGGAGGAGGAATTGACGGCTATGGTTCTACATGGTGGCCATGCATAAGTTGCCCTCGACCTATAGTATGATATTCTATACTTTATGCTAATTATCTTCTTTTTTTTTTTTAAAGAAATTTTAGATGAGTTGGATTTTAGGATTCATTTAGGTTAGATAAAAATTTAAGGCTTATAAAGTGCAACATGATTATTCATAGATCTTCCATTTAAATAGTGCTGAAGTTAACCAATATCTTATGAGATGATTGAAATAAGATATATTTTAAAAATCTACATTCCCAAAAATCACAATAATTTTACTTATACAAGCAAAATAAACTATATAATTTTAGTTATATAGTTGTCTTTGAAACCGTTATTACTAGTAAAATTCTCTTTGTAGTTGTTTAAGGTACCTGAATTGTCAAAATAAGAAAAAAAATAAATCTATAAAACAAATGGTAATCATTTAGGTAGTTAAACGTAAATATACTTTACTCATATAAATAAAAATAATAATTTTTTGGGTAGCCAAAACTACCTCGTGCATACCCATAAATGTGCCCATGCACCAAATATGTCCTTACATCGGCAGAATGTATTGAATCCAAACCCTTGCGTGATATGAGTCAACTCTTCACTTATATATAATTTAAAAAACTCTCAAAATTGTTTTTTTTATTCAATTCAAATATCTGAGTCCCAAATAATGGCTATTAAGCGATTATATATTAATGAGTTATGTTAAGAAGTGTTCTCAGGGTACTTGTTAAGGAAACCAAAAGTAGTATACTTACATTAGATTCAACAATATTTTGACTTTTAAAAAAAATTAAATTCATTACTTTCAACCATTTTCCAATACAATATTTTTATTTTTATCATCTTAACCAATACCCCAAAAACACTCTTTAGCATTTTCCTATATTAATTTCATGTTGATGGTACAGATCTTGTCTTTCCATTCTTGCAATGATCTTAGTGTTAGTAAACTAAAGATCACCAATAGCCCAGGAGGTCATATAGCCATAAATGGTTGCTACGGTGCAAAATTCTCCAATTTAGTGATCGATTCTCCTTCTAATAGTCCCAACACCGATGGGTTTGACATTTCTGCTTCGAAAAATATCTTGATAGAAGATTCAACCATTCAAACAGGTAATCAAAGTCAAAATATTTTTTCTTATTATTTAAATACGAATTATATATAAACACTATCAATTTAATATTTTATAGATGCATCTAACAATGTATTGTCAGCAAAAGTTGACTATGCTACTAAGGATGTTGAGTCATCCATAACGTTTTGAGTTTAACTTGTTATTGTGAAAACCCCTTTAATGGATGATGTAAAATACCTTTGTTAGTTTTTGCAAAGTCTTGATGCTTACCTTAACTTTGGTGAACTTTCAGAACCCAACTCACATAAACAATTTTTATAAAATTAAATAATGTGTTGTCACAATATAGTATTTACGAAGTTAAAATATATATGACTTGTCATACAGTCCTCACCAAATGATGTGACATAAATAGTTTTAAAATAATACATGAGACATCAATTGTGAAACTGTTTTAATAAAGAAAGAAAAACATAAATCAATGTAAAAAACTTCATAAGTATTTCATTTAGACTAGTACTTGCATCACAAGGGATATTAGATCCAGCTAGAAAATCGTCATGTGTCATTTGCTTTAATTTCGATGAAACTAGTCTACACCACTTTTTTTTATTGCCACATCTCAAAATTGTGCCTCTCATTTTTTGTAAGATGGTATCAACTTGAAGTAGAACAAAAAGCAAGACGTGATCTTTGAATTTCAAAAAATAAAATTAATTTCAATGGCGAGGTTTCTTATGGTGGGTTGTTAAATCATTATATTGGAGAGTTGGTTTGAAGCTCATAGGGCAAGGAAATTAGTATGTTATAGTTTTTTTTTTGGGTAAATAGACGAGATGACAAAACCATCATAAACTTACACATACAAAGTGGAGGTACCGGGGTTCGAACCCCCATCACGACGTCCGGCCTAGCAATTTCGACATTTTTTGTCAGTTGAGGTATGACTTATGGGACTAGTATGTTATAGTTTTGTTGATTGATGTTCTAAACATGTAATGTGCATTGAAAGACATCTTTGATTTAAATATTTGTATTGGGTTCAAGTATCCATCATAATCTCTATAATATATTTTTGTTTATAAAAGAAGGTTGTATAAATATCAAATCAAAAATGCATTTTAAGCAATGATCAACATGTCCAATTTTAAAATGAAATTTCTTTCTTATAAATAGGTGATGATTGTATTGCCCTCAATGGTGGTTCTTCTTACATCAACGTTACCCGTGTTTTTTGTGGACCCGGCCATGGAATAAGGTTATGCAATATAATAATTGAATTAGTTTTTTTTTTGGTCTAGAAATTATAGTTTATTCTATTCCATTTTATA
>Ga0315913_1008257_pt1 | contig 12380 bp, 11 predicted proteins | sample MpolsnodulesMG_FD_207736 | JGI IMG/M metagenome (GOLD analysis project Ga0315913, IMG submission 207736) | Medicago polymorpha root nodule microbial communities from Los Angeles, California, United States - small nodules | ecosystem: Host-associated > Plants > Roots > Nodule | place: USA... | reverse complement strand
GTCTCTGACTTTGGGGGTGACATATTTTTGTCCCATATTTCGTATTTTCATCCCGAATCAGCTCCTAATCCTCTTTCTTTTGCTCCAAGACTGAATCTTCAGATATTTGTTCCTGAAATATAATTACTTGCAATTGAAGTAAAATAGCTCAAAAAGGAAATAATATTTAAATAAAACTAAATCAAATCTAAATATAATAAACTCAAATAACATATTAAAAATACTAATTTATCGACTCATCAGTTTATCGAGGAATTGAGGGACCAGCAGTATTGTTCATTTCCGATTGAGGCAACTCCAGCAAATTTGATGTACCTGCAACATTAAGAATAAGGTTTCCACTCTTTTTAGCAACAGACATATCAAACTTCAGAACCACCATTGAATTCTCCTGTGAACTTTCAGCAAGTACTTCTTCATGATTAACACATTTTGTTGGTGTAGCAGTGGAGTTTTTAGCATCAGAAGAACCAACATCAGCCTTCATCGGATCACGTAACCACCTATTATTTGCAGCAGTACCCACTTTGCGAGGATCGGGCTTAAGGTTAGCACCCCAACCTCGCACTCCATCATCAACATCCTTATCAAACAACAATTCACATGTTCTGTCTGAATGCCCTAATATACCACACGCATAACAAAACAGACCTAGACTTTCATATCTGAAAACCATAGTTACCCACTCACCTCCTTCCCTTCTGATACGCCATTCTTGATTCAGAGGTTCAGACACATTGATTCTCACCTTCAGCTTCATGAACGAACTGTTCAACGTATTGAGTCTATCATATTCTTTGAACTCTCCCAGATGTTGAGCAATAGCATGGCCGACTTTTGGCAGATTTTTGACCTGCACCCAAATATCAAGAAAGTTAAGGGGGACATCTTTCGCAACCATACAGGGCATAATCCATTCCACCACCATGTTACAGCCATCGTACACCCACGATCCTTTGGTCAAGACATTTTCAGCATCTAATCTGTGATTAAATTGGAATAAGAATTTGTCATCAAGTCTCAGAAGTATGGTAACTCCCTTCACCAGACGCCAAAGCCGGCCCAGCCTTTCACGCAAATAAGCAACACAGACCTCCTTATCGGTAAGGACCCTCCCAATCAAGCAATGGTCAAGAATAGCAATGTTGTCGGCGTTTGGTTCCATGTTCATCGTGATTCCTGCATCATTGAGGGTAAGGCCATCAAGATTGATTTCCATGGTTCTGGAAACTGAAAGCAATAGAGTAATGACAAGGCTTAAGGTTAGGAGATGGAAATTAGATTGACTTTTTTGGAAGCAGACACACATATGATTGAGGGTTTGTTACATTTTTTAAAATATTTAAATTTATTCTTATCGATTTGTTACATGTGTTATTTGTATTGAAAATTGATGGCATTTTTGAAAAAAGAAAAAGTCAACCCAAAAGAGCTGAAATGTTTTATTTTCTTTATATATAGTATAGATATAGATTATTAATATTATTATTATTACTTATTTTAAAATATGAGTAGTTAGAATTAGGTACATCTATATACAAAAGAATATTTTAGTAAATAATCATACCCAAGACAAACATGCTTTGATGATCTGAGTCATACCAACATACTAATGAGAGGTGCAGATCCCCTCCGATGAAATTTTCAATGAAGAGAGTGCGGTGAACATCAATATCATTCAATTACTTTAGTGTTGAGGGCCCCGCATGGTATAGTGGAAAATAAATAGCTTAGATCTCACTTGATTTTCCGGTCATAAGAAAGAATTTGCTCCCTTAATGAGACCCATATCTCGAATCTCAACGAGTGTTGGTCTGACTATAGTGACTCAATTTAGGCTCTTTGCTTTGTGTAATGTGACTTATAAATTGGTGATGAACATTGTGGTCAATGCCTGCATATTCTTCAACGTAGGTGCTAATTTCATTTTATCCTCTTCCAACCTTAACGAGGATCCTTAGTCTCATTCCTTGAGATGCAACGTTGAAGTTTATTGATCTTCTCCACCGCAAAATCGTTATAAGATTAAGGGATTTATTTCCCACTATGTGGTTTCCTCGCGCGGCCTATTTTTTTCAAAAATGTCCTTGAGTTTCTGGATTTTATAATTCGGAATGGTGTTTTCTTTTGTTAAAGGGTGAAAAAATGAGTAACGGATTTTTCCGGATTTTTTAATTCGGAAACTTCAAAAAATAGGGCGCGTTACATGATGTTTCCGAATTACATAATCCGGAAACCCCCTAAACACCCTCTTTCAAGGTAAAACAGTTCAGATTATATAATCTGAATTGTATCAGCACAAATTTTAAACATGTTTGTAACATGAATAATCATTTTATGGACAATATTAATCTTCCTAACTCTCATCCTTCTGTTTTGGGTCATTGTTACCTATTCTTAGTAAAAAATCGGGTTTTCAGGCAACTTGATCGGATTGCTCCGAAACTTCTCCATAAAATCAGAAAAAATCCAAAATCCCATCGTTTAGACCCATTTTTCATTTTTTTTAATTTTTCATATTCTCAGAAAAATCCGAAAAAATTGCATTAGTTTTATTTGATTTTTAGAATTTTTTTGTGATATTTTTATGATTTTATTTGACAGGTTTTTAGCATTTTTTTACTTACTTTTTTTGTTGTTTTTAAAAGCAAAACTCAAAACTGCTGAAATGTGAGAGTATGATGGCTCATTATACATAAGAATTGTCCGGATTATATAAAATCCGAAATAGTAAACATGAATTCGGATTTTAAAATCCAGAATACACAGACATTTTTGGAAATTTTACAGAGCGCGGGAGAAGACCATAGAGTAAAATAATTCCCTAAGATTAATTTAGGTGAGTCTCATAAAAGGTTAAAAAGTTATCAGGGATGTCTACTTATGGGGGATTGATTAGAGATTCTCATGGTAATGGTAGATTCATTTTGGCTTCCATAATAGTCATGGCACCTACCTACTGTCTCGGTCAAACTCTGGACACTTCCCATTGGAATAGATATGTTATTTAGTTAAACATCTATAACATCGTTTTTGAGATAGATTTTCTAGCAGTTCTTAACATGGTTATATCTATCCTATCACTAAATATTTCCTTCAACCTTTTTTAAGAGGTGAGTTCAAATTACACTCCCTCTATAAAGATGCTTGAATTACACTCCCTTCTCTTCTTATGTTAAAATATACACTTCCCTCTTTTAAAAAGTAAAATTTATATTTTCTTCCTCTATAAGATGTTTGAATTACATCTCCCTCCATTAATAATTAAATATGGACTACACTTTAATCTATTTTAACATAAATAAATATTTTTATAATATATATTAATTTTGAATCACCATTTAAAAAATATAAATTCGTTTCTTTATAATCTAAATGTCAATGACAATTAAATTTAAATCTTTTGTTATTAATTTTATAATTTAGAGAATAAAATTAACTTTTAAATAACCATGACTTTAGTAATTGTTCACATATTTTAATTTTATTTTTGGGTTGTTTCATATTTTGTAATAGGATTTAAAACTATATGTTAATGAAATTGTGAATAAAAAAATAGAGAAAGATATGTATTCAAAATTTGATTATATTAAAATGAACCCACAATGTTATTTTTCTTTGAAGTGTGTTAGATTATGTTTTTGCTAAATTATTAGAAATAAAAAAAAATATTGAGGGACTAAAACGTAGATTTTAACTTAGGAGGGGAGGGAGATGTATATTCAAGCATCTTTACGGAGGGGAGTGTAATTTGAATATACACTCCCCTCTTATTCAAGCATCTTAAAATATACACTCTCATCTTCTCTCAAGAGAGGTGAGTGAAAAAATTTCTAATATGTTTTGAATAAAAAGGGAGAGGAGTGTATATTTTAAGATAAGAGAGGAGAGGAGTGTAATTCAAACATCTTTGAGTGAATGAGGTGTAATTTACTCTTTAATTTATAGTCTTCCTAATTTGATATCATTAATTAATTTCTTTTCTTTTAAATCATTTTAGATAATCTGAATTGAATTGAACAATTATTAATATTATGCTTACCTCGCGGTCGAATACCGAGACATTCTTCCTTAAAAAAAGGATTAAAAAAAAAAAAAAACTACTTAAACCTCGTCACGAAATTCCTTCTACTCGCTGGTGGGTCATATTCATTTCCTTGTTGCCAGTGGCTCCAAAGTTCAAAAGAGATGGCCAACTCAAACTTCTTAAAAAGAGAGATGTAATTTGTGCAGATACAAATTGTTGTCAAAAGTATTATGATGAGAAGGACAGGAGATGACTAGGGTACAACTTTGCTTGATCAGCAAAGCATTATTTAATTATATGAATCAGCAAAGCATTTTAGTCACTCCTCTTTGTTTATTGAAATACTTCATGTTACACATTCTACCTACTTTAAATCTTTATTTATTTTTCTTAACCAGGAAAGCTGTGGTTTTTTTAATTGATTTTAATATAAACATAGTTTTTAGTGCTTAAAATTGTTTTGACAATTGCTTTTTTAATATCCATTGTTTCCTAGAAACACATGAAAATGACCAAAAATACCTAAGCAATAGTTAACTATCGCTGACTTATAACTAGAAAACCGGCGCTATAGTTAACTACCGCTGAATTTTTTGGTCATTTCTATGTGTTTCTGGGAACAATGGATGTGAAAACAGCAATTATCAATTGTTTTTATAGACAAGATGACTTTGTGATGGTCCGACATTAGAAACAGGTCTTGGACAAGGAGTATTTACCTAAAATCTTGAGACAAAACCACGACACCCTTGACATGTGGGTCTAATTAGAATGGAAATTTGGAAAGCAATAGAAAGTGGAGGGGTAAGGTTAGCAATATCATCAATCTTATTCTCTAGCAATATCAAAAGCTCTCCAAAGATTTGTTTCCGAATAGATATCAGATGGATAAGCGGTTGATCTGTCTCCTATTGCGCTATAATTGCATTGATTTATATGTATTGGAGCTTATTTGCTTTATCTTTTGGAAGAGTACAAAGGGAATAAGGCAGATTCTACAGTGGACCATTCTGAATCCACAATTAAAAATAATTCAAAACTCAAATGACTATATGCATCATTTTATAAAAATAAAAGTTCATGACAATCTTTCTCATCCTTATGACCTAGACACCAACTTAATCAATTTACATTTGTTTCTCATTGTGGTTGTCGAATTAACATTGATCAAGTCACCCTCTTAGCTATAAATATAAGGATGACAAAATTGACTCAAAGGAAATGGAACTTGTGACTTTGCAAGAAACACTCCAAGATCCTAACACAACACCACTATACCAACTAAGTGCGTTGATATGAACTTATGAGAGACGTCGTCTAGCCAACCACCATTAAAGTTTCAAGTAATTTTTAAATACAAATTCACCACAAATCATATCCACGGGCCACGGTAGAACTCATCATGAAATAATTACGTGTGCCTAGACACCTTTACTAAGGAATTAATACCTGGAACGAAGACATTACTCTTTGTATGTATAGAGGAATGCATATCTTGCAGCTAGACCATAATATGCTAATGCTCAATATAATCAAGAACATAATACACATTAACTTTCTTTTTTTCCGAGGGAATAATACACATTAACTTCTTTTTTTCCACATTAACTTCTTTTTTTCCGAGGGAATAATACACATTAACCTAAAATTACATATTAAATCATGCAATCAAGCAAGAAAATTGCTGTTGACACATTTTGTTTGGCTGAGAAACACATGTAAAAGAAGAAAATGCCCCTCGGCAGTTAACTGCCGAATTATGAAACCGGCTGCAGTTAACTACCGAGGAAAACTTCGGCAGTTAACTGCCGATGAAACTTCAAACCTGTTTTTTTTTTTTGACAAAAACCATAAATTGTCATTATTAATATTTATTGATTTTGAATGTTTCAATCATTATTTTGGTACGTTTCAAACAATTGCAGTATTATATTTATGCATATATATCTTAACAAGAATAGCATTTAAATCATTGTAAAAATTAAGCATTTATTGTTTTGCACATTACTTAAATAAAAATAATAATAAAAAAATCGTTAAAATAATTGTGCACAACGATTTTTTTTAAGGTATAGTATGTTGTTATATTTTCGAAAAATAGTTGTGCACAACGATTTTTTTTTAAGTAATTTGCAAAACAATATTCAAAAGCTTAATTTTTACACTCAATGAAATGTTTTTTAAGGATTTAAATGCTCTTTATTTTTTTGGTTAGGATTTAAATAATATTCTTATTAAGATATATATATATACACACACACACACACACACACAAGTATAATACTGCAATTGTTTGAAACGTACCAAATTAATGATTGAAACATTCAAAATCAATAAATATTAATAATGACAATTTATGCTTTTTGTCAACAAAAAAAAAACAGGTTTGAAGTTTCCTCGGCAGTTAACTGCCGAAGTTTTCCTTAGTAGTTTATTGCCGAAGTTTTCCTCGGTAGTTAACTATAGCCGGTTCCATAATTCGACAGTTAACTGCCGAGGGACATTTTTGTCTTTTACATGTGTCAACAACAATTTTCATCAAGCAAATGTTCAAGTCCATAAGGTGTCAATCAGCTTAGTGGTAAGAGCTTAACATCAGTTGTAAGATGGTCAATAGTATCACCTTCATTAATAATTTCCCCTTCCCCTAGTTATAATTTTAAGTAAACGATCAAAATCTAATGATACATAAGATCCAAGATGTGGGTGAGAGAAATAAGAGAATAGTGAGTTTTTTCCTAGTACAAAAGAATACTAAGAATTCCATACAAATTTGAGTTTTATATAATTCATATTCTGCAAATCTCAAATAGACTTACTTCCTAGTATTTCAAGAAAAGTGAGGAAATATGGGATGGAGTAGTTGATAGAATTCTGTGACAGTAAAAATGTGGGTGTGATAGGACCAACTAGAGGGATAGAAGAAACGTCTTTCTAGAGAGATGAGAGAATCACATAGAACCACGACAATGCACATAAATTAAATATAATGTGGAAAAAACAGATACCGGCAGCCCTTGAGGAAAATCATTGATAAATATAGCAAACCATAAAATTACATAAAAGTCATCTCGAGGGATCAATGAATTGTTTGTCAGCTTCTACCTAGGAAATTTTGAAACAAATGTTAAGTAATGGAAGCTGGCGTAAAACAAGAATAAAAGAAATAACTTGTCAAAGTTAAAGCTTACACTACAAAGATTAAAAGAATTATCAGGGATGATAAGTGTCAACCTCTTCATACCTTGGAATTGAAGCCATTGGCATTTATTTAACAGAAAACAATGCTTTTCACGTATTTGAGGCCAAAAGAATATGTTATCTTACAACAAACTTTACTATTCCCAACATCAAAGTTGTCTGCAATGGATCAGGTACAGTATTTGCATATTGCACACACAATGGCATTAATGACGTCTGGAATAGCATCCAAAGAGCAGGCAGATGTGGCATATACTGCATTATGCATGGACAATACTAAAATGCAATGGCATTTATGTGTATGTAAAGGATAGCATGTAGCTACTTAGAATCAATATCATCACATTCTGCATGATGATGGATTTTAGCTATCACATGTTAACTCAGGAAAAAATATCTAGCCAAACATTAAGCCAGCTAAACAAATAATCTGACAGTAAAGGGACACTCTTCTTGATAACCATCTTGAACATGAAAGCAACTGACTTCAGCATGAGTTGGAAGCAATAAAAAAACACTTCACGTCTAACTCTTGGCGTAGCATACTGTAATCTTATGCTCACATTGCTTGCTTCAGAAATATAAGGAGATTATCCAATAAACCAGGTGACCAAAAACTCATTGCTTTCAATTTTAGATCCAACATCTGCAAGCAAAAATGTGGAAGTGAGTATGGCAAACATGATTCTCATGTTTTTATTTTCATTAGGATCAAGATCCCCTGCAACTGGGATACTCCAAATTCACATAGTCGGCACATCTGTGATTGTTTGATCAAGATACTTTGGATTTAAAAAAATAAATACATCAAAATCTGTATATTTTGCAAATTGTTTGATCTAAATCGAACGACCACCAACGTATTGACTGCATGAATGCACAGGTATCCCAACTATAGGGAGCTGGGAATCCATTTTCCTTGTTATCAAACTAGATTCAGCTGACTAAACAATAATATAATGAATGATTGACATTTGACAATCATAACAAGCAATATTGGCAACACATTAAGAAAAAAATGGCTAACAGGTGTACATGTAACAAACTATTATAGATAGATTGAATAAAATGTGTTGGAAGCTATGTAGTCAATAGCAGAGAGCGTAGCGAAGCAGCTGACCCCCAAAAAACCATAGTGGGATAGCGATACAGCCGCTATGTCAGATTCTAAGGAAATAATACAAAGACTTTATACCATACAGACACATAAAACATCTAAAAAATAGAATAATGCACAAAACTAAACACATGAATAACTAATCATCAAAGTACATTGCTACTAGTATTTAAACATAGCTATGTTGTTAATCCCAGATACGGCGCATAGCGCCAAACCCCAAATATGTTGTAGCGGTATAGCGGATAGCGGGATGGCTGCTATTGTGAACACTAATGAACAATTTACAAATTAAACACTAAATACTCATGAAAAATACACAATTAAAGGAACAATCATACTTAATAACTATAACCAATTTCGTCATTTTGCATCAAAATTAGTTTTAAATGTAATCAAAATGACATCCCATCAAAATGACAAAATCTAGTTCTAAAGGTAAACAAAAAGACAAGCCATTAAAATGAAGTTCTATAAGTAATCAAAACCATGCTTCCGAATCTGTGGATGCCTCATATTCACTTCTAAGTTCCACCACATCAATATTATCTTGTTCATCCCTTGATTCAAACTCTTGTTCTTCAACCTCCAACTCCATTAGGCACAACATTAGTGAGTCTAGATTGCTATAGTGGTATAGCGAACAGCAAGATTGCCGCACTTCATGGCTGCTAACACCGACATTGCTGAAGGCGGCTTGCAAGGAGATGGCATCGCGCAGAACCCTATCACTGCTACGCTATTATGCTATGACGCGCTATTGAAAACATAGAAACATAATATAAAAGCAAAATAGCAAATAAGTTCTAGCCTCTAAGAGGCTCAAACTAAAGCAGAGCACAGAGCACAACAAAAAAACAGAGCACAGAGAAAATTGGTCTAGACAAGAAAGGAACAGGGATAAGAGAAAAATTACATACTTTGGTCTCCAGCTTCTACATCAGCTCAGCAAACCAGAAGGAAATTGGTCCTGGTTGACCAAATCAATAAGTCGATGCACCACAGCTTTATCAGGAACCAGACAATCTGTTATCTCATTTCCTATATCGTCTTGCTCTTAACTTGGGAAGATGGTGGACATTCCTCCCCTTCTCCATCATCTGCCGTAACACTTTTCGAGCTTTAGAAAGCTTTCCAGCCTTTCGTAGACTAGTCACTAATGTACTATAGACAACAAAATTGGGACTACAACCTTTGGTCTCCATTTCCTTAAGCATTGAGCATGCTTCATCAAACTTTCCTGCCATACAAAATCCACGAATCATGGAATTGTAGGTAAATACATTTGGGATTTGACCTCTAGAAATCATCTCATCAAACATTTCCTGAGCTTTCTCGAACTCAAGAGCCAACACATATCCGGTGATCATTACAGTGTATGCTACCACATCTGGGATGCAGCCAATCCTCACCATTTCATCAAAAATATATTCACAGTCATCCAAACGTCCTGATCTACTCAGTCCATCTATGAGTGTTGTGAAATGCACAACAGTTGGCTCTATACCTCTTTCTCTCATGTGATTCAAAAGTTCAACAGCTTTGCACAGTTCACCCCCTCTACCGAGAACATGAAGAATAATATTATAGGTATGAAAATCCGGAGAAAGACCATTTCCTCCCATCTCATGAAACAATCTGTATAACTGATTTAACTTCCCAAGTCTGTATTTCGCAACCATGACAATATTATAAGTCAAAACATCCGACAAAAAACCCTCGAACAACATTTGGTCATAAACCCACTCAATCAACTTGTACCGATTCAACACAAGAAGACAATGTAAAATTGCATTATAAGAATGTCTATAAGGCCGGTAGTTAAACGACCTCGACTTTATAAACTTCACAACCAAATTCCTAGCAAAACCCGCCTCACCACTAGTACAAATCAAAATATTGAAAGTACGAGCTGTGACAGGAAAACCCTTCTCAATCATCTCATCAACGATTCTCCACAACGCCTTAAACTCCTCACACTCAGCAAATATCTGCATAATCAAATGATAAGAGTTAACCGTATGACAATAACCCTCTTTCTGACCACACCACACAAAGAACTTATACGCCAATCTTCCAATCGTAGCCTTGTTTTCACAATTCACCTCTCTCAACACCGCATACAAAACCTCTCGAACCAAAATCCACGTCGGCTTTATACCTAACTCATCTAAAACAACCCTAAAATCAAAATCCAATTCCAACCCGTCTCTTCGTAGAACCTCGAGAACCTTCTCAACATTCTTCCTAACATTTCCTAACAAACAATCTCTAACAAAAAACCTCCTATGCTTATATCCAACACCATTTTTATCATCACCATCATTATTCAAATCCGAATTTTCCCTCTCAAAATCAATCCTCCTAAAATCTCCTAACAAACTATCTCTACCAAAAACCCTTCTTTGATTATTATAACCAAAACCCTTTTCCTCATTATGACTCAAATCAAAATTTTCACAAGAACCCACAAACATTTTCTTCAAAGACTCCTCAACAAATTCAAACCCATTTCTAACAACATCCTCATCGCCACGAAACGGTTGATCACAAAGCATTCTCGTGAAATTTAAACAATGTGAAATTTTCTGAACCATTCTATGACCTAATAGGGTAATTGAATTCATCATTCGAATCCATCATCGTCTTCGAAACAACGACGACGTTTTAAATCTAAGAGGAATCGATTCTATTGATGATAACAGAGTGCATTTTTTGATTCCGATAAGAAGAAGATTCGAGAGGGTCATTGCGAGATGAGAAAATGAGAAGAGAAATTGTACCTTTGTTGATGAGAAATTGAAGGGAGAGACGAGAAATTGAGGTGGGTGATGAGAAATTGAGTCATTGCGAGGTAGAGTGCATTGTTGTGTAGTGGGAAGTGTGGTTGTGGTGGAAATGTGAATCTGAAAAACCCTAGAATGAAATGAAAGAGGAAGATGGAGCTGAACGCAGCGTTTTAGGAACAAAATGGGTTTAAAAATAAATAAATAGTGCCTTTTTTTTTTTTTTTGGTTACAAATAAAAATAGTGCAATTGAAAATGATGACCAAGGAGGTGTATTGGATTAAGATTTTAAAGGATAATTTTTGTTTAAAATAGTCTTAGGAATTTTAAAAGACTTTACATGATTTTAATGACTTTGATGATTTTAAAAGACAATTAAGATTTCCAGTTTGGATTTCAATGGATTTAAATCATAAGATTTTAAAGGATTTGAAATGATTTTGTGGACTTCAAAAGATTTCAACAGATTTTATGAATTTTAAAGACTCATTGAAAAAATGATCATAACACACTCTCTTTTACTTTATTCTCAATACAAACTATTTTATTTATTTTACTTTATTATTTTATGAGAGATAGAGAGGAGAGAGAGGGGGAAGAGAGAGAGAGACAGAGAAGGGAGGAGGGAAGAGAGAGGGAGAGAGAGAGAGAGAAGAGAGGGAGAGAGAGAAGGGAGAAGAGAGATAGTAAAATCTTAACAAGAAAAACAATCTTAGAAATCTCATGTTTTCATGAAAGATTTTTTCATGATAAAATTGCATTAGAACATCTCACAAAATCCATCAAAATCCAATTTATTAAACAATCCTTGGAAATTTGAATGATTTTGAATACCACAAGACCTTTTTTAATCAGCCCTTAGATATGGCTTTCAATCAGCCCAACCATTTAAACCATTAATCTAACATTCATTCACTTTCTCTCTCCTTCTAAATACTCGTAACTAAGAAAATTAGAAAGAAAAAACAAACTATAATTTGGTTTAAAAAATTTGATGTCATTTTAATACAGTAAATCATGGTTTAATCTTCAAAGGAGTAAAGCCCATTTTGTTTAAGACCTTATCAAACTCCAAAATTGTTCAATAATTAAATCAAATAAAACATGATAGAGATTTGTTCTGGTTTTTCTCTTTGGTTATTATGTTTTTTTGTTAGATTATAATTCTCAAAATTTTGGTTGAGTTCAACTTCAATGTGTTGGTGGTTCACTTCATTCACGGTTGCTTCTAATTTCAATCATATGATT
>Ga0315913_1008256_pt1 | contig 12380 bp, 20 predicted proteins | sample MpolsnodulesMG_FD_207736 | JGI IMG/M metagenome (GOLD analysis project Ga0315913, IMG submission 207736) | Medicago polymorpha root nodule microbial communities from Los Angeles, California, United States - small nodules | ecosystem: Host-associated > Plants > Roots > Nodule | place: USA... | reverse complement strand
AAATTTGATAAAATGAGTATTAGTGTTGTCACACCTGCTCCTGTTTCACCTCCATGTGAAGTATGTGGTGTATTTGGCCATACTAGCATTGAGTGCCAACTAAGTAGTGTTGTTGAAGGTGTTGAGAAAATGAATTATGCTCAATACAACCAAGGAATGAGGCAAAACCAAAATTTTGATAAAACTCTTCAAAATTCCTATGGACAAACAGCACCACCTGGTTATGCAAACAACCAAAGAGTCCCTTAAAAATCCAGCTTGGAACTTTTAATGGAAAGTTATGTTATGAATCAATCCAAGCAGCTCCAAGAGCTTAAGAATCAATCCAAGTAGCCCAACATGTGGCTGCTTCCTCTCAAACCACAGGAGTCTTCCCAGGTCAAACTGAAGCCAACCCCAAAGCCCATATAAATGCTATTACTCTTAGGGATGGTAAACAGTTAGAGGACCCCGTTGTGAAAACCAAAACAATTGAGGGAGAAGAGAGTGATAAACCAAAGAGTGAGAAAGCCATAGGAGAGAATGAAAAACCTTTTGCTTCACCTTATAAGCCCAAAGTTCCCTTCCCACAAAGGCTTGTTAAGTCTAGCTTGGAGGCACAGTTTAAAAAGTTTACTCACATGCTAAGAAAAATTTACATCAATATTCCCTTTACTGAAGCTTTGTCTCAGATGCCTCTCTATGCAAAAATTTTGAAAAATGTTTTGTTAAAGAAAAGAACAATAGAGGGTAATGAGACAATAACTTTAACAAGAGAATGTTGTGATGTCATAAAGAAATCACCTCAAAGCTTGGGGATCCAGGTAGTTTTTCTATCCCTTGTGTGATTGGGAGTGAAACCATTGAGAAAGCCATGTGCGATCTTTATGAGGATGGGTATAGGAGAGTTGAAACCTACCGAGATGACCTTGAAATTAGCTGATCGTACCACCATCCGCCCCTCCGGATTTATTGAGGACAACCCCCTTAAGGTAGGTGGGATATATATCCCGACTGATTTTGTGGTAGTCGACATTGATGAGGACTCTGAAGTTCATATCCTCCTAGGAAGACTTTTCCTCGATACTACGGAAGCTATCATAGTTGTTAAGGGTGGTAGGATTGTTTTTCAAGTGAGTGATGAGAGAGTAGGATTTGAAATGGCCAGTCTTGTTGAGGACCCTTCCGTTTATTCTTGTTGCATGATTGATGATCATAGCGTGAAAGAACATTTTCTAACGTCATCTGCACAACATGATCTTTTTTATCCTTTTTAAAGGTGTTTCTAACCGTTAAGCTAATGACTTTAAACGAGCACTTCTTGGGAGGCAACCCAAGAGTTTAATTGCTTTTATTTTGTTTGTTTTGTATTGTTTTAATTTGTTTTGTAGGTAATTGTCTAAAGATGATGAGAAAAATGAAAAAAAAAAATTGCAACCATTGACCAAAAGCAGTGGCACAGCCCGTGCTTGTCCCTTAACCTTGCCAAGCCAATTTTTCGAGAGTTAGGCACGGCCCGTGCCTGTAGAGGCACGAGCGTGCGCGACCCCCCCTCCCTCCCATAACAAATTTTTTTCCTTCTTCACTCATTCAAACAACACAACCTCTTTCATCTTCAATTTCTCTCTCTAAACCTCCATAACCTCAACCTTCAAACCTCCAAACTTCACCAAATCACATAATTTCTAAACCAAACCAACTCTAAACTTCATCCCAAACCCAATCCACCCATCAAAAACAACAATCATCCATCACAACCCACAAATCACCAAATTCGTATAACCCCAAACCCTAACCCAAAAACCTCAATTTCTTCATCAATTCTCATCACCACACTCAAATTTCTTACTTAAAACCCAAACTCATCACTAAAATCACCTCTACCACACAAAATCTTACCAAAACCTAACCTCCACCCAAACCAAACTATGTCAAACTAGGTCAATGGCTTTAAAGAGAAGAGGAAAGGAGGTTGAAGGCTCAGGCAGTGGTGCAGGGAAAAAGCAAGCAGTAGTCTAGAACCATGGCATGGTGTTCAAATATCCTGAACAACGCGATATGTATAAAACTCTTGTCTCTGGACCTTTATCTACTTGCAGGTACCCTGATAGTGGTGCTATGAATACACTAGGTATTAGAGATAATTTAGTTAGGCTGTTAAACACCCTAGGTTGGGTCGAGATGTTAAGGCCTATGCGGGGGTTTGAAAATTTCACCTATGAGTTTTTGAGCTCACTTTCCTTCACTAAGGATAGGTCGAAGTCAGATAACCCTAATCATAGAGTCCTTTTCCGGCTTTTAAATGTTGATTACGAGATGTCTTTGGAAAACTTTTGCAATGATTTAGGCCTCACGAATGCGGGTACATTCATGACTCTTGGGATCACACTTTAAAGTCGGTCGACTATGACCCTGTTTCCTTTTGGAAGACTATTACCGGGCTAGAGCAATATAATTCCCGTTCCAATAAGGCGATTAATATCCATAATCCCGTGCTTAGGTAACTTCAAAGGGTTATGGCTTGTACTATTTGGGGTAGGAAGGAAGTTGCGACAACTAGGACAGATGAGCTGTTTATGTTGTGTGTAACAGCCCGATTTTCATTGGATTTATTTTAATTGTTTTTATGTGTGTTTTATATATGCTTGTATGTGATTAATTGCTTATGTGTGTATTTTAGTGGGTTTTAGTGATAAAAGGGTAATTTGGTCATTTTGTGGGCAAGGGTAAACTAGTAATTTTACCATGTAGAATTATTTTAGTGGTTTGAGTGAGAATAGTTATTTTTTTTATTAAGCAACTAGAAAGTGGGGTAATTAATTTAGAGCCGGTAACTATCGTTGTTTTTACCCGTAAGTGAATAGAAACATTTTGAATTGGTTAATGAGTGTGTTGAGTCCATTAAGACATTAAGGGTTAAGCCCAATAGTGGTGAGCCTATTTAAACCTTAGTCATGGGGAAAATTAGGTCACCTAGTATCATTTGTTCATTCTCACAAAACATTTTGAGAGAGGTAGAGAGAGAAAGAGCTAGAGAGAGGGTTTTGAAGAGAGAAGAACTTGAAGAGCAAAAAGAGGGTAGAGACTCAAGGGATTGGAGCTAAAGTGAGGCACTAGCTTAGAGTTGTGAAGATTTAAGGTAAAGGGGCTAGTTTTCATTCATAATTCTTGGTATAATCTATTTTCCTTCTCAAGTTCAAAAGTGCTTATTTGTGAAAAGTGATTATTGTGATTTTTATTGGTGAAATTCGTGCTTGTGCTTTGATGCAATGTTTAATTATGTGAATTTTATGATAATTGTGTTGTTGATGTTGAATTTGCATGCTTGGAATATGTGTATGGGTATACATTGTGATTTACTCAAATTTGATGAAGAATGATATTGTTGTTGTTGGTTTGTTGATGAATTCATGGTTAATTGATGTTGTTGTTGTTATGAGATGTTGTTGATGATTGATGCCATGGGTATTCATAATTGTGAAGTTTGGAGTGAATTAAGTTGTTTTGGAAAGTTTTATGAAAAATGGATGAATTGATGCTTTGCGATAGAATAATGTTTTGATGTCAAGTTTTGTATGGTTTTGATTGCCTTTTTATGTACATAAACGTATAGATAAACTTTAGGGACAAGTTTTGGGTTAAGGGGGATCAAAATTGGAGTGTTGGGGTGGAAAATACTGGATTCTCGAGAGGGAAAACACCAAGAACAGGGTTACTGTTCTGACATTTCCCGCCCGGGCGACAAATGACGTGCTTGACGAGATTTGCAAAAACAGCAAACCCCATTTTTGTTGTTCCGGGTTTTTGGGGGCCGATCCGAGCTTTCTTAAATGCTCCTTTCAACATGTTTAACTACTGTTTTCACTCTTTAATCTACTGGAACATCTTATGGATTGGATTTGACTTGATTTTAGGATTTTGAACTAAACTTTTGAAAAATGTCCAAACGCGTCGATTTTCCGAAACTCGTTTTTCTCAAGGAAAAAGGGTAGGGATAAGATTGTATACTTATTATATGATTTCTTAAAATGGTTGTGATTAATTTCATTGAGTTCTAACTTGTTTTGCTTTGGAAATGGAATTCTTTTGGACAAGTGATAAAGAGAGACGGACTTTGCATTTTTCTATGATTCTATTGTAATTAGCAGGTGAAACGCACATGTATACTCTACTGCACTCAAATGTGATCTAAGTGTATACATAGTTGAGGCATTGGACCTTGTTTAGTTAGTTTTGATTTATTTATCTCAATTATTTTTAAATTAATATGTGACTTGGTGAATTTTTGCATTGGTGAAATTTGGTGAATGTTGTGATTATGTGGATTGGTGTATATGTGCATTGGTGGATTTTTTTGATAGTTGTGAATAATTGAACTAGGTTCTAAGTGCATGTCTTACTTGCTTGTGCTTATACACTTGGTGAATCTATTTGATGATAATTTTTTCGGTAATGGTAATGAGGTGAGAATTGCATATGTATGTATGTGTGTATATATATATATATATATATATATATATATATATATATATGATGTGGTGATTTCTTTGATAAAGATGATTGCTTGCTTATAACTTTGAAATGCTGAATTGTACTTGTTGAGTTAAGTATGCTAAGTGAAGAATAAGGTGAGTAGTCCTTTCATTGATTGATATTGATAAATGATGAGCTTATGTCGATGACTTTATTAGAGATTGAATATGCTTGTTATGCTATGCTAGTATTGTGATAGCGCGATATGTATGGGATGGGGGATAATATATATGTGGTGGTAGTATTCTAGGAATGTTTAGTATGCACATATATGTTATGCATGAATCCTTGAATGCTTATGTTTGCTTATGTTGATTATGATTGATGTGAAGCTAACCCCCAGTGGTCTTGGACCGCCTACCTGTTTGTATGAATGGGTAGGCGGAGTGCATGAGTAGGTTTGCTTGCTTGGTGAGTTGCTCGAGGATAGCGGGAGCTTCTCTATTTATATGTTCGATGTCTTAGATTAGGCTATGATCTAGGATGTCAGTTTTATGTTTATTTTGGATATGTTTATGTTGTTGAGATTTTACCCATTTGTCGGGATTTGGGATGTATTGGAGTTTATGACATGTATACTTGGAGATGTATGTTATATATCCGCTGCGTAGTTGTTTGAATATTTATGCAGGTTATATTTTTGGAGAAATTTTGGAGACATGACGCCTATTTCTTGGATAAATGATTTATTCGCGTGTTTTATCGCTTTAATAGAAGTAGGGCGTTACAAGTTGGTATCAGAACCTGGTTCAGTCTTGTCCGAACTAAAATTCGGTGAATTTCCTGTTGTATGCGACATGTACTGGAGTACTGTCGGTACTTGTTGTGTTGTTCCGTTCTTTTAGGTGGTTTTGAGTGTAGTTGGGGAGTAGCAGTTTGCTTCAGGTTTGTTTGTTCTAGAAAGGGAGGTATCTTTGGCTGCAGAGGCTTAGTTGGTTGTGGTTTGTGTTAAGGTTCCTTTTGATTTTGAGTTGGATCTTGTATGTCTTCTGTTGAAGCATATGGATGTGATTTTTGGTATGGACTAGATGTTGTCTTTTGGTGTTAACATTAATTGTTTAACCAAGTGTATAACGTCTTCTAAGCCAATAGCTGAGGTAAGTGGGAAGTTCTTGACCGCGGAGCAAGTGAAGAAGTCCTTGGACGGTGAAGCTAGTGTGTTTATGATGTTTGCTTCTTTGAAGGAAAGTAGTGAGAAAGGAATTGGTGATTTACCGATAGTGCAAGAGTTTCCAGAAGTTTTTTCGGACGACATTATCGATTTACCGTCGGAGAGGGAAGTTGAGGTTGCAATTGATTTGGTACCAGGAACAAGTCCTATTTCGATTGCGCCGTATCAGATGTTTGCATCAGAGTTGGGTGAGTTAAAGAAGCAGTTGGAAGAGTTGCTTGAGAAACAGTTTATCAAGCCGAGTGTTTCTCCGTGGGGTGATCCAGTGTTATTGGTTAAGTAGAAGAAGTATGAGGTTGTATGTGGATTATTGGCAGTTAAACAAGCTGACGATTAAGAATCGGTATCTGCTTCCGAGGATTGATGATTTGATGGATCAATTAGTTGGTGCAGAAGTGTTTAGGAAGATTGATTTGAGGTCAGGATATCATCAGATTAGAGTAAAGGCGAAAGATATATCCAAAACCGCGTTCCGTACAAGGTATGCATACTATGAGTATTATGTGATGCCATTTGGAGTGACTAATGCGCCAGGTATTTTCATGGAATATATGAATGGAATATTTCATCCTTTTCTGGACCGTTTTGTAGTGGTGTTGATAGATGATATTTTGGTGTATTCGAAGTCTGGGGAGGAGCATGATGAGCATTTGAGGATTGTGTTGGGTGTCTTGAAAGAGAAGAAGTTGTTTGCTATGTTGTCGAAGTGTGAGTTTTGGCTGCGGGAAGTGAGTTTCCTTGGTCATGTGATTTCGAAAGGCGGTATTGTGATGGATCCGTCGAAGGTTGATGTAGTGTTGCCGTGGGATTCTCCGAAGTCTGTTTTTGAAGTTAGAAGTTTTCTTATGTTGGCAGGTTATTATCGGAGGTTTATTGAAGGATTCTCTAAGTTCGCGTTGTCGTTGACGCAGTTGACTCGGAAAAGACAAGCTTATGTTTGGGATGCTAAGTTCGAGAAGAGTTTCCAAGAGTTGAAGAAGAGGTTGACTTCAGCTCCAGTGTTGATTTTGCCAAACCCGAAGGAATCGTTTGTTGTGTATTGTGATGCTTGTAAGATGGGTCTTGGTGGTGTCCTTATGCAGAATCGTCAGGTTGTGGCTTATGCGTCGAGGCAGTTGAAAGTGCATGAGAAGAACTATCTGACTCATGATTTGGAATTGGCGGCAGTTGTGTTTGTGTTGAAGATTTGGAGGCATAATATGTATGGTTCTAAGTTTGAAGTGTTCAATGACCACAAGAGTTTGAAGTATTTGTTCGATCAGAAAGAGTTGAATATGAGGCAGAGAAGATGGTTGGAATATCTTAAGGATTTCGATTTTCAGTTGAGTTATCATCCAGGAAAGGCAAATGTGGTGGCAGATGCCTTGAGTAGGAAGTCTTTGCATATGTCTTCTTTGACGGTTAAGGAGTAAGAGTTGATCGAGCAGTTTCGAGATTTGAGTTTGGTTAGTGAGCTGACGCCGGATGGTGTGAAGTTGGGAATGTTGAAGCTGACGAGTAATATTTTGGAAGAGTTCAAGAATGGTCAGAAGGAATATTTGGAACTCGTGGATCGAGTGGTGTTCGTTAATCAAGGCAAAGGTGTGGATTTCAAGTTGGATGAGAATGGCGTCTTGATGTTTCGTGACCGAGTTTGTGTGCCAGATGTGCTTGAGCTTAAGCAACGGATTTTGGAAGAAGGTCACAGGAGTAGTCTGAGTATTCATCCAAGAGCGACGAAGATGTATCAGGATTTGAAGAGGTTGTTTTGGTGGCCTGGAATGAAGAGCGAGATTGTAGAGTTTGTTTACGCTTGTTTGAACATTAGAAGTCGTCGGGTTTCATGCAACCGTTGTTTGTGCCAGAGTGGAAATGGGATAGTATATCTATGGACTTTGTTGGGGCGTTGCCGAAGACTATTAAGGGTTTTGATTCGATTCGGGTGATTGTTGATCGGTTGACGAAGTCGGCACATTTTGTTCCTATCAAGACCGGTATGTCTGTGGCAAGGTTGGATGAGATCTACATTGTGTAGATTGTTAGGTTGCATGGTATTCCTTCTAGTATTGTGTCGGATCAGGATCCGATGTTTATTTCTAAGTTCTGGGAGAGTTTGCAAGCTGCTTTGGGAACTAAGTTGAGGTTGAGTTCTGCTTATCATCCCCAGACCGATGGGCAGACGGAGAGGACTATTCAGAGTATGGAAGATTTGTTGAGAGCTTTTGTTTTGGAACAAGGTGTCAGTTGGGTTGAATGTTTACCGTTGATTGAGTTACTTACAACAAGATTTTACATTCTAGTATCGGTATGACGCTTTGTATGGACGAAGGTGTAGAACTCCGTTGTGTAGGTACGAGTCAGGTGAAAGTGCTTTGTAGGACCGGAAGTTGTGCAAGAGACTATGGAAAAAGTTAAGATGATTCAAGAGAAGATGAAAGCGTCTCAGAGTAGGCATAAGAGTTATCATGATAAGAGGAGAAAGGATATTGAGTTTCAGGTTGGTGTATTGAAAAAATACAAAAAAATTATGTTAGGGATTTTGTGTTGATCCAATGTCACTACAAAGATCCTCGCGCTTTTATTTTTATTGTCACGTTAGTTTTATCCTTATGTTTTAATTAAATTTCAAATAACCGAAATCACAAAAATATTTTCATAATAAACCTTGACCCAAAATCAAGTGATTCCTTTTTTTTTATTTCATTCTTAATCAAATTTCAATCAATTTAATTATACCTTGAGTCATTTTTAATATTAAAAATACAAACCAATTCTATTTTGCCATTTGGCTTTTTATTTTAACTTTTTTCAAAACTAATAAAAAATACAAAACCAATCAAACGGTAATTTCCACCCCGAACTACGAGGTTTTGATCCCTCACGGGTACGTAGGCAAAGGACTCTTCCTTCCAAATCAATTAAAATCAATTTCCTTTTTCTTTTTAACTGATCATTCAATTATATTCTCTTTTCTTCAAAAGCAAGCAAGTTATAGCACGAAAGTTAAATAAAATCAAGAGGTTCTCGTAGAGTACTACAAATATTTAGGGTGTTAACACCTTCCCTAAATATAACTAACCCCCGAACCCAAATCCTTAAAAATGTGGTATTTGAACCTTTTTCCACTTTCTTTTGAAAAATTAACAATTCAGTCGTGAATTAAAATAGTTAGTCAAACGCTAATCAAAATAGCTTGACCTCCGAAAAATGACGCGACAGAAATGACGACTTCATTGGGGAAACCCCTACGAGAGTTGAGCTTAACTTGATTTTTTTAAAATTTTTGTGCTATAACTTGCTTAAAATAAAAATAAAAATAAAAGATGGAAATACGTGTATATACGTGAGTTGTGAGATAAGTCCTAACTCGAACTTGAGGGAAACATATGATAGGATGGGGTATAATCATAGTGCCATACCAAGAGCATTCTTGCTCATTTTGTACATGTGATATAACCCCGTTCAGTGGAGGCCTCATGACGGTAGTACTCTGTTGTCACGAGCATTCGTGTCGGCGTTATTACTTTCAATATGAGTGTCCTGAGAAGCTGAGGACCTTTAGAACACCTTTAACCCATCTTGACCTTCTAGGATGTAGTGCGATGGCTAACCAAGAGCATTCTTGACATTAGTTGATACGCGATACTACGCTCAAACGAGAATTTCTTGCGAATGTTATTGGACCAAGAGCATTCCTGTAAGCCGATAACATCAAAAAGGGGTTGTAGAATTTGGGAACTTGGTTGAACCCGTGATACAAGTACATGTGAAACCATAGTCCTTACCGAAAGACGTGTTTACCCTTGACTCCAACATTATGGACTTAACCCCACCACGTTTTCTATGTTCTCTAGCATAATCATGGATACATGCATTCATTCATAAAAATAAAGAAAAAATCCCATTAAACATCGAAGGACTTAGACAAGTTTTTTGTAAACATCAAAGATATCGACCTTGTAATAAGGAACACCAAGAAATACAAGTTAAAAAAAATATTAACTAAGCTTTTGCTTTTGTTAAGAACTTCTTCCTTGGTTTCGTACTTACTTTTGAAGAGGGAACCGTTTCCAATACCTTTACAATTTTCAAATAAGATCATGTTCTTCTATAATGTTTACAAATCATTTTGACAAGCCCTTTGGTAAAATAAAAACTGTCCATTTTTGCATAAGCATATCATGCATCATTTTGCATTCATAGTTTCAAGTCAAAACCTTACAAGTTTGTGTTTTTCAAAAAGGTCAATCCGTCTCAAAAGTGTCTTGGCGTCCTCGTCCGAAACCAATTTGCATTTACAACACTCGGGCAAAACACTAAAAAGGAAATGGATAAAATCGAGCAAGTAATCCAAGAGCTTCTTGAAGAGGTGATCACACTTCAGGCCGAGATGGAGAAGTTGAGTACCTTGGTAGCTTTGCTGGCAGTTTCACAGGATCAACCACAGTTCCAGCAAAGGCCCCAACACCAACAACAACAACAGTCTCAACAACAGGCTCTCTGGCAGTCCACTCATCAGAATTGTAGTCGAAGAACACAATTTGACCTTATTCCCATGCATTATGCAGAGTTGCTAGCAGCTTTGTTTGAAAAGAATCCGTTCCAGACCAAGGCGCCTCCTCCAATGCCCAAGAAATTGCCAGCATGGTTTAGAGCTGACCTCTCTTGTGCCTTCCATCAAGGGGCTCCAGGTCATGACACTAAGCAATGTTTCTCTTTGAAGAATGAAGTCCAGAAGCTGATTGAGGTCAATATCTTGTCTTCCAAAGACTGAATTCAGACGCGCAAGTTAACCCACTACCGGATCATGGTACTTGGTGTTGTGACACATGAAGTGGTTAATCGCATTTGAGTCATTGTTGACTTCCCTTCCACTACTTTTTTGTTCAAAAAATGTGTGTTTGTTGTCTTATGTTTTTCAAAGAAAAAATCTTTTCGTCCCACCCGAGACGAAAGTGAACTTGTGTAGGGCTTTTTGCTTCATGTGTTTTCCATCATTAATAAAAAGTCGTTTCGATCCCGACTTTGTTTTTATTTTGTGCTTTTCCTGGAAAAATGGTAAACCAAAGAACCTTAAATGAATAATCTTTTCCAAATGTCTGCATACAATCATTCACTTTTTAAAATCAATCATATATGCATATTAAGCATTAATAAAACTCGTTGAACACATTTACCCTGTACTCTCTTCCAACTTTGAGTTCCCTGTGTCCGAAGCTGGCGAAGAGGAGGATGAAGAGAAGGAGGATTGATAAAAGGGTAAGAATCATTAACAGAAGGAGGAACCAATTTTTCGAACATAACTTGCAAGAAAAACAACAGTTCCAATACATAACCCACAGAGATCGAACCAATACAGCAGCAATACCAAATCCTTCCTCAATGAGCCAATTCTCACGGTCTCATAACTCAGCAACAAACCGTCAAAACCGTATAACACCATCCACAAATCCCTCACCGGCAAATTGTTATTGTTCATAAGGAGGGAAGAGAGAGTTCGTGGGAAATAAAAGAGAAGAGAGAGAAAAGAGTGAACAAAATGAATGGGAAAAAGTGTGTGAGGGTATTTATACCCTACTAGGATTCGGTGTGTGAAGGTGCATAGTCTTACCATTAATAGAAGATGTATGACCATTAATAGTCAAATGAAGGTTCTGATTCAAACACTGATGGATCATCAAAAACAGGAGGGTCAATAGCCAATCCTAGAGCATGAACATTAATAGTCCACTTAACCAGCACACAAACAATCTTATGGGTTTTTGTAGAGAACCTAAGTGCTCTGAAGGCTAGCTTCTCAACTCTAGATGGCTTAGCAAGTGGATCAGCACCAAAAGCTTCGACATTCTCTTCGGATGTGCCTTCTTTAGTGACAAAGGTATCCAATGAATCAAAAAGAGCAGGGATTTTTGCTAGCTTGATGGTTTTGTTTGTTGGTGGTGGAGTAGGAGCAGAAATAGTGTTTGGAGTGGTCAAGGGTTAGATTATAAACTTGCTGACACCAGGAGCAGATCCCATTATTGATGTCAAAATGTTCAAGTTTGGTGTTGGTTGAGCCAAGAGTTATACCTCCTCAAAAGGCAAAGATCCTGAAGCTATGGGAGCGGGATCTGCTGGTCAACTGGAGAGAGAATTGGTTCATTTGAAGCATTTTCCTGAACATTCTAATATGTTGTCTCTTGAACATTTTGACCTTTAGTTTCAGTTGTTTCTTTAACCATCTGAACTGTTTCCTGAGCATCTTTAAAAACATATTGTTGAAGTTAGAGTTTAGATCTTCTATGTTGAGATCAAACCCAGTTGAAAATCCAACTTGCTCATCTTCTTTCCTCTGATCATTTCCTTCACTCATCATTTGGGAAACCAAGATTTATGCAACTTCTTGAGTATCTTGATCTTCAGAAACTTCTTGAGCTACTTCCTCAGTATTTTCTTCAACTCTCTGATCTTGGTTAGGAGGGTTTTCTTCAACATTTTGACGTGTGTCAACTGTAACACCCCGTTTTCCCAACAATGAAAATAATACAATAATCAGAGTATTCAACGTAAAACGGAATGTCACACTACTTTTAAAATATAAATAGAGTAAAGTTACTATTTATCAAAACAACCCTGTCAAAAATTCATTTATATTGCAGCGGAAAATTATTTCAAAATCAACAACTTTGTTCAACAATCTTTGGCACTACGGCCTCAACATAAATAACTTAAAGGAAAA
>Ga0315913_1008253_pt1 | contig 12382 bp, 10 predicted proteins | sample MpolsnodulesMG_FD_207736 | JGI IMG/M metagenome (GOLD analysis project Ga0315913, IMG submission 207736) | Medicago polymorpha root nodule microbial communities from Los Angeles, California, United States - small nodules | ecosystem: Host-associated > Plants > Roots > Nodule | place: USA... | reverse complement strand
AATTATATCCATTAAGGACCAAAAACAAAATAAATTTTTTTGTGAGGATGAAAACATTCAGTTTAATTTTATAGGGACTAAAATCAAAATTCGTTATATTTATAGGGACGAAAAACTTATTTAACCCTTTAAACTTTAAACGTTGGACCACAAAAGTTTTAAGATATTTTTTTTATTATATTGGTTTTCTTAACGAATAATTCCTAGATATTTGTTAGCATTTTCTATAAAATAAACCTAAATCACAAGTATTGATTTTCTATGTGAGTACAAAAATAGGATGAATTAATCGGATAATATGTACTAAAAGCACTTTTGCAGAAATTCTTTATATGATCAGACACAAGATAATTTTTCTTTAGCTTGTAACCTTAGAATTATTGAATCATCTACATGTGTTATTTCCACCAAAAAAATCTAGATGTGTTATAAAACTAGCGTTTTCATGTTTTTAATAACATTAGTTCATTAGTTCATCTAAAGAATTACTTATGACTGTGTGTTAGATAAACTGAACTTTGAGCCAAAAAATTGATACTAGTTTATTTAATAATTTATCGTCATCACAAAATAGTCAATTACTAGGACCTTTATTACCAAATAGTGACAAAGAGATGATTGGAAAATCCTAATTATTTATATTTATCATGAGTTGAAACTAATTTTATTTACAAATTGAAAAACCAATTTCAAAACAAAACTCACCTATTATCTCCAAACCAATAGTTTAATTATCGCATTTTAGATAATAATAATAGTTTATGTGGATACAAATTCTTTTATTTTTTTTAAGAGGTTAAAATGGAATATATTACCACAACAAAAAGGCTTTCGTAGCATAAGGTGTGTCGAGGAAGAAACACCAAAATTCAAACAAAGTTTAATCAATATTTACAAGCCAAAACTGAACAATAAACATTACAAAAAAGAAATAACAAATAGCCTATACCCAACATGGTAAACGGACTAAGCCATCAACCATGATAATTGAAGGGAAGTAAAGCGAATTTTGCCTTCAACCACATGAATATTATAGACTTAATCTTATCGACCACCTGCATAATTGTGCATTCATTGTCATTAAAAATTTTGTTATTTCTTTCTTTCCAGATTTTTCACACGGGTTCAAACCAAATAACCTGTAAGATCGAACGCTGCGACTTAGCAGCACCACCAATATAGTTGAACTTATTAAAATGACATGCTACATCAAACGGCATAACCGTAGATATGCCTAGCCACCGAAAAATAAAGAACCAAACAGACCCAAAAAAAAGTACAATGTAATAAGTGAGAAGAAGTTTCCACCACACCGTACCCTCCGACGCACGTCTGAGCATCAATATCAATAACATGTTGACGATGAAGGCTGTCCTTAGTAGGTAGCCTATCACGAAACAGATGCCAAGCAAGCAACACAACCTTCAAAGGAATATCCTTATGCCAGAAAGACGACACATGCACCACATGATCAATAGGAGACTGAACATTCAAAAAATTATAAGCATTACGAACAGTATAAACGGAAGATGTCTCCAATCTCTAAAGCCATCTATCTTCCATGTCCACCTTCAAAGTAACATTTTGAAGTAATAGCCTAAGATCCCCCACCAACTCCTCTTCCCACGCAAACAACCTACGCCTCTAACTCCAAGCTGCCCCCTCATTCCCCCATCCTAACATACACATACCAAACACCGACTCCCCCTTCAACATAGACAACTCAAATAATATACTAAATATATCTCTAAATGACACTCCACCAACCCACACATCTGTCCAAAAAAGCGTTTTTTTGCCGTCTCCCACCAAACGACTAACATGACCGTGAAACAACTCATCCCTACACAATGTAGATATGTCCCTCCACCACATAGAGGCCTTGCGCCCACCCTACAACAATCGGCCACCCACCACTCCGTACGACACTGACATCACCCTAAACCATAAACTATCCTTATCCACCAACAACCGCCAACACCACTTCCGTAATAAAGCACTATTAAATCCCCTAATTCTCCTTATCCCCAAACCTCCAACCTCCTTACTCTGACAAATAGAATTTCAATCAACCCATGATATTTTCCTGTGGTCAACACTCCAAAAAAAAAAAATTTAAAATAGATTCAATAGAGGAGACGATACCTGACGGAGCCTTGAAACAAGAAAGAGTATAAACAGGCAGGGATGACAAGACATACTTCAACAAAATCACACGGCCACCTAGGGACAAATGTCTCGAACTCCAACCCGACAGTCTAGAATTAATTTGATTAATGAGAGGTTCCCGAAAAGCCAAACGACATGCATTACCACCAAAAGGCAGGCTAAGGTACATAAAAGGAAAAGATCCAACCTTGCAATTCATCACCAAAGCAGCTTCTGCTAACCAAGACCCAGGTACATTCACCCCAACTAGAGACGCTTTGAAAAATTCACCTTTAAACCAGACAAATCTTCAAAGAGAAGAAGAATGGCACGCATTGCTCAAATATTAGCCCACAATTTTTCACCCAAAATTAATGTATCATCCGCAAATTGAAGGTGCGAAACCACAACCGGGTCACTCCTTCCCACCTTATAACCAGTAAAAAGATTATTAACAGACAAAGATTCCATCAAGACATGAAACTCCTCTGTTTCCAGAAGAAACAAGAAAGAAGAGAGAGGGTCGCCCTGCCTCAATCCCCTCCCCAAAGAGAACTCTTCCGTTGGAGACCAATTTACCAAAACCGAGGCCGTAGCCGTCCCAATACATTTATTTATCCACTTTTGCCAAAGAGTCGGGAACCCCATTTTCAACATCACTGCATCTAAATAATTCCAATTAATGGAGTCGTATGCTTTCTCAAAATCAACCTTAAAAAGTAACAACTCCTTCTTTCATTTTCTAGCTTCATCGACTACCTCACTAGACACCAAAATCCCATCAAGAATTTGACGACCTTTAATAAAAGCAGACGGAGAATCGGAGACAACTTAACCAATCACCATACGAAGCCTATTCGCAAGAACCTTCGCCAAAATTTTATACATACTACCCACCAAAGAAATGGGGCGAAAATCATTTAGGCGCTGATGGCTATAAACCTTAGGGATAAGAGTTATGAATGTACTATTTATCCCTTTCGTTAACTTTCCGTTCCTGTGAATTTCCGCCAAGAATCGCATCACATCATCCTTCAGAATATCCCAAAAGTCCTTAATGAAACCAAAAGTAATGCCATCAGGACCCGGGCACTTAAAATTATCACAATCCCACACTGCAGCCTTCACCTCATCCATCGAGAACGATTTAGTCAAACCAGCCCCTTCTCTACACGATAATGAACGGAAATGGAGAGTATCCATACTAGGGCGGTTAACACGGCGAGGTCGAAAATGAGAGGGGAAATTAGAGAACATAACTGCATGGACATTATTAACCCTTTCGACCAACACACCATCCACCAAGAAGAACGGGATTGCATTCCTACGGCTCCTGCTAGACATGATACCATGAAAAAACCTTGAATTTGCATCCCCTTCACGTAACCATTGCATCCGCGACTGTTGCAAGCGAATACTAGAATTAACCCAGGATAATGAGAACAACTCCTCAGAAAACCCATGAAGCTCCTCTACCTCCTCATCCAACAACATGGCCCACTCACCCTTCAACCCAAGGGCTGTAATACGGTCCTTCAGAGATAAGATTCTAGCTGGTAAATTTGTAGATTGACGTTGGTGCCATTCCTTTAACGCTAATTTAATTAACTTGAATTTTTCTTTTAGAGCATAACCACCCCAACCTTCCAACTGAAAAGAACTCCACTTCTTCCGGACAAACATATTATAACCTGAGAAATTCTCCCAACATTTTAACATGCGGAACAGTCTAGAAAGCTGTTGAAGACAATGATCTGAGGAACCTTGCGACCAAGCCAACTGAAAGTAATTAGGCCACGTCAAACACCACCTTTCCGATAACAAAAACCCGTCAATGCGACTCATAGACTTCCCATCCCCTCAAAACCATGTGTAGTTGCGGCCTCGGAGAGAGGTAAGTCAACCAAGCAGTTATCAACAATAAACTGATTATGATGTGCGCTCCCTGCCTGAACACATGCGCTTCCCACACTTCTTCTTTCCTCAATACACCGAACCGCATTAAAATCATCACAAACACAAATATTTTGATCAGTCAAAGATGCCAGTCTGACAGAAATATTATTCCAAAGAACCTGTTGTCGAATAGCATCACACGGAGCATATCGACCTTGTATCACTCATACATGCTCAAAAGATATATGTTGGTATATTGAAATAGAAGCAGCATATAATCTATCATAGAAGATGATTAGTTAACAGAGAAGGTGAAATTATTATTAATAACACATTCACTGATGACCATTTTATAACTATCCTAGGTAGAGTTGCCAAAACGGGCTACCCGACCCGTGACGGGCGGGCCCATGACGGGCTCGGGCTTTGTGGGCCGGGCCAAAAAGGCCAGAAGATAAACGAGCTCAAAAATATTTGTCCAAACCCGACCCTTTGCGGGCTACGGGCTTTCGGGCCAGCCCAGTTACTTAAAGATTTTAATTTAAAAATAAAATATTACAATAAAAAATACCTACCGACAACTCAATTAGCAATTTACCACTGTCTTTTTTTATAAAATATCTCACTTCTTAGAATAGTCGTCCAAATTGGTAATATGTTTACTACTTGTGTTTCAATATCATTGCAAAATGAATCTAAGTAGAAATCCCAAAGAGTGCCTAAATAGGTAGTCTACTGTTTTGGATTGTGGGCCGTTGCTGGTTTTTGTGGCTGCTGTCATGATATTGGAGTGGATTCTTTTGGAGTGTTGTTTTGACAATAAGGGGCGGTTCACACTGTTATGCCTTTAGGTGTTTTGGTTTTGGTTTTGATTTTGTGTATGGTGTCCGCCGTTGCTTTAGAGCCTGTTGGTGCTTTTTTTAGTTTTGCTTCAGCTGGTTGTTTAGCTTTCTTTGTATTGCTCTTGCCCCTGTTGCTGATAAGGAAGTAACAATACATACATGCAATCAAAAGCACAGCCAAACTCCCTAAAAGAGCACAACCAGACTCCCTAAAAAGCAAAACACCCATAAAAAAAAATACATCAGGCTGCCCCTTAGACATAAGCTGCCCGCCCAAATAATTTAAAAGAAAACGGCCACTAAAACCAACACCAGTATAGCCGAATAAATGCAGCTCCAAACAATGTCATTATGCTTTAGTTAACCACATCATTATGGTGGGCGATAGAAAATTATAATGTAAAAAAATAATTATAAATTAAACGGGCTATCCGCGGCCCAGCCGGGTTAGCCTGCAACGGGCTCGGGCCTCAACAGGCTTGGGTTAAAAAGACCCAGTTTTAAACGGGCCCAAATTTTTGTGTCCAAGCCCTACATTTTATCGGGCTTTTGCGGGCCGGCTCGGTAAGTTCAGCCCATTTTAACAGCTCTAATCTTAGGTAAGATTTGAAACTTGTCCTTTGTGGTTACAAAACCAAGCTCCTAATATTAAGCCGGCATCTCTTAATATTCATTAAAATATTTATCTCAATTCTACCATATTTTAATTAAGATATTTTAACAGATTAAGAAATATGTTCATCCTTCGATGAAGCATTCTTAGATATTCCATAGGAGATACTTTAATTAAAGTCATTTAAAATTAGATTCAAGCTACTATACAAAATAATATTCTTGATGACAAATTGACAAAATTTATGGACATAATATATAGTTTTTTTTTTTAAGGAAAGATATAATGTATAGTTATTTTTTTATAGATATAATATATAGTTTTTTTTTTGACAAAAACAAAATGATATTCATTCATTCAAATCGAGAGATTACATCATTCAACACCGCTAAAAACGTACAGGATGAATCCGCGAACAAACTCACAACATCCAAGTTAATAGCATACAACGGCATAATGCCTACAAAAATATATGATAAAATTAAAGTGACTGGAGTATCCATGGCCTCCGGATCTGCAACACTGACACCCAAATCTTTGATTGAATAATCGATCTTCAATATGAATCAAATGAACACCGCAAAAAGACGAGAATCAAACAACGCTGCACAAGATGACGAACAACAAACCATCATACTTAGATGATGAAATCACAAAGAAAAAACCTAGGTCTATGTGAAAATCACTTATTTAGATTGAAATATAGAGAGAAAAATGAAGAGGGGTGATTTCAGGTCAATAATTGACACAAAACCATCCCTCAGTGGAACTCTGGAAGAGAAAACCTAGAGAGAGAAAACTAGGGGAAGAGAGAACAACCTTTTAGATATAATATATAGTTCTTAACCAGGTATATATTTGATTATTTTAATACACGCATAGGGGCATACATGTTTCATAGTTTTTTTTTTGGAGGAACATGTTTCCTAGTTAGTATCTAATGTGATTATTTTTATGTAATTAATTTATGTGGCTATTTTTATACCATTTCCTTTCACCTAATGTTTTTTATTTTTGAAAGATTTCACCTAACATTCTTATATTTTAAAATTTATTTATTTTAAATTTCTTAGATATATTGCTACAAAATGGTTTAATATGTATATATATAGAGAGACACACACTATTATTCCCTTCTACCAATAAAAAGATATATACTATTATGCCAGCTTAATTGGAAGTGTTTTGTCAAACATAAAGTTCATTTTTTTAGGCAGTCAAACAAAAAAGTTTTTTATATTTTTTTTCAATGAAGTCAAACAAAAAAAGTTAATATAGAGAACTAGAATCCGTTCCTAAAATCAAACCATATTCTTACTAATAGAAAAAAGTGTGTTTAGGAGCATGAGTTATGGTTTCTTTGTTTTTTTGAATGTCAAATTAATATTAGCAAAACAAGCTAAAGATATACAAGGAGCACAAGTAAGGCAAACAGGAAGAGAAGACAAACAAACCAAATCGTTGTAAGGCAAAAGCAAAAACAACGAAAACACGTATTCGGAGTAAAGCATCTCAAGCAACCAGAGCAACAAAGAATGAACTGAACAAAGCAACCCAAGCAAAAGAACCGAGGAAAACCTCTCTGCCAAGAAAAGGTACAAGAACCAACCAGGCGACACCTTCGAGCGTAGACCACCCTACCGAACCCCCTACACAAATCGCAATCGGCCCAAACATAGAATAGGTTCCACCTCCCACTCTTAATAAATACAAGAACTCCCGGAGGTCTTGCCAAGAAACCATTTTCACGAGGAGGACTTAATCCTATCTACGAGTTGCTCCACAAATTAGAGGCTTGTCTGAGAAAATAGAATCATTAATCTGAGACCAGCAAATAATCAACATCATTTGATCTCTGAATCTTTAGGTTTGCAGTAGCTTTCGGCTGTTTCGATTTTTAATTTTGTGAATTCTTTTGCACTTTTCCTATTCTTGACACACCTTATGCTTTAAACAAATTTAAGCTTAATTAAAGTTTTAGTCTCCCCCATTTGTTCAATTTCTGGATAAAAAGTTTAAGTTTAATATGACATGGCTTTCATTTGTGTACCAAGTACATGGCATGTCATTTAAAATTGTGCCATATCAACGTCAATTGAAAGGTTGGCTTCAATTTCAAAAACTGAAAAAACTAAAGGACTAAAATTACGGATTTAAAAATTGGGGGACCAAAATCTAGAAATTGAACAAATCGGAGGACTAAATTTGTAATTAAGCCATAAATCAGTTACATCCAGTTTGTTTTGTTTTTTCAAGGAAAATAAATTCCTACAAAACCATAGGGTTTTTTTTACTAACCCTCTATTTGTTATAGAAAAAGTTTCTAGTAATTTGGAGTTCGGCCTAAAGATAAGAAAACCTTAAAAACATGCTTACTTAATTTTTTTTCCGGCCTACAACGATACATAAGTTATCAGCAACAACAAAACAAGTCTACTACTACATTCCTTAAGAAAGAAAAAAAGTCTACTACTGCATGTAAAAAAATTACTCGATCGATCTTGAAGTACCCTATTTTTAGTATAAAATGTATTAAAAAAAATATTATACCATAAGTTCACACACCATCTCCCTTTTCATCTAAACAACTTTGATAAGATGCAGTGTCCACTGTGGTGGTGCAAGCAGTAGCTCTGGCCCTCCGCACTACCATCCTCCAGAATTCCAGCAGATCGTTTCCAGTGGTTTTGGTAGAGAAATAGGTCGGTCTCTAGATCTGTTTCGATCAGAAAAATGGGATTGAGAAAAGCATACACCAGAGTTCTACATGAGGAGGGACGTGAGGTGGAAGCATCCCATGCTTGACAATCAGATGTGTCACAACACTCCTGAATTCGACATCACCCTTGTTGTTTTTGGTGTCCACCTCGTCGCCGTGAAAGTCTACATCAAGATGAATCAGGTTTATTCCTTTTCTCACGACCATCAACGTGGTTCTTATGTACATGCATTTTGTTGTGTGTGTGAGAGAGAGATGGGTTAACAACCCCATAGGCTCTTTCATCTAGCGCCGCAGACGATGGGTGGTTTTGTTGCGTTTCGTTTATGGCGTTGATGTGTGGATTAGGCAATTGTACCAACTCGTTTACCAAGTAATAAAGTGATAAGTAGCGTATCGAATCCACAAGGATTTTCGTTTCATCCAAACAATTCACATTACTTATTTTAAGTTGACGATATAATAAAAGATAAGGGTTAGAAGCTTGCAATTTTTATCTGTTTGCAATAGAGCAAGTTTACCTGTTTTTGGTTGCAGAAAAGTAAGCAACGGTTAGGATTATTTGAATCCCCCTATTTATATTGGTGGATATTAAATAACAATAATGTCGTGTTCATTTATCTTAGGTAGACTATACAAGTGATGAGGTCGTTGATACGTTACTAACCTAATCAGTCACTAAGCTGCACCCTACTGATCACACGGTGATCCTTACGTGTGGGGTCTATATTATCTCAGTTGACTAGGTCTATCTCTCCAATGTTTGGTTGCACCTGCTGGTCACACGGTGATCCTTACGTGTGGGGTCTTACCACCTCAAAGGTAATTGAAAGCATAGACTTAAATTGGCTTTCCAAGATTTCCAAAGTCATAAAGGTCACACTAAGGTTATACGCGCGCTACAGTATATGCTTATTAATCCTATATGATTCTACCACCTTCGTAAGGATTATTAGTGTGGGGCCTGACCAATGTTCCTGTAGGTATACTCATCTATGAATCTTAGGACACTTATAGCGCTCTCTCTCTCTCTCTCTCGCACTTAGTAGTTCTACAAATGGACAACCCTATCAGCGTCTACTTTACCAAGGATTAAAGAGAATGGTTCTATTAGGCTACGATTTAGTTCCTTCAAGCAGACACTTGTTTCCTTAATTACTAACTAGTTACCTCATAGGTTCAACAGATTTTACTCAATATTAGTAATGCCACCTCCTAAGTACTTGCTACTAGGGTCAACTCACTTTCAATATATTTCGCTAGTTATAACTAATTACTTCATAAACAGATAGATATTAGTAGCAAGATATACGCATAAGGATAGTATAATATCAACATTAGGCCCTGTCACTAGGGGTTGTCAAAGTTTAGATTAGACCCAAAACTGTGTCCGAACTGAACTGAACTATAATAAAACAATTCAAGCTAAACTGAATTGCTACTTCAAAAAAATGGTGCACTATTTCATTTAAAAATAAATAAAATTGAACTGCTACTACAAACAATTTTTTAGCCTTCAAATAGCCTATCCTGTTGTTTATAGTATTCTGCAACCTTGCGTTGCTTCTCTGAAATCAAACACAACCAAAGAAACTCTCAAAATGAAAACCATATAGTAAAGGATATAGTAAATAAAACAAGTTGGTTCAGAAGCTAGATCCAAGTATTATCTACAACTGTGCAGTTAAATTAAGCAAAAACTGAAAAGCACCTTGGTTACAAATTCTTCTCTCAGAACCTCAAATTAAAAAACTTAACTCAAAAGCTTATGAAAACAACTTATAAAAAAACTTAACTCAAAAGCAATAAACAAAGTTGCAAATTAAGCTATTTATATTTGGTTAAAGAAACAACTTATAAAAAAGTGCTTATAAATAAGCTACAAATTAAGCTATTCATCAAAACAAGGCCTAAATCTAACTCAAAAGCAATAAATAAACATGAAAGGAATTGCAACACATAATAAAAAACAACACCAAAATACTAGTTCAGAATAACTTTGGGTTACCTTCAGTTTTGTTTTTTCAAAAACGGTTCAGTTAATAACTGGACCTTTAAGTATGGATCAATTCAGATTTTTTAGGTATTGGTTCAGTTCAATACTAGTTCGGATCGGTTCAGTTCAACAGTTTGGTTCAGTTTTTGGTTTTTTTACCCACTCCTACCTGTCACAACCTAAGTATCTAATCTAGAGTTGCGCCTACTACATAAATAAACTAAGGAATTTCCTAATAAAACTTAATAGTGACCAAAAGATAAATAAAATAAAAACGACATTAACAAAAATAAATAGAGGTTCATCTTAGAACACTAAGAAAAAAAGAATTAGTGACACATGGTAACTAAAAACAAATTACTAAAGGTAAAAACATACCCTAGAAAATCAAGGAGCAGATAAAAACTCATCCGAAGCTCTAGAATTGCCTTCCTCTTGAACTGCGCCACAGTTCTAAACGAGAAATTCTGAATGAGGAATGTTGATATTTATAGTGAGAGTTTCTACCTGGGTTTACCCATAAAAAGCAGAAAAAACGCTTGCGCCCTGCACTTTTCAGATGCACGGGGCGCATGGCTAGCATGCCTAGCACATGTGAGTGTGCCAAAATCCATGCCCTAGGCGCATAGCTTGTTAAAACCATGCCCTAGGCGCATGAAACCTCTTCGTGTGGGCCCATTTCTCTGATTTTCCGTAGTTTTATTTCTTCGTCTTCGAATAACTTGCCTCAGAACTTGGGAACATAATTCCTCCCTCTTGTAAGTCTTTTGAGGCCTCTTGAGTCTTCATTCTTGGTCTTCCTAAGTCTTCACAATTCTTCAAATGTTCTTGATTTGCCGATTTGCATGATTTCTTCGTGAATTACTTCAAAAACCCCCTAAAATTGCTATGTTTCGGGAAAATTAGAATTGCAGACTCAAATATAGAAAATCTTACAAAAGTCTCCCGTTGGTTCTTTAACTTCAATCGAGAGTGGTGCACTGATTTATACGGTTGCTGGATGCAACCTTTGGGTGGTTCCAAGGGTGGAGAGTTTGTTTATTTCAAGATGGGGATGTTGATGATGGTGCTGGTCTTAAAAGGTTGAAGGTGTTGATGGGGGAAGGCAAAATCATACATCTATTGCTTGTGGTGCTGTGATTTTGTTGGGTGCCGACTGTTTTGTGCCTAGATACAATGATGTCAAAATTATTTAATTTTCACATCCACACAAACTTGCTAATATACAAAAAATTCAACGATATTTTAATATTCAACGATATTATATAATTTCATTGTTTCAATTATATTTTTACTTATCTCTCATCATATATTTTCGTGTTTGGAAAATGACAAGATATCTTTTATACCTATGACTTAAGATGTCTTGCTCAGTTAATTCATCAATAACATTAAGTTAGGATAGTACATTTTGAATGTAAATATAGCCTTATGTCTAAAAACTAGCATCTGCATATGAAACTGCTCCAGACCCCCTATGTAAAAAGTCTATTTGTATTACTTTCTAAATCAAAAGTTCAGTCTTGGATTTTCATGTTGGAAAACCATTAAGGGCAAAAATATCTTCATTGATATAATTAATGAAACAACAAACACACACATCTAGATGAAGAGTTTACATAATATACATAGCTAACTGCACCTAATCTCAACTCTACATATACTCACGGTAGCGAGTACAAATAGATGAGAATGAGACGAAATAGCTTAAAATTAATTGATACTGCAAGCATTCCAAGATCTTTAAACATACAGATAAAGTGGTTATGAGTTACAGGTACTAAGACAGACCGATTTCTGTCCTGATCCACATTACAACTACTGCTGTTTGCATATCAGAGGGCAATGAAAGTTAACTACTGTTGGTTATTCAATGACATTTAATTACAATTTGTACAACGACACTAAGTGTCGTTAGGGGTATAATGGTTTTTTAATGGTGCAGGAGAGCAATTTTGTATGTGAGATGAGCAATTATTTATTTATTTTGGGTTAATAGATCTTTACCCCTGTAATATAAGTCATTTTTGGTTTTTCCCCTTGTAAAATATTTTTTTTGATTTACCCCCTGTAAAATATTTTTGTTTTGATTTACCCCCTAATAGGCCAAACAAAAACCAATTTTATTTTTTTTTTCAAAAAATTTTCGTTTTTGTTTGACCTATTAG
>Ga0315913_1008251_pt1 | contig 12384 bp, 6 predicted proteins | sample MpolsnodulesMG_FD_207736 | JGI IMG/M metagenome (GOLD analysis project Ga0315913, IMG submission 207736) | Medicago polymorpha root nodule microbial communities from Los Angeles, California, United States - small nodules | ecosystem: Host-associated > Plants > Roots > Nodule | place: USA... | reverse complement strand
CTCCTCCTGGCCGAGGTTGAGGGAGAGTGGGGGGCACGAGACTTGCTACTGTTGATGCTGCGGGGGGATTGACGTCACTGACGGGTCCATCCCAGATTGTGGACCCGCCATAGTACCAACATGAGCAACATTATCAGGAGCAGGCGTATGAGGGGCAGTCGTATCAGGAGCAGCCTGAATTTCACCGGGATTATCAGTATCAGGAGGGGTATGAGTATCACCTGGGGTATCAGACTCAGTTTCACGAGGGATATCAGCCTGAGCAGCCTCCTCAGCAGCACAGGCATCCTCAGCAGCAGTAGCCTGAGCAGCATCCTCAGCAGCATGCAGAGGCTGGTATGGAGGATGAGGATGGGGGCTTTCCAGGGGGGCCTGACGACTTGTCTCTTTTACCGGACTTTGGTAAACACGTGGCATTTAAGCTTTGGAACGATAAAACAATAAGTATAATTGCTTTATTTAATTTAATGATATTTTACTATTATGTCAAGTTTATTTTACGTAGAATATGTCATGTTTATTTTGCGTATTTAAGTATAATTGATTTATTTTTTATGTATTTAAGTATAATTGATTTATTTTTAACGTAGAATATTTATAGTTTATTATAATGTCAAGTTTATTTTACGTAGAATATTTATAGTTTATTATTATGTCAAGTTTATTTTACGTAGAATATTTATAGTTTATTATTATGTCAAGTTTATTTTACGTATAATATTTATAAGTTTATTATTATGTCAAGTTTATTTTACGTATAATATTTATAGTTTATTTCATGTTTATTTTACTTTTTTTTTTTTGTATTTCAATCGCAAATGGATCGTAAGATGAAAGTCGTCTCGCACGGGAGGAAACTTAAGCTTTCTGTCTTGTCACTTCCGTTGCCGGTAGAAGATAACCCTTGGTTTTGGTGTCCGGTGGATGCATCCTGTAACGCCCCGGATTTTGGTCCAAGACATTACGCCTAATCATTTTCAATTTTCTAAAAATGCTACTATTTTTTTATTTCATCAATAGTAAATTCTTAGCAAACCTATACAAAATTCTTAACATAATTTAATTAAAATTCTTAAAATAAATGTCCTTCAAAAATCTTTACTAAAGTTACAATTCAATCAAAACCCAATTTATTTTGTCCCCGTGTATGTGTTCATCACACATCAACTTCATACATCCTTGGTACCTACAACATTATATTAATGTAAGGGTCAATTTCCTTATCCAAATTGGTTCATACTCAAAGCACAAGAACAACGCCATAAAATAGATAGTATCAAAACTTCTCAATCAAAAAGAAATAAGAAAAATCCATTCAAAACATATTCTTTTAAGTAAAGTTCATACACATTTCTTTTGCATTATAATAGTTTAATCACTTATCAACACACAAATATATAACAGACCCAATGCAATGCAATGATGTGTAAAATGCATGCTCTTAAATACTACATGATCCGAATATAACCCGCCATACAGGCACCACACAGATGCATATGCCATGCATGATCATGAAAATAAATGCAATATGATATTAGCCCGACACTAAGGCACCAAACAGAATATAATTGTAACCCGCCACTTGGGCACCAAAAGTAATACCACATCATGCACATGACAAAAGAAAACTCTCATAAAAAGCTTATTTCTCTTCATATTATTTCAGTTCGATAACAATCTCAAGTTTTACGTGCAACATCCAGGAGCATATTCCCACACATAAAAGAGAATCAAACTTCATATAACCAGTCATAGACACACATATTTCATGAATAATAAGCAAGCACCAATTTTATAGTCCATCAAACTTAGCTGCACAAGCATTCAAAATAGGAAAGCATAATATCACCAAATATAGCTATGTGACTATCTAGCTGCCAAATCCTACAAAAGTGTCGCCCAAGTATGAATAGAATGGCCGTAAATGATAAATAATAAGACTGTGGTATATTTTCTCTAAACAATGATTAGCCACACATATACTTAAATTTAGATTTCTATTAATTCTTTTAAGAAAGATTTTAAGTACCGTATCATAATCATAATATCATTATTTCTAGAATTTATATCATTTTCATAAAACTCACATTTCCATTTTTTTTCCTTTCTCTAATTTATCAAAAATCTAACATCTCTTTCCCTACATCACAAGAACATATCATGCATAATAATATAAAACAAACCAGTTCACATCTCATCCTTATGCACAACTTTCATATAAAACATAATTAAGAATAATTTTTACCATGAAAATACATTTTAATTATTTTTCTTTTTAGAAGACAAGCATTGCCACCACTACTTAATGACACAGCCCTAGCACTTAGTATGGACGTATGGGGTAAAAGCCCATACCTCGAGAGCTTTTCTTCCTAGCCGAACTCTAAACCACCTTAAACTCACAGCTACGGTGCAGACACGTTTTTCTCTCACTCCAGACATTATTTTGACGATCGGACCGTTGAAAACGAAGAACCACGTGTCGTGAACACGCTGCCCAAAAATTAGCCCAAATCGGACGGTGAACGAAGGTGCAGTCGCGATTCTATGGTGACAGGTTTAAAGAAAACGAAAATGGCTTAAATTAGAATTTCATGAAGTGAAACAAGGGATAAATTAGAAGCATGTGTGTCCAAGGACTTACCCGAATTTATGAACAAAGAAGACGCTAGGGAGTTCTTTATTAGCTTATGGAATAATTTGGAAGGACAAGAGATTATAATAAGGTCGTGCCAATGAGTGAGGAAATTATGAAAAGGGAGATGAGAATATCTCTCAATCAATTGTTCACTCCAAGGGTATGAAATTAAAATGAGAAACTTTAAACGAGGGAGTGTGATGTGCTATGCTACAGTTTAATGTGTCTAGAGACATAGGAAAATGAGAGTTAGTGGAAATCAAAAGTAGAGGAACGTGGGACAGTTCAGTGAGATAATAAGAGAGGCCAAGTTTATAGGAAGATTAACTTGTACAAGAAAGAGAAGACACAAATGGTCATGGAGGCAATTTTTAAGGATCTGTTGTAGAATGTAACAGTTTTCTCTTATGTATATGCCAAATATGAATTGGTTTTCTATATGCTATTATTTCTCTCCAAGCATAACGACTACACCTAATAATTAGGAGGCAATTTGCAATGTATTTTATGGGCAGTTAGGCAACCAAAATGATGTGTGCCGTAAAGATTCCTTAAAAAAAACGTGTACTATAATATATACACACATATATCACAATGTCTAAACCAAAACTAATTTAATAATATAATACAAATTAACTTTAAAATAAATCACAAATTAAAATGCAGCAATAAAGGATTAGAATAAAAAAAACATTTAAGAAATAATTATCTTATTTTCTCCACACTAAATTGATTTATAAAGATTAAATGGTTTGAATAATAGATGGAAGCCTATTATAAATAATTAACCAAAGTAGAAAATGTCAAGGTTTTTATTAAATTCTTTACACATATAATCAATTATTGAATACTAAATTACAAATTGAGAAAATTATAGAAAAGAACATGTATAAAATATTGGGGTGTTACACATCCGGTCTAAGGCCCCTCCTTCTGACTGGGTACGACAACATCTCCCACGAGTTAGTGTGTGCTATGGCTGAGAGATGGCATCAGGAGAGCAGCAGCTTCCATCCGCCTGTTGGGGAGATGACCATCACACTGGACGATGTTGTTTGTCTTCTAGGCATCCTCGTCGCTGGAAGGCTCATTCGGGAGGATGATTTAGATATTGACCATGGTGTAGAGCTGATGGTGACTCACCTATTGTTTTCGGTGGAGGACGCGGTGGAGCAGGTGAGTAATAATTCAGGTGTCTTTGCCACTTACTCGGCCCTAAAAGAGTGTTATGAGCACCTGTTGAATAGGTGTAACCATTTGCTGGGGGGGGATTTATCAAAGGAGGAGGAGGAGGAGCTGAGTCGTATTAGGCCTGCCTGTGTCAAGGCGTTTTTGTTGCTCTTGCTTGGCTACACCCTTTTTGCCGGCAAGAACAACAAAACAATTAATCTGTTGTGGATGCTTGCGATTTGGCATTTGGCTGAAATAGGCACGTGATCATGGTGCGGGATGGGACTTGCTTTCTTGTATGAGCAGCTGAATCTTACCTTCAGCCCACATGTTGGCTCCATTGGTGGTTACATGAGCTTGCTTGTGGTAATATATTTTTTTCTTCTTTGTTAAACGTAAATGTATAGTTTCTTGTATGACACTTGTGTTCTGAGGTCGAGATCAAGATTACGAACGAGAGAACCCGTATGTGGGTAGATGGAAACCTCAGAGGGGGTTTAAACATGATGATCACTTCAGAGGCTTGTTGGATTCAAAGGAGCATTGTCATGTCACCTGGAGGTCATAGGAGCACGACAAGACGTGACGCCTTTTCAGAACATGTGCTGGTACTTCGGATGGATCATGGCTGAGAAACAAAAGATGGTGCGTCACTTGCCCGAGCGGGTTGTGAGGCAGTATAGATATGTTCAGAAAGTTATCCGACCTCCTACTACGATTATGCCTCTTGCCCTAGCAGATGTGGTTGCTGCCTTTTTGGAGTTTGCTCTGCATGTCGTTCCCCAACAGCAGAGGGGTCACCAGGTCCCTAGCGACGAGCCTTGGAATCATTCAGATAGGTACATTAGGTGGTTCTACCGTGTATCCCATCCTCTTATCGTCAACCCTGCTCCAGAGCCTGACATTGTCATCTTGGGACCCATCTACTAGGATATTCTTGTTGACCAGGACTGGGCCAGACATCCTCCTGATCCATTGCAGGTCATTAGTAGCATGAGAGACAGAGTGGAGCATGCGATGGAGATTTCATAGGTGGTTCCAAATCCACTATTCTTCAGCATTTTGGAGGGCCTCCAGACCGAGTATAGCGTATTTGACCATCTGCAGGTTCCACGGAGGAGGTCTAGGAGTCATAGTCCACAGGAGCAGCAGTAGTGTCTTATTTTATGATTTATTTTTATGACTTTTTGGATATTTGTAGTATTTTCCTGACATTTTGGTTGTACTATATTTATATTTGCGCGGTTGCGCTTATTTATGACATTTACGTTATTTTTCATTAATATTGTGTATCTAAATTATGAATGAATGAATGCATGTGTTCTAAATTATGAATTTTGGTTGAATGAATGAATGGTTATTCCTATGTATGTATGAATGAATGAACGAAGCTAAACAGAGAACAAGGTAGTGATCACTGCATGTTTGTTCTGGTGCGCACAGAACCAGCGTGAGTTAACATGTTAGAGTTAGACACATGTGAATTTCACAAATAACAAGAATTTATTGAGAAAGATTAATTCTCAACTTTTTTAAAAATAAATTGACATAATTTTTAATATATATAATTTTTATTTTTCGTGTACTAACGTGTAACTTTTTTTTAATAAACTAAAAATGAAATATATTACTAACAAGATAGGGTTCTACCTAGCACAAGATTAAACTAAAATGAAATATATTACTTACAAAATAGGATTCTACCTTGCATAAAATGTGTCAAAAAAGAACACCAAAATTTACAAAGAACACAACAAAAAAAAAATATAATAAAATGAGAGTTACTGACCAAAGTCCAAGCAAGTAAAAGGACTAGAGAATTGTTTTTCTCCCGTATGTTTTTGCTCATTCTCGTCCTGTGTGAGTTAACTCGCGCTGAAAAATATATATGCGTGTGAATTAACTCACATTCGACTATTTGACGGGAATAGACAAAAACAGATGGAAGAAAAACAATTACCAAAAGACTATACCATACCTTTTTTTTAATCGTCCGTAAAACTGTCATTAATGACTATGTTATGACACGTGAATGAGAATGCAATCTTCCACTTGAATTCTGTATCAAGAGATGTAAACCTCTACTCCCAGATGTGGATCTATGTGTGGGTATTGTCCTATTTAGAGCTCCATAGGCAAATATAATTTCCCTCAAAAAAAAAAAGGCAAAGATATTTATTGTGTGCGAACTCTTATAAATATCTATTTTTATTTCTAAATCTATTTTAGAGATTAATTTTATCAAGTTAAAACTTACAACTCTCATTAACATAAACTTATGATTTTTTAGTTATTTTTTTGTCCAAATTCGTTGAATCTTAGTTATTTATTTGCTACATTTTACTAACTATTGGGGTTTTCTTAGAGATATGCGGTGATTGTTGTGGTGAAGATGTGTGAGAAACCTTCACTAGGTGGGAAACAAAGATGGAGACGAAAATAATTAAAAATTAAATAAGGAAGATTTAGAGTCAAATTATTTTTTCATTCAAATAAAAATAGAGTGTGTGAAGCCTATTGATGATTGAATTGTGATTTGAAACAAAAATTTCGTGTAAAGGAGGTATTTTTGTAGAGGTTTGAGTGAAGGAGAGAAATGTTTGGGATGAGGTTGAGATTTCAATTTCCACGAAACATGCTCGTGTATGTATAATACTCCATCCGTTTCAAATTAAGTGTAATATTTAATTTTTTCACGGTTATTAAGTAAATGATTAATATTGTTGATTTAATGGTAAAATCTGTATCATTTACTAAAACACTCTTATTAATTATAGTTAGTTGAATAGTTATAAAAATGAAATAAGACACGGAATGAATAATTATAGTTAGTTTACTAAAATATGTATCAAAATGAAATGAATAAGAGTATGCTAGTGAAAAAGAATAATAGATGTTGTATTGATATTATAAAATAGATAAATAATTTAAGACAAAAAATATTATGAAATAAGACACCGAATGAATAAGAAGTTTTAGATTCTATAATTTGAAGTAGAACGAGGAACGGTTGAGGTTTTGCCATCAAAATCGTTGATAAATCTCAAAAGTATTTTATTGTTGTCAATTAATTCACCCAATGCACTACCAAAAAAAATTAATTCACCCAATTCCAATTTTGTAGGTGTTTAAAAATTGAAACCCCATGGATTTAATCATTTTCTATTAATCGAGTATAGCTCAATTGATATGGACAATGCATAAAATATGCAAGGTCCGAAGGGGGAATTTCGTAGCAGGCTCGAGTACCAATCAGAGAGGTTAAGGAACTCCTTCCTCCAACTCCCCCCATAGGTAGCTCGAACACACATTACAGGTGCACCTCTCAGAGAATTTGAAGAGGATCACGATGAGTGTGAGAAATAAAATTATATATTAATTTATGATATAATAATCTTATATCGTCATTCAATACTATATATGTCTTCGCGCATGTCTTACCGCACAACGACACACGCATTGTTGTGTCGTCCGTGTTGTAGCATGTGTATCTCGATTGGTATGATCAACAAAAATGATGACAATTTATCACTATAAAGAACATTTTACTTTTTAGATTCATTGAATAGTTAACTTATATTTTGTCAAAGTTAGCCTAACTTGTGTACGAGTGTGTGCGCGTGCGTGCATGCGAGAGAAGAAGGAGCCACATCACTAGCAATGAAATAGCAACGCATTTGTTTAACTTTGTGATTTTCACAAAAGCATTAAATATTATACAGTATATAACATTTAGTGTAATTTTAATTTTATTAAATACCAATATATATTATTTTAAAATATTTTTTATTTTAAATATATTTATATTCATCTGTGCAATTCAAGTTCTACCCGCCTCAATCCCCTAAAAAAAAAAATTATACCCCCTTTTATGTTCTACATATATTCATTTCTACCACATCTTAAACTTCAATTTATTTCTAAAATTATAAATTTTCCATCTATTAATAAATTAATAAAATATAAATTTATTAATATTTATTTTTTTTAGAGATTTTTTTTAATATTTATATTATTTCAAAAAATATATATTTTATTTTATGTTTAATAAAATAAAATAAAAATTAATATAAATATATTTAAAATAAAAAATATACTCTTTTCTGAAAGAAATTTGCTTATATATTTTCATTAATAATAGGGAAGTGACTTCTCTTGCAAGAGAATGAGCCGCCGCATTCGCTTGTCGAAATAAAAATATATACTTAACGAGTTAAATATATTTTATTATATATACTTAATAAAATAAAATAAAAATTACACTAATGTTGGATGCTATTTGATTTTACTACATATACTTAATAAAATAAAATAAAAATTACACTAATGTTTTTTTTTTTTGGGGTAAAAAATTACACTAATTGGATGCTATTTTATATTTGTCATGGAAAAGATATATAGAAGAAAGGAAGTGTTAACTTGTGCCTTTAAGACACAAGTTAATAAGCTAAAGATAGACGTTTTTCTTGAAACTTGTGTATTCAATGATGTAAAAATTTAAGAATTTATATTTTCATTACAAAATTTATTTATTATTTCTTTTGTTAGTTTCTTAACTTGTTCCCTGAAACCTAGTTCTGCTTTGTTTGTTGAGCTCTCTGCAGCAATGATGGCTAATGAACTAGCTAGTGAAAAAAATTGGAACATGTTCTGGCTTGAAACTGACTCCATTCTAGTTACTATGACTTTCTCCAATATTTCCATAGTTCCTTAGGGGTTGAGAAATAGATGGTTTTATTGCCTAGCCCTCACTCAGTCAAAGAAGTTTTTGGTCAACCATGTATATAGGGAATGTAACTCATGTGCAGATAAATTAGCAAATATAGAGCTTTTTTTGAACCCTTTTTCCACTGATGTTTGGTTCGATACTCCTATGACAATTAGACCTGAGTACATTAGGAATAGGTTGGGGTTACCTAACTTCAGGTTTGTTACCTTTTAAAAGGATATTGGCCTAGTCCCCCCTTTTCATTCATGTACTCCTTTTCTTTTTAATGAATATATGGTAGATGCATTCTACATCACTTTTGCAACAAAAAAAAAAAGATTGAAATGTTAATGTGAAACTGTATAGAATGGTAATAGTTATTTATATTTGAATAATTGCAAAATATAAAAGGCTAAATATGTTTTTGGTCTCTATAAATATACTAACTTTTCATTTTAGTCCCTCTAAAATTTTCCTTTAACTTTTAGTCCATAAAAAAATTTCAATCGCTACTTTTGGTCCCTAATTTTAAGTTAACTTTTGTATTTTTTAATGAAATTTTGTAGAAATGTGTAGAATATTGTAAAAATATTTCCCAAAAAAAAGTAGAATTTTTTAACAAAACACAAATTAAATATGAATTTTTAACAGTAAAAAATATAAAAATTTATATTAAATTCATGTTCGTTAAAAAATTCTATTTTATTTGGGAGATATTCTTTTAATATTATGAATTTTTCTGCAAAATTTTATTCAAAAATATGAATTATACATGAGTTAACTTTTGTACTTGCAAAAGTACAATAATAGAATCTAGGGTTTAGACTGTTTATCTGATGCCTTGAGAATGATCCCAATGGTGGTATTTATAACCTCATGTGGGCTTATGTTTCCGTGACTTAGGCCCCAAGTAACTTGGGCCCTAAGTAGGTTTTAAGGGTTTCTAGATGTTTCTAGAAGCATTATAGGCAGCCCCCATGGGAGGGCGCGCCCTAGGGCACTTAGGCCCTTCTGGAGGGTGTCAGACCCTTTTTGGAGGGTCACCGTATCTTAGAAGTATATTTGGCGGTCCAACTTTAAAGGAGGGACCAAAAGTGGAGATGAAATTTTTGATAGGGACTAAAAGTTGAAGAAATTTTTTAGAGGGATTAAAACGAAAAGTTGACATATTTATAGGGACCAAAAACATATTTAACCCAAATATAAACAACTGCATGATAGCCCAACGGTAGAACTTGATGTGCTTTTGGCAAAGTGTGCATAGTTCGATTCCCATGAGTGCATTTCCTAGTTTTTCATTAAAATGAAATGAATGTTAAAGAATTTTGTTGGACCTTAAAATAATTATTTTATTATGGTGTTGGTTATTTAATGTTCAACACTTTGTTTCATACAACATTGTTGGTCTTACTGTTAGGGCTGTCCTAACTCTTGTTTTAAGCCCCAAAAAATTTCATTTTTTATAGGGTGTTAGGCCTCCAAAAAGAGAAAAATATTATATAATCAAACCTCCAAATTGTTGACAGTTTTACCAACTAGACCCTGACCCATGCGATGCGCAGGTTTGTTACGATTTTCATATATAAGCATCAAGTTGACTATATTATTAGTTGTCGACATGTTTAAATGTATTATGTATAACATTTCAATAAATACTACAATGAGCAAAATGCACCGAAGTTAGAACTCGTCATACAAAATCTAAACAATGAGCAAAATTTAAACAATGAGCTAATTAAATAGTTCAAAATACACATCAAAGGAAAAAAAGTTATTGTATAAAATTAGTATGAGAAACATATCAAGTGATTCAACCATAGAAGCCTATAAGGTCATCTACATTTTCATTTTTCAAGACATGTGTCGTGGGAAAAAGGGGAAGAAATGGACGAAAACCGCAGACTTTTAGATTTAGATTGCGAAGGAGAAAGGAGAAAAAAGTAAAAGGAATTAATTGAATCTTTGAAAAGGGAGTTTAATATTAGATATCTTGTAGTGGAAGTCAAATGAAATCACAAAAACAGCAAGTGGCTTGGTGGTTAAAATGCTTTGAAGTAACTAACATGGCTTGGGTTCAAATCTCTTGAGGGATTTTTTTCATAAATATTTTTCAAAACCCACAAAAAAAGGCGGGATTAGGGTTAACATTTAGATATATAAAGATGTAGTTCAATCCTCAGCTAGCAGCCGGTTATACCTTTTTTCAGGGTGTCGTAGGTTCGATTCTTTTTTGTTTGAATCATAATAGTTTTTTTTTTTTTTACTTGAATGTTTCGTTAGCAGGCTGTTTCTATTTTTTTATTTTTTTTCTTCTGTAAAGGCTCTTTTCAAGCCCCGGTTACCGTGGAAGGGATTAATAGGTCTCGTATGGTACGAGACTTGTTGTAATTTTTATTTTTTTTGTGTTGCTGTTATAAACTTTTTTTTTGAGTGAAATATTGCTATTATAACTTGTACATGTAGGTTCCTGTACCATAGCTAACCTGCTATACGGGGTAATAAGCATTATAATATATTGATATATTGATTGCAATTTTCAACTTCTTTGCATTTTTAAGTAAAAGTTAGGTTAAACGCAATATCAATTAAGTACATATTAAAAAAGTATTTTTTTTAATTTATAAGATTAAATGGAATGAGCTTTGGCGAAAAGTTGTTGAATGCTACATCAAAAAACTACTTCTCGACAATTTATTCCTTTTCTTCAACCTCGCAAATATATACACACACATTAGCGTTTATAGTAATATTTTATGTCTGTTTGTCTGTTTTTTTATTACGCTAATGCGTATAATTGTTTTAGTGTTGCATAATGCGTATAATTACTTTTATAAAATTTTGATTTGAATTAAAAGTACAAGTATAGATGCCTAAAAAAAGTTATACTTATATATATTTTGCATCTTTATATTGTAACAAACTATTCATATCTTTTACTTATTAAAAAAACTAAACATATCTTTTTCAATGACACCAACAATGTAACAAATATAATATCATATAATATAAATTCTTATATTTTTGAATGACACGAAAAATATGGTATTCTTATAACAAAATTTGTTAAATAGTATAATTGAAAAACAAAAAACCAACTATTGTCTTTATATACACACATATATATTAAAGATATATTCTTCAGCTCCCAGATATACATATTACATAAATGTTTTAAGTTTGTGATGATTTATGTTTTTTTTAAACATGATGATTTTTGTTTTTAATTTTCTAAACTACTTTGATATTATTTATGTTATTATTTGAGCCTCCTTAAATTATTTTTCATATTCAAATATTTAATAAGTCATTTATATGATGATACGAATTTGTATTCATGTTACACAAAATAAACATCATTGAGTAAATATAGTATTTGTAAAAAAATTCTTTTATATTTTGAACAATTTTTCCCTTCAAAAAATATTTTAAACATTTTTATTATGTTAATTCATAATAAATTCAAAGTTTTGTCCTCGTGAGTTTAACTCAGTTTTGTCCTCTAAAATTTTCTCCTCCAAAAAAATTTCATCTTCACTTATGGTCCCTCTTTTAAAGTAAAATCATATGTAGAATTCATATTTTTGAATAAATTTTTTTAGAAAAATTCATAATATTATAAGAATCTCTCCCAAAGAAATTTAGAATTTTTTAACAAAACATGAATTTAATATGAAATTTTATATTTTTTATGGTTAAAAATTCATATTAAATTTATGTTTTGTTAAAAAATTCTATTTTTTGGGAAATATTTTTACAATATTCTACACATTTCTGCACAATTTCATTAAAAAAAAAAATACTAAAATTAACTTTAAAATAGGGACCAAAAGTAGTGATTGAAAATTTTATAGAGACTAAAAGTTGAAGG
>Ga0315913_1008250_pt1 | contig 12385 bp, 16 predicted proteins | sample MpolsnodulesMG_FD_207736 | JGI IMG/M metagenome (GOLD analysis project Ga0315913, IMG submission 207736) | Medicago polymorpha root nodule microbial communities from Los Angeles, California, United States - small nodules | ecosystem: Host-associated > Plants > Roots > Nodule | place: USA... | reverse complement strand
AGATTTAATTTATGCAAAATGTCATCTCTTATTTTTAAATGTTAACCCATGACGCAATATTAATCCTAGATTAACCTAATTTTTCGCGTGACTTTACTATATTAACCTTAGATTTAATTTATGCAAAATGTCATCTCTTATCTCTTATTTCTAAATGTTAACCCGTGACGCAATATTAACCCTAGATTTAACCTAATTTTTCGCGTGACTTTGCAATATTAATCCTAGATTTAATTTATACAAAATGTCATCTCTTATTTCTAAATGTTAACCCGTGACGCAATATTAACCCTAGATTTAACCTAATTTTTTAGCATGACTTTACTATATTAACCCTAGATTTAATTTATGCAAAATGTCATCTCTAATTTTAACCTAATTTTTCCCTCCACACTTTTGCATTTAATGTATATCTAAAGTAAAATAAAATTATGTTCCTAATTATAAGCTGTTTTTTTGGAAAGGAATAACTGTTAACCCGTCTCGCTATACTTACCTTAATCTCTTACTTATAAATGTTAACCCGTCTCGCTATACTTAACCTATTATGTTACGTTACTTATAAATGTTAATCTGTCTCGCTATATTTAACCTAATTTTTCCCTCACACTTTTGCATTTAATGTTTATCTAAAGTAAAATAAAATTATGTTCCTAATTATATGCTATTTTTTTGGAAATTTCTTACTTATAAATGTTAACCCGTCTCGCTATACTTAACCTAATTTTAATCTAATTTTTCCCTCCACACTTTTGCATTTAATGTTTATCTAAAGTAAAATAAAATTATGTTCCTAATTATATGCTGTTTTTTTGGAAAGGAATAACCGTTAACCCGTCTCGCTATACTTAACCTAATCTCTTAATTATAAATGTTAATCCGTCTTGTTATACTTAACTTATTATGTTACGTTATGGTATCAAGGACGATGTCATGGAAAATTATGTTAACGTATATGCTTCTTAATATTATGAAATACTATATGACAATCACGACATTTATGTAAACTATTTTGTTACCTATTACCGTCAAATATTACCTTCCATATGACCCGTGCGTTTGCACGGGTCGATGGTCTAGTATTTTTTTAAACATGCACGCCCTTCATCTAGGTTAGCTAATACAGTCCCCGCAGCCCCCTTATCATTGTGATAGCACATCTTCAGGTGGACCATTTAGGGAAACTGCACACAAGGCCACCAAAGTGGGGGGTCCAATGATGAAGTTGTATATTGTAACAACCCGTTTTTTGTTATAATTATTTTATTTATTTATTATGTGTGTTTGTATGTGTTTGCGTGTGATTAATTATCTATGTGTGTATTTTATATGGGATTCGTGAATTTTGGCTTAAGAAGGGTATTTTAGTCATTTTAGACTCATGGGTATTTTGGTCATTTGATGAACAAGGGTAAAATAGTCATTTTATTTAGAAAGTTATTTTTAGTGTTTAAGTGGGAATAATTATTTTTATTAAGTTACTATTGAGTTGGGGTAATTATTTAAGAAAGTGTAATTATTCGTTATTTCGACGGTTTAAGCGTATAGTAACTTTGGTGAATTAGTTGGTAAGAGAATTGAGCTCATTGAGATGACTAGAGACTTAAGCCCAATTATGTGGTGACTATAGGAACACAACTCTTGTGAGAAAATTAGGTCATTACATTCATTCACTTATTTCACAAACATTTTGAGAGAGATGTAGAGAGAGAAAGTGAATATAGAGGAGAACAGAGGAGCTAGAGGGAGAGAGCTTGTGATTGAAGGCTATAAGCTAAAGTGAAGCTAGGGTTTGGATTCTTGATAAATTGTTTTGATGATTTTCGCTTAAATGGATAAAAATGAAGTTGTTGTTGTTGATTGTTGAAGAAATTGTGACATTATGCTTTGATTGATGTTATGTTATGTTGTTGATAACAAGTTATACCTTGGGTATTTTCTAATTGAGAGTTGTGATTAAGTTTTTGTTGTTTTAACGAATTTTGGAGAAAATGGCTCATAAATGGTGAGTTGTGATCCTTGGTGATTTGAAGTGAATTGTTGATGTTGTTGTGTTTAGTTAGGTTAGATGAACTTCTATTATTGGTCATAAGTTTTGGTTGTGAAAAGTTTTGAGAAGATTGGGTTTTTATATGAAAACCTAGTTATAAGTGATTTTAGAAAACAAGTGGTTATAAGAGATTTTGAGTAAGCTGTTTTTGGGATGGGAGAAACATGAATTTTTTCTGTAGAATGTGATAGAGCTAAGTGTAAGGAACGCATAAGCAAAAACAGGACCAAAAACGGAGTTACGAGCAGATAATGCGCCAGTGTGTTTTTTTGTATGGTGCAAAATGCACAGTCTGGTTCAGGGGGCGCACGGACCGTGCGTTTTCCTCTGGACTGTGCGTTTTAAAGTGCACGATTGTGCGTTTTCATTTGTCAGAACTTCCACTTTTGTGTTTTTGAGCCTTTTTCACCCTTTTCTGTTTGAATTGGCTTTTGGTGTAAACATGAAAGTTTTAGATAAAGATGTTAGATTTCTAATGCTTTTAGTTTGACTTAAAAATAATATTTAGATTTTGAGTTATGACAAAAATACTACAAGTAGGTCTTGATACAATTTTACGAAAATTCAGCATAACTATTTTTAAGTGAACCCAAAAGTCATAGTATGGTCCCAAACCTCAAAACTTGATTACTAGGAGTTAACTAGGATGTGTAGGAGTAATTTAACTTATGATATCATGGATCAAACTTGGTTTTGTTTTGAAAATTAATAGGTTTTGCAAATTTACCAAATGAGACGAACTTAGGTAAACTTTGGAATTAATCAGAATTAGCCTATGAAACGTATATGTATATGCTACTGCACTCATATGTGGATTGTGTATATACTCGGTTGAGGCGTTATGATTTTGGTTACTTTGATTTCGGAGAAATAATCGGAAATGCTAGTTTTTACGAAAATAGACGAACTTTGTCAAATAAATGTTTTATGATCGGATAACTTGTAGTAGACTTTGAAAACATGTTAGTATCATTGAATGTGAATGAATTGATATGGGATTGGGTGTTTAATATGATGAAGGTCGTGATGTGGCTAGATGTTCGTCTTTATGTGAAATCTGAATTTGAAACTTTATCGTTTCTTTGAGCTGTTAAATGTTGTTGATGATTATGATGTTGATTCTTTTGGTGATTATAAATAGATTAATTGATTATGACTTGTTGATTGTATAGATGTAAGTATTTGATAATTCAATTGTTGGTGAATAACATAAATTCGGGGTGACTTTTATGTGAATGTAGGTGGTGGTGAATTATGCATTGTCGAGTCCTTACTTGAAGTCCATGCATTCATAGTCATATGAGGTGATTTGAAGTATGTAAATGCGAGGTAATTATTACATAGCTTCTACAAGACATAAATGCGGGGAGTGTATTATGTTAGTGGATTCATTAACGGTAAAATTATCTCTAGAATCCTATGGTACCACATGAATCTAGATGATTCTAGAACATTGCATGCATTTTGTATTTGGTGAGTCGAGTCATACTTGATTATGTGAATTGGTGTATATGTCCATTGGTGGACTTTGTTGATGGTTGTGAATATTTGAACCAGGCTCTAATTGTATACATTATTGATTTACATTTGTATACTTGTGGACTTATGATGACGTTGAATTTACTAATCATGTGAAATTGAATTATGTTAATTATTTTATTTGATTATGTTTAATTGTGAATTATGAACTAACTACCAGTGGTCGTTTGGTTTACCGCCTACCTTATTTGTATGGATGGGTAGACGGTGTGCAGGACTAGTTTGTTTTGCTTTTGTGAGTTGCTTGAGGATAGCTTGGATGCTACCTCGTTTACTGCATTTTGGTGTCTTAGACTTAGGGCTCTGATTAGGGGTCGGTCTTTGAGGATTGTCTTTATTATGTCTGTTGGATTTTTTTTTTTAAACTATGAAATGATGATGATGCATGTAGTATGTTGACATGGCTATTTGGAGACTTATTTTATTATGCATGATTATTGAGATGATTTATTTAAATGTCGATGTAATGATGTTTTATTTAGCCGCGATGTTTTATGAAAATTATTTATGCATGATTGGTGAATTATTGAAGCTGTAACATCTAATTTCTTTATATGATTGTTTCATTAGCGTAAAGTATCTCTTTGAGAGTTTAGGGTGTTACAATGTGGTATCAGAGCCTGGTTAGTCTTGTCCTAACCAGAACCGGATGAATTTTCTGTTTGTATGTGAATGGTAATGAGTTACCTTTGGTACTTGTTCTCTTGTTGTTCTTACCTGTTGGTTTTGGTTTCTGTGTAGAAGTGAGATGATCGGTGGAGCTAGTAGGAATGATGATGCGATCGTAGAGGCCTTGACTACGATGGCTCAGGTTTGAGAATGGCCTGAGGCCCAAGATTTATCAGTACATCTATTTTCATAAGATCAGGGATTTTGATACTTTGGTGCACAAGTGTCGCATGTTTGATGATGCCGATAAGGCTAAGGTGAACCACTATAAGGCGGCGAATGATAAGAAAGGGAAAGGTCATGGTTTTGGAATGTCGTACAACAAGGACTAAGGGAAAAAGAAGGATGTTGGTAGAGGCTCTAAGCTGAATGTTGCTGATGTGAAGTGCTTCAAGTGTGGAGGTTTTGGGCAATATTCCAATGATTGCAAGAAGGGCGAGAGTTGTTACAAGTGCGGAAAAGTGGGTCATAAGTCATTTAAATGCAAGAAGGAAATTGTTTGTTACAATTGTGGGGAGGCAGGTCATATCAGTACCAAGTGTACCAAGCCGAAAAAGGCGGCGGGGAAGGTGTTCGCGTTAAACGCAGAGGAAGTGGAGCAGCCAAATAATCTTATCCGAGGTAAGTGTCCTGTTAATTTCGGTAACATTGATTTTGAGTTGGATCTTGTTTGCCTTCCGTTGAAGCATATGAATGTGATTTTTGGTATGGACTAGATGCTATCGTTTGGTGTTAACATTAACTGTTTAACCAGGAGTATAACGTTCTCTAAGAAAGTAGATGAGGTAGGTGGAAAGTTCTTGACCGCGGAGGAAGTGAAGAAGTCGTTGGATGGTGAAGCTAGTGTGTTTATGATGTTTGCTTCATTGAAGGAAGGTTGTGAGAAAGGAGTTGGCGATTTTCCTGTAGTGCAAGAGTTTCCAGAAGTTTTTCCAGACGACATTATCGACTTACCGCCGGAGAGGGAAGTGGAGTTTGCAATTGATTTGGTACTAGGAACAAGTCCTATTTTGAGTGTGCCATATCGGATGTCCGCATCGGAATTGAGTTAGTTGAAGAAGCAGTTGGAAGTGTTGCTCGAGAAGCAATTTATCAGGCCGAGTGTTTCGTCGTGGGATGCTCTAGTGTTGTTGGTTAAGAAGAAGGATGGTAGTATGAGGTTGTGTGTGGATTATCGGCAGTTGAACAAGGTGACGATCAAGAATCGGTATCCGCTCCCGAGGATTGATGATATGATGGATCAGTTGGTTAGTGTGAAAGAGTTTATCAAGATTGATTTGAGGTCAGGGTATCGCCAGATACGAGTGAAGGCAGAGGATATATCCAAAATTGCGTTCCAAACGAGATATGGTCACTATGAATATTCTTTGATGCCATTTGGTGTGACTAATGCGCTTGGTGTCTTCATGGAATATATGAATAGAATATTCCATCCCTGTCTGGACCGATTTGTGGTAGTGTTTATAGACGATATCTTGGAGTATTCGAAGTCAGAGGAAGAGCATGTTGAGCATCTGAGAATTGTATTGCATACTTTGAAGGAGAAGAAGTTGTTTGCTAAGTTGTCGAAATGTGAGTTTTGGCTACGGAAAATGAGTTTTCTTGGTCATATGATTTCGAAGGGTGGTATAGTAGTGGATCCGTCTAAGGTTGATGTAGTGTTGTAGTGGAAAACTCTGAAGTTTCTTTTTGAGATCAGAAGTTTTCTTGGTTTGGCGGGTTACTAACGGAGGTTTATTGAAGGATTTTCTAACTTGGCTTTACCGTTGACGCAGTTAACTCAGAAAGGACAAGCGTATGTTTGGGATGCTTAGAGAGAGAAGAGTTTCCAAGAGTTGAAGAAGAGGTTACCTTCAGCATCAGTGTTCATTTTTCCGAATGTGAAGGAATCGTTTGTCGTGTATTGTGATGCTTCTAAGATGGTTCTTGGTGGAGTACTAATGCAAAATTGTCAAGTTGTAGCTTATGTGTCTAGGCAGTTGAAAGTTTATGAGAAGAATTATCCGACTCATGATTTGAAATTGGCAACAGTAGTGTTTGTGTTGAAAATTTGGAGGCATTATCTGTTTGGTTCTAAGTTTGGAGTGTTCAGCGACCACGAGAGTTTGAAGTACTTGTTCTATCAGAAGGAGTTGAATATGAGGCAGAGGAGGTGGTTGGAATTTCTTGAGGATTATGATTTTCAGTTAATTTATCATCCTGAAAAGGCGAATGTGGTGGCAGATGCTTTAAGTAGGAAGTCGCGGCATATGTCTATTTTGATGGTTAAGGAGTTGGAGTTGATTGAGCAGTTTCACAATTTGAGTATGGTTAGTGAGTTGACATCGGATGGTGTGAAGTTGGGAATGTTGAAGTTGACGAGTAATATTTTGGAAGAGATTAAGAATGGTCAGAAGGAGGATTAGGAACTTGTAGACGTGTGGTGTTGGTGAATCAAGGTAAAGGTGTGGACTTCAGATTGGATGAGAATGGCGTTTTGATGTTTTGTGATCGAGTTTATGTACCAGATGTACCTGAGCTTAAGAAGCGGGATTTGGAAGAAGGTCACAAGAGTAGTCTGAGTATTCATCTATGAGCGACGAAGATGTATCAGGATTTGAAGAGGTTTTTTTGGTGGCCTAAAATAAAGAAGAATATATCAGTGTTTATGTATGCTTGTTTGGTTTGTCATAAGTCGAAGATTGAACATTAGAAGTCGTCGGGTTTGATGCAATTGTAGTTTGTGCCTAGGTGGAAGTGGGATAGTATCTCTATGGATTTTGTCAGAGCATTGCCAAAGACTGTGAAGGGTTTTTATTCGATTTGGGTGATTGTTGATCGGTTGACGAAGTCGGCACATTTTGTTCTTATCAAGACCGGTATGTCTGTGGCGAGGTTGGAGGAGGTCTACATTGAGCAGATTGTCAGATTGCATGGTATTCCTTCTAGTCTTATGTCAGACCGGGATCCGAGGTTTACTTCGAAGTTTTGGGAAAGTTTGCAAGCTACTTTGGGAACTAAGTTAATGTTGAGTTCTGCTTATCATCCCCAGACTGATGGACAGACGGAGAGGACTATTCAGAGTTTGGAGGATTTGCTGAGAGCTTGTATTTTGGAACAAGGTGTCAGTTGGGTCGAATATATACCGTTGATTGAGTTAACTTACAACAACAATTTTTATTTTAGTATCGGGATGGCGTCGTTTGAAGCTTTGTATGGTCGGAGGTGTAGGACGTTGTTGTGTTGGTATGAGTCAGGAGAAAGTGCTTTGTTAGGGCCGAAAGTTTTGCAAGAGACTACGGAGAAGGTTAAGATGATCCAAGAGAAGATGAGAGCGTCTCAGAGTAGGCAGAAAAGCTATCATGATAAGAGGAAGAAGGAGATTGAGTTTCAGTTGGATGATTATGTGTTTTTTAGAGTGAATTCTGTAACCGGTGTTGGATGTGCTTTGAAGTGTCGAAAGTTGACACCATGTTTTGTTGGACCATTTAAGATTGTTGAGATGGTTTGAACTGTACTGTATCGGATTGTGTTGCCACCATCGTTGTTGAATCTTCATGATGTGTTTCATGTGTCCTAGTTGCGAAAGTATGTGTATGTTGCATCTCACATCATTCATGTGGATGATTTGGAAGTAAGGGATAATTTGACCGTTGAGACTTGGCCAGTTAGGATTGAGGATCGGGAAGTGAAGTGTTTGAGAGGCAAGGAAGTCGTTTTGGTGAAGGTGATTTGGGTTGGACCAACTGGTCAGAGTGTTATTTTGGAATCAGAGCGTATATGAGGGTTTCGTATCCGGAGTTATTTTCTTCAAGTAATTTTCGAGGACGAAATTTTTTTTGTGGGGGAGAGTTGTAACAGCCCGTTTTTTGCTAGAATTATTTTACTTATTTATTATGTGTTTTTGTATGTGCTTGCGTGTGATTAACTGTCTCTGCGTGTATTTTATTTGGGATAAGTGAATTTTGGCTTAAGAAAAGTATTTTAGTCATTTTAGACTCAGGGGTATTTTGGTCATTTGGTGAGCAAGGGCAAAATAGTCATTTTACCTAGAAGGTTATTTTTAGTGTTTAACTGGGAATAAATATTTTTACTATGTTACTAGTGAGTTAAGGTAATTATTTAAGAGATGGTAATTATTCGTTATTTTTACGGTTTAAGTGTGTAGTAACTTTGGTGAATTAATTGGTAACAGAATTGAGCTCATTAAGACGACTAGATACTTAAGCCCAATTATATGGTGACTATATAAACACAACCCTTGTGAGAAAATTAGGTCATTACATTCATTCACTTATTTCACAAACATTTTGAGAGAGATGTAGAGAGAGAAAGTGAATATAGAGGAGAAAAGAGGAGCAAGAGGGAAAGAGCTTGTGATTGAAGTCTATGAGCTAAAGTGAAGGTAGGGTTTGGATTCTTGAAGACTAGAGGTAAGGGGGATGGTTTCCTTTTCACATTTAAGTTATAATCTATTATTTTCAATTATGGAATTTAAGTGCTTTTATGTTAATTGTGGTTTTTGATGATGACTTTCGTGCTCTTAATTCATGTGAATTTAAGGGTAAGATAAACTTTATGAAATTGATGTGTTATGTGCTTAAAACTCATGGTTGTTGTTGTTGATAAATTGTTTTCATTATTTTTGCTTAAATGGATAAAAATGAAGTTGTTGTTGTTGATTATTAATGAAATTGTGAGATTATGTCATGTTGTTGATGACAAGTTATACCTTAGGTATTTGCTAATTGTGAGTTATGATTAAGTTGTTGTTGTTTTAATGAATTTTGGATAAATTAGGTCGTAAATGGTGAATTGTGATCCTTTGGTGATTTGAGGTGAATTGTTAATGTTGTTATGTTGAGTTAGGTTAGATGAACTTCTGTTTTTGGTCATAAGTTATGGTTGAGAAAAGTTTTGGAAAGAAACTTGGATTTTTATATGAAAAGCTAGTTATAAGTGATTTTGGAAAACAAGTGGTTATAAGTGATTTTGAGTAAGTTGTTTTTGGGATGGGAGAAACATGAATTTTTTCTGTAGAATGTGATATAGCTAAGTGTGAGGAACGCATAGGCAAAAACGGAGTTACGAGTAGAATTTTATGCGCGAAAACGCGAAGTGTGTTTTGCTGTCTGGAGCAAAACGCATGGTCTGGTTCAGGGGGCGCACGGACCGTGCGTTTCCCTCTGGACCGTGCGTTTTAAAGTGCACGACCGTGCGTTTTCGTTTGTCAAAACTTCAACTTTTACGTTTTTTAGCCTTTTTCATCCTTTTATGTTTTGAATTGGATTTTGGTGTAAACATGAAAGTTTTAGATAAAAATATTATCTTTCTAATGCTTTTGGTTTGACTTTTTAGATTTTTAGTTATGACAAAAATACTACAACTAGGTCTTGATGTAATTTTATGAAAATTCAACGTAACTATTTTTAAGTGAACCCAAAAGTCATGGTTTGGTCCCAAACCTCAAAACTTGATTGCTAGTAGTTGATTAGGATGTGTAGGAGTAAATTAACCTATGATATGTTGGATCAAACTTGGTTTTGTTTTGAAAATGAATTGGTTTTGCAAAATGACAAAATGAGACGAACTTAGGTGATTTTTGGAAATAATCAGAATTGACCTATGAAACGTATATGTATATGTTACTGCACTCATATGTGGATTGTATATATACTCGGTTGAGGCGTTTGAATTTGGTTACTTTGATTTCGGAGAAATAATCAAAAATGCTAGTTTTTACGAAAATAGACGAACTTTGTGAAATTAATGTTTTATGATCGGATAACTTCTAGTAGACTTTGAATTCATGTTAGTATGATTGAATGTGAATGAATTGATATGGTATTGGGTGTTTAATATGATGAAGGTCATGATGTGGCTAGATCTTCGTCTTTATGTGAAATGTGAATTTGAAACTTTATCGTTTATTTGAGGTGTTAAATGTTGTTGATGGTTATGATGTTGATTCATTTGATGATTATAAATAGATGAATTAATGATGACTTGTTGATTGTTTGGATGTAAGTATTTGATAATGCAATTGTTGGTGAATAACATAAATGCAGGGTGATTACTATGTTAATGTCTATGGTGGTGAATTATGCATTGTCGAGTCCTTACTTGAAGTCCATGCATTCATAGTCATATGAGGTTATTTGAAGTATGTAAATGCGGGGTGATTATTACATAGCTTCTGCAGGACATAAATGCGAGGTGTTTATTATGTCGGTGGATTCATTAACGGTAAAATTATCTCCGGAATCCTATGGTACCACATGCATCTAGATGAGTCTAGAACATTGTATGCATTTTGTATTTGGTGAGTCGAGTCATACTTGATTATGTGAATTGGTGTAGATGTGCATTGGTGGACTTTGTTGATGGTTGTGAATATTTTAACCAGGCTCTAATTGCATACATTATTGATTTGTGTTTGTATACTTTTGGACTTATGATGACGTTGAATTTACTAATCATATGAAATTGAATTTTGTTAATTATTTTATTTGATTATGTTTAATTGTGAATTATGAACTAGCCTAAACTGGTCGTTTGGTTGACCGCCTACCTTATTCTTATGGATGGGTAGACGGCGTGAAGGACTAGTTTGCTTTACTTTGGTGAGTTGCTTGAGGATAGCTTGGATGCTACCTCGTTTACTGCATTCCGGGGTCTTAGACTTAGGGCTCTGATTAGGGGTCAGTCTTCAAGGATTGTCTTTATTATGTCTGTTAGATTATTTTTTTTAAAACTATGAACTGATGATGATACATGTAGTATGTTGACATGGCTATTTGGAGACTTATTTTATTATGGATGACTGTTGAGATGATTTATTTAAATGTCGGTGTAATGATGTTTTATTCCGCTGCGATGTTTTGAGAAAATTATTTATGCATGCTTGGTGAATTATTGAAGATGTAACATCTAAATTCTTTATATGATTGCGTCATTAGCTTAAATTATCGCTTTTAGAGTTTAGGGTGTTACATATACTGAGGAGCAGTCAACCACCATTAATTGACTACCGACGTTCTTTCGTGACTCCTTCATCCCAAAAGTCACAGACAATTTTACAAAACCTCAGGGCATGAAAATGATCTGTCGAAACCTCAAGGATCCCGACCCTCATATGCAGAGAGGTCTCTCTTTGTTTATATGATACCGATAGTGCAAAACAAGACCCAGACCACCCGTTGGATGTGGTCGTTTTGTTTCCCATTGACTAGATAAGCATTGTCGAAGGATAAATGGGTCGTTTCCTTTTGTTCGTCAAAGTTGTGACACCGTAATTCAGTGGAGACAATATTTCCTTCAGTTTTCTCCAGAGGTTGTTCATCAGGGGCCTCTGGATCTTTGGTATATGTCGGTGGTGGAAAGGAAAAGTGGAGGCCCCTCCCAATTGAAGGTGGAAATTGGCGCAAGGTCAAGTACTCATAAGAGGTTGGAGGCAGATCTCATTTTGAATATGGTGGGAGTAGTAGGCGACTCCTTCTCCGAAATGGTATTTGGTGAATAAACAAGTGTTTCAATTTCTAGTTTGTTTTGTGGGGAAGGGCACCGGTGAGAGACTGTTGAACAGAGGTAAATGTTAACCATGGGATCTCGTTTTTTAGAAAGGAATTGAAAGGTTTGTTCTAAGATTTCTTCCCTAGTGAAGTCGCCAGCGATCCTCTCGGACTTGATATCCTTAGTTGACGGCGTTGAAGGGCCACTGAGTAGGCTTCTTTTGTCAGCATCAACCTTTCTTTAGACGAATGGGGGTGGTGTACATGCACACACTATAACGGTCAAGTCATTAAGTGCAATGGAATGATTGGTATTTTATGGTAAAAGTGAGTGTACTTGTCCCGATGTCTATGAGTTTAGAGCTTTGATCCTCCAACCTTTACCTGGGAAGCTGTCTTTGAAGGACAAATGTATTCCTCAAGGGACAGTTGTGTGCATATTAGGGGAAGATGGCCTTAGATTCGGACTGAATGGTCCAAATTGCTTTGTGAGATCATTATTCTCATGCGGTCTTGCATGAGGGTTATATCATGCTCAACAACAACAATAATAATAAAGATAAAAATAAAGATATTAAGAAAAGTGGTTAGTGGATTTTATGTGCTCATTTCTTATGTGGATTTTCCTAAAATACAA
>Ga0315913_1008249_pt1 | contig 12386 bp, 6 predicted proteins | sample MpolsnodulesMG_FD_207736 | JGI IMG/M metagenome (GOLD analysis project Ga0315913, IMG submission 207736) | Medicago polymorpha root nodule microbial communities from Los Angeles, California, United States - small nodules | ecosystem: Host-associated > Plants > Roots > Nodule | place: USA... | reverse complement strand
TATATATATTTATTTGTTACAATGTCAAGAAGATATATTTCTATTTGTGGGTTTAGCTAATTACTTTAAGGTGTTTGTATAAGTACTAGTGTGACACCCGTGCGTAAACACGCGTTAATGTAGCTAGCGTCAGATAATGTAATTTGAATCATACAAAATAAATGATGAGATAAAATTCAAGATGATTTAATGGTAGAATCAACAAAGCCGGTAAACATACAAATACAATAATATTAAAACACGTGACATCAAGACATTCGGATATGTTACAAATTTCACACACCATCAATATGAATTCAAGACATTCGAAGTATTTCGTCATGAAGATTCAAAGGCTCCTGATCAACATTGAAAATTAGTATATCACCCCTATATAATATCATATCTTCGTTCTGACAAAATGATGTCATCCCTTTCCCAAATACTTTACATGAATATCCGATATAGATGTGTACACTTTGCAAAAATATTTCTCAACGGTAAAAATTCATCCAGTACAATACCATAAGAAGGCAATGATAAGTATTACATCTACCACAATGTTGACTACACCTACATTCTTGTGCACAATATCTTCATAATATGCTCACCACTTATTTTAATAATGTGCCTGCTTATGCTTTTGTTGCTCTCTTCTCATCAATGCTAAGTCTAGGCATTTTTGGAAGGACTATTACCCAAATCCAAATAGGCTAATCTAGAATTGCATCAGAAAATGTATTGTGTGTAAGTTTGCAAATAATTGAGACTGAGTTAACATACTCACCTTACTACAAAATAGTTTGTCCCTCCTAAGACATAAAAAAATGTAGTTCAGTCAATCACTAAAATGAAGGTCAGCCAATCACTAAATATTATGCCCCTCCTAAGACTTGAGACTTTGAGTTAACATACTCATCTTACTGCAAAATCATTGTTAATAGATAAATGGTAATATACATGATAGCATAGTTGGAAAATCCATACCATAATAGTAAAGCTGTTATCTAGAAAGGAAGAAAGAATTACATTTTTTAAGATAACAGCCACCTTTTAAGCATAAGGACAAGAGTTACATGGCTGCCACCACCTATAAATTCAATCTTTTACTTGTTGGAGCTTCAATTACAGTGACTATACCTATATATATGATTAGGCCAAGAAATAAATAAAGTGTGATCGTTGAAGTTTTTGCTAAAATAGAGAATATCTCAACCCACATATATGTACCTTCATCCTCTGGAATAGGCTCTGTTATATGTGTGCAGTTCTACAAAAGAAGAATATGTAACAGAGGAAAAACATATTAACAACCATATCCTGCAGTTCATAAAAAACTAATCATGATATAATAAGATCATTCATTATAATAAATAACAGTTGGGTAATTAAAACCATATCCTGCTATGGTTTGTCATCGAAACCAAATCATATCCATTCAAGTGCAAAGCAGTGGAACCCTGCATCTGACAATTGTTTAAGAGAAAGAAGATTGAAATAATAACGACTAATGAAAAGGTTTAAAATCAAAATTGAAACAATCACCTAAGAAAGTCGTATCAGATTGCTAGAGTTGCTGAAGCAGATAGATATCATTCTAGGCAGTAATAGCAACATGCTGTTATCAACTCCATAAGGAGACATGAAACTTGGTCATGTGAAGGATTGAACGCTGTCATAGCGGGTTGAAAATGCATCTCAGAAGTGGTGTTAGCAGTGGAATACTACTTCATGTTCATGTGTGGTGAAGTGGATCTCTTGGTTACTTCTGAAGTGGAGAAGTCGTAGAAGTTTCTGTGAGACTAACTGTTGCTATGTCATGGACGCTGGCTCTTCTTTTGTCTTTGCCACCTAAAAGTCGTCAAATGAAATACTCATGAGCATGGCTAGCTACTTGTGTTGGTGTCCTAGTGATCACAAAATTCCTTGAAATGTTTCTCCAATCACTTTTCCGTACTTTTTCAGACCCAATAGAAATAACTTGTCAGAATTTTCATCATAATAATCAAATGATTAATTAACCCCTTAGCAACTTAAAGAAACATCATATCAAAATGTAAAAGACTTTAACACCATTAGGAAATACCAAACTTTAAATAACTACCGATAAACATGATTTCACTTACTCCCAGGTTCATACAAAACATGTTTGGATTTACATTTTCAAGGATTCAACGAAATCATGTAGTCACTATGATTTTGTCAAACTCACTGCAATCACAAACATGCACTAAACTCACTTTTTAAAAACTGATTTACATTTCAAATAACCAAACAGAAAAATCTTCATATACTGTTTTACACACACACAATGAATTAATAAAACAGAAAAGCAATAATCAATAATTGAATATAAGTGATTATCTTCCTTACTTATGTTCTTCTTCAGTCCATGGCACTACTTCTTCCTTTCCTCATCAGGAGATCTACCAGCAGAGCGTCTTCTTGCAGTAATTCCTCTAAAACCATCATAACCAGAAGAATTCACCCAATCTAAGGTAAAGGGTGAAGCAGTAGTACTATAACCAGGAATTGGAACTAAACCAACTTCTATATTACAAATATCAACTTCCAATTCTTTACACTGATTCATCACATCAACAAAACACTCTTTCTAGGTATCATTTCAGCTACTTTATGCCACAATATGAGCACCACATGTTGTAAAACATTTTTCTTCTAAGGAACAACGTATTTTTGATGCTAATTCTTACAAAAAATATTTGATGCTAAACACCATATTTTTCTAATGGGCATTTTATCAAACGTCTCCAATGCATTTTATCCCCATTACTTATTCTATCCTACTAAAATACACACACCCCAAAATCAAGTAGCTTAACAACTAAAGCTGATATTGGGATAACAACTCAACATTTTAATAGTTTGGCATATAAATTTTAAAAAGGAACAACGTTTTCTAGAGCATGAAATGTGTAGAGAATGGTAGAAGCTGAGTAGAAAAACCAAGAATTGATGTGGTTGAGGCTTCTAAAGAATATCAAGAAGATGAAGAACTGTAACTCACCCCAAAATCAACCAATGGAAAACCCAAATGCAGAAATGCACAAAATCTGCTGACACAATACATTTGCTTCTGCCATAGTCAGCACTTGCAGTCTGACAAACTGACATTTATCAGAAAGAGCATGCAATTAATTTATTAATATTTCATCTGACACAAAAATATGGTAAGGAAGTTTCTTAAATAATATTTTAAGGACATTTCTATGTAAAATAATACAAGTCAATTTTAGTGCTACTATATATAACTTATGGAATTTAACCGTCGCACACACTATCCCCCTCAGTGCTTGAGAATTTCTGAAACTTGTTATTCTCCAATCACAAACACAAAATGAGTATGCATAAAGCTTATTTTATTCTCATGAGCTTGGAGTTGGCTTCAATTGGAATTAAGTATCAAGATTCAAACACTAACAACCTATTCCAACAATCCTCCCCAACATTCTTCATGTTTTTGACTGCTCTATTTTGTCATGCAGTTGCAACCATGGCTGACATGAGCTTCCTAACTACTATGTTCATATTTCACTTTTCTGGTGTTGTTGGATGTGAGGCATTGTTGTGGATTCTCCTTCCTGAGTTCTGGAAATGGTATTTCTTCAACATGTTCCTTTTAGTAGTCACCTCATTGTGCTTCTTAAACTTCATGATAGCAATGGATAATATCACTGGACTCTTTCGTGGAACACTTCGAAATCCAGATTTGGGACCACGAGAAGTTCAGGCGTAAGGCGTGTCTAGTGTCAGACAACTATCTAACAACGATGAGTGTTAACGTGTTAGTCTCAGTGTATGTGTTGATGCTTCGTAGGTTTTGATTTTGATTTCTGTTTCTATGTATACGGTATATATCGTCTAATCAAATTTGCATATTATCTAACCTTAGTATAGAAGTCACTCATCGGTTGTAGTATATTAGAGACCAGTATTAAGTGGTTCAATTCCTCTATTGAATATGATAATTCCCTCTATCTTTCTTTTCTTCACTTCTTTCTGAATGCTGTCCTAATTGTTAATATAAACTTAATTAACTGATGTGGTTTATTTTTTTCTGCTAAAACTAATCTCAAAAGGGAAAAAAAGGCAAATAGATTAACTTGGGAAATTTGTTGGGAATTGAGAGGATGGAGTTTATAACAGATTTTTTACAAGGTGTGTGGCATTGGATATGGTTCTCTGTTTTGCTTCCACATCGTACTGGAACTCAATTGTGACATTTGTTTTGAGTGAATCACAGATTTAGACCCTGTTTGGTTAAACAGTTTGTTACTAGCTTATAGGACAAGCACTTATGTATAAGCTTACATAAGTCAATAATTAGACCTTCTTAAAAAAAATCAATAATTAGTGCTTAATAATAATATTAGACCATAATTTTTATTTATAAAAACAATTAAGTTAAACATATTAATATTAGACCATAATTTATATTTATAAAAACAATTAAGTTAAACGCAATCGTTGGTCTGGAATTGTCAATTTTTTCTCACATAAGTTAATTGAGTGAAGTAATTTGAATAAAAAGTTAAACTTCCAAGAGTTGAACAAAAAGTTCAACCTTTTTCAAGAAAAAAGTTAAACTTTTAAATAAACAAAATAAAAAGTTCAACTATTTTGAATTTCTTTCTTCAACTTGTCACAAAAAACAAAAAAAAAAATCAACCTTTCAAAGTATTGTAATAAACTTTTCACAAAAAACAAAAAGTTCAGCTTTTCAAAAATAAAAAATAAAATAAAAAGTTTAAACAAGGAGTTGAGAATTTTTTTTTGAAATAACAAGGAGTTGAGAATTGAGATATGTAAAATGCGTATGTATGATTTGTTTTATGCATGAAGTTTTAGACTCTTTTCCCATTTGTTTTATGTGGTCTGACACTCTGACTGGATTACAGACCTGAACCGACACTCTGACTGGATTACAGACCTGAATGTTAAAATTTATGTTTTTGCTTAGCCCAATAAAAAGGTATGCCATGTCAGTATCTTTTGTTGAAAAAACTTGCCAAAATAAAATTTGTGTCAGAAAGTTCTATTAAAGGCAAAACGGCTGTCATCAGATTTTATGCATACGACAATAAGTTGTGTGGACTCAGTGGAGCGCTTAAAAGTAACATTATTTTATTATCTTCTGTAAGAAATTTGGCTTACAATTGTATCAGTAATTCCTCAATCCCCACCTCTGCTTTTTCATTTTGAGTGGAATTGATTTTGTTGAGAGGATTGAAAAATTCATACTCTATTCTGGATAAGTAACTCATGTGTCTTATGCATTTTCATGCGTTTTTGATAAACTTATATGCTCTAAAATTCATGATGCAGTTGGTACATTAGAGGATTAAAACCAACTTTTATTTTTGGGCTGTGCTCTTTCTGTCTACAAGTAACGACCAAAATCATGGTTCTTTGCTTTTATTCTCCATTTGCATTTTCTCTGTCCATGTAATTTCTTGCCTCTTCTTTGTTACCAATCCATAGGTTTCTCTACAAGATATGACGGCACACCAAAAGAATAAAAGAATAAGTTTCCCAACAGATAAATTTTACTCTGAAATAAAAGACGATTAGTGTGTGAAAGAAATATCGAATCTTTTATGGAAACTTTTAACAAAGCTTTACAGAGAAAATTATTATCATCATAACAAGCAGACTAAACGTAAGATTAAGGGCCAGTAACATAAAAGTGGCATCTAAACACATTTAAAAAGAAAACCAACAGATTTTTTTAGCAGTGCTCGCATGTTATTCAAGAATGGTTGATGATTTACAGTACACCAAGAGTCCAAAAAAGTACCTAAAAGTATTTAAAATAGAAAGATTCTTTGTTGCATATCTCATACTTTGAAAACAACTTGGAAAAAAACTTTGAATGAAAATACTTCATGCATATGAAATCCACAAATGTCAATCGTGAAATGAATCATGATATCTTTTAATGCTCTAATGAAGTATTTCATGATAAAAAAAAATTGCATATCTCATTCTTTTTAAATGTGTTTAGATGCCATTTTATGTTACTGGCCCTTAATCTTATGTTGAGTCTGCTTGTTATGATGATAAGCATGATATCTTTTGGACAGAAACTATTAACCCTCTCTTAATGAGTGTTTTCCTTGGTTTACATCTAATTAGTAGAAAATCCTACATCTCGTTAATCGCTCACCTAATCTCTCACTGGTGCTTCTACAGGTTTCCTCCCCGCATAACCAAATCATGTAAGGCAACATGCTACCATATTTTCTACATTGAGAGCTACCTCTATTTTATCTCTAATAATCATATTTATAATTATACTTTTAATCCCTAATTGTCTTATGCAGAGATTCATACATCATAACATTCTTAGTACGAAACATAGCTACATGGCAAAATATGTATGTGCGTACTCGTGTGTGTGTACATATATTATGCATTGAAAAAATATGATATGCATTAGTTCTGCACAAACCAATCAAAAACCAGTTGCAAGGTCAAAAAATTAAACGTTCTTCAAATTCATAACAACTTACAGCTGAATAATAAATTGAACGAATGAGAAAGAACTCAAAAGTGGAAAGCCAACATTTTATGTTTATCTAAACAAGAGGTTCATTAAAACAAGTTGTACACAATTGTTTTCAATTTTTTTTTTTTGTGTACTTACAATGATAATGTGCATTTGGACAGCAGCCCAGCAAGCATGTAAACAACTTCTTCATCAGACACTTTGACAGCTCCTTCAGCAGCCCATCAAGCATGTAAGTTGCTATCCAAACACTTAGATAGCTCCTTCATCAGACAGTTTCTCAAAGTGTTTGGATAGCAACCCAGCAAGCATGTCGATAGGAACATGATTACCTACAAATTTGTGTAGATTAAGAAAGTAGCAGAATGTTCTGGATAATAATTCTTTGATTAATAATTAGACAAAAATAGTAAAGCAGTATTAGTAATTATTAAGGACTAGAGAACTTTGGAAAATTATAAATGTAAAACAGTTTATATTAGGACCAGAATATTCTGGATAACAATTATAAAATTAAGTTGAATGATAAAATGATATTAATATTTAATCAAGGACCAGAGAACTCTGGATAAATATAAAACAGTTATTTAAGCTGAATAGTAAAACAATATTAATGGTTAGTTAAGGACCAGAGAACTCTGGATATGAATTAGTAGTATTTTAAGTTAAGGACCAGAACGTTCTGGATAGTTAATAATATGATAGTGATAGTGTGTGTTTAGTGATTCAACAAATAAAGAGAGAAGGTTAGAAGATGACGGGTAACAAATCAAATAGATATTGCCCCTTCATTTCAGAAACATGAAAACGGGTAACAAAAAAATGCTGTATTCCTTGAAATGTTGTCCAAGTTTCATATTTTAGAATATATATCCAAGACTCAAACTTTAACCCTTTTTCATATTTTAAGCTCATTTCTTCAGACCCAAATGAGAATGACCCAGAAACACACCCAGAAGGAAGTTCAAGAAAAATGTCTTTGTTTTTTGATAGACTTTTGAATGAGAAATGACGTGAGAATTTGACACTTGAGTTAGAATAGTGTATATATGACGTGAGAATTTAACCTATAAACATACCATTAGTGTATAAATTAGAATTTAACACTTAATAATTGTAGCCTAATACACAAGAGATCAACCGGAAAAGAAAAAAGACACCCTTAATTGTGAATCTGGATAACGGAGATGTATTGAAAGTTTTCATAATCTTAGAAATGCAAGCATTGAAATTTGAAATATTTTAAAGAGTTATGTGCAAATCATTCAAATTTCGTCCAACAGAAATCATCAAAAACTCAGCACACAAACTAATGCAACAAGGCCAAGAACATTTCGGAATAATGCATATGAAAGTAATGAATCTACCTGCCTCTCGATGCGTTCGCACCTGGCAAGAACCTCCTTTGAATAAAGAAGTGGCTCTGCAACATCAGAAGTAGATTTCCATTGCTCAAAAGCAGATTGCAGACTATCAAACTGAAAACAACAAATAATCATACAATCAATTCAACATTTAACATTTCATTTACCAATATCCCATTTTTCAGAATCACTTCAATTTTAACTCAAAACCCTAAATTTTCACACTCTAATTCATTTCAGTGATGCATGTTCATATACTTTTATAACGAATCACACACTTCAAATTAATTTCATAACAAAATATTTATTAAAAAATAAAATAAAACAGACCCAAACACAAAGTTTTGGTTTAGGGTTTCGACACAAAAATCAGACTAAATCAGGGTCCAATACTTACCAAAATAAACCAACCCATGAATACGACGATTTTTCATGGTGAGGATCATAGATGTTCGGAGGTTGTCGGAACAATGAATGGGACAAAGGGAGTCCATAAAGTGTGTTTTTTCTTTTGAGGAGAGATAAAATAAAGGGTTTGTCTAACGTGTGCAATATTGCACATGTTAAGTAACTAAAAGTAATATCTTTTCATTGAAAACCAACAATTATTGATTAAAAGTTACATATTTAATATAAAAAACACAAATTCCAAGTCAAAGTTACTACTTTAAACTTCTTAACATGTGCAAAATTGCACATGATAGAAAAACCCTAAAATAAATAAGAGATAATGGTAAGAAAACTTGGAGGCATGGTAAAATGGTTCTCTAGTTATCCAACTTTAACTCAGTTCATAGGGATATTGCATATTATATGTAAGGGCTGGGATTCGAACCCCTGACACTTCATTTTTTCACAATTTAATTGTGTGAGCTCTAGTCACTAGACTACTTGATAAAAAAAAAATGGTTCTCTTATTTGAAAAGTTAGAGGGACGGTCATTCACCTTGCCACCTTGATCTTTAGAAATCTTTATTTTTGGTCTCTAGAAATTTTTTTATTTAGGTTAAATAAGTTTTTTTTTCTATAAATATATCAAATTTTGATGTTAGTTCTAAAAAGTAAAATGAGATATTTTCATCCTCACAAAATTTTTGTTTTATTTTTGGTCCCTAATAGATATGATTTTGACATGTTTTGAACATAATATGAATATATAAAGGCGTCTTACTGATGACGATGAGGAGGAGGAGCAGGGTCTTGCTAGAAATGCATGCATTAAGGTGGCTTTGTTGCTCTTGGTTGGGTATACCATTTTCGTTAACAAGAGAAGCAAAAACGTTAGTCTGATATGGCTGGCAGCGTTTCAGGACTTGGACACGTTGGGCGAGTGGTCATGGGGCGGGATGACACTTTGTCATACCCCAAATTTTGACAACTTTTTTTTCTTCTGTTTTTTATCTATTTTTATTCGTATTTTAAAAGCCGAGTAAAATTGTTGTCTCAAACGAAATTTCGGTAGGTAATTTAAAATACTTCATTTAGTCACCGAAAGGGACAGTTATAATTACATTTTTTTAGTTTATTATCTTCCCCTTTTATTTCATTCCTTTTATGTATTTATCTCATTTTTATTTAATTTATTTTTAATTTTAATTTTTATTTAATATTTTGTTTTTAGAGTGTTATCTTTTAAAGTCCTGTACACATGTCAGTTGTCTATTGGTCCTTTGGTTTCCTCTTGCACAAGTTTTTGCAGGGGCATTTTGGTCTTTGTCCTGTATCAGTCTTAAACCCTAGTTTTCCACCTATAAATAGGGATGGGCAAAAAAACCAAAAACTGAACTGAACCAAAAAAAACTGAACAATTACTAACAATTCTGAAACTGAATTGAAACAGTTCAATTCAGTTCAAAACAGTTCAGTCAATTTCATTTGTTTTTTTCATATTTTTTCAAAAGTATTAATAATAATAATTCAGTTCAGTTCGGTTTGAAACAGTTCAGTTCGAAATGCAAACAGTTCAATTGAGTTATTTTAAATTTAGCAATTCAGTTCGGTTCAGTTTTCATCCCGAGAACCATGCCCACCCCTACCTATAAATAGTGACACCGCTCAGAGGAGAGAGAAAAAACGCGTTAGAGATCAGTCAGATTTTTCTGCAATCAAAATCATCAAACACATCTCACCTTTCTCTCTCATCCAATTCTGGATCAAACACCAAAAAGTCACAAGAAAATTATGAACATACCAAGAACAGTATGAACAAAAATTTCCAGCCAACTAAAAATCATCATCGATCCATAACAACAACACCATGATTTTCGTTTCCCTTCACAAATCAACAACAAACTTTCACACCATTTCAACCACAACAATTTTTGCAACAAAACGTTCAACCCTTGTTCATAACACGTTCAAAACACAACAAAACGCTGTCACTACTTCCTTTTTCCAACAGATCTAAGATTCAAACAAATAAAGAAGAGGAAAGTAACCGAATCTGAACCGAATCCGATTTCAAAAGAGGAAAAGAGAGAAGTGTTTTTTCGTTTCTTTTTTTGTAGAGCTAGGCTATTTGGATGTTTGTTTTCAAAAACTAGTACCGAATTTGGTTAGAGGAGAAGGAGAGGAGGCTTTTGATATAAAAAATTTTGAAAAAAATTAAAAAAAAACTCCGACACGGCGGCGCTACGGCCGACCACCGCGTCGGAGCACTTCCGACCACCTCTCCTCCTTCTTCTCCGACGGCTCATTTTCTAGAGAGAAGGGAGAGCTTCTCTCTCTAAGAGAGAGAAGTCTTTGTGATTATGGTGTTTTTTTGGTGAAACTTGCTTTTATACCATTTATTGTTTGGTCTAATTTGGTGTGTGCATAACCATTTTATTGCTATGTGACCTCAAGACTAGACCGTTGGATCTCAGATCTGACGGTCCAGGATGCTCTTGGGAAGATTCACGTAGGCCTTTGTCATTTACTCCTCACTGTGTGTCTATTGTTTAAACCGTTAGATCTCAGATCTGACGGCTACTGTGTGTCTGACTTTAAATCCTATGAGTGTTGTCTATTTCCATTATTGTGTTCCTGATTTTTAAACCCTTGGATCAATTGATCTAGTGGCTGTGATGAATTGATACAGTGATTGAATCTGGACCTCCTGATTCATCAAGTGGTCCAGATTAATTCTGCCTGAGCCCTTTTGTTTTGTTTATTTTTTCAATATATTTTACATCATTTTTTTTAGAGCAATGCCACTGTCAAACTCTTTGACACACGCCTCTTAACACACGCTCCACAAGCTAGCCACGTCACCCTATTTTTAAGACTTGATATTTGCAACCGGCTCTTTTGGTTAAGAAACAAGAAACCCATTTGCATAACATACTTTTCCGATCAATCTTTCTCACTCTTAAACTACAAACCTCCAGTCACGAGCTTGAAGCTATTCACCTATCATTCCACAGCCACCATTTTCCCCACAAACCTCACACTTTTCCCTTGGCATGGTAGATTTTTACGTGAAAGTGGTTTTTTCAATTTAATTATTCTTCTAATTTAACATTCAAATTGAATTCTGCAAATTTATAGCATATAATAACGAGTGTTTTCTAGTGTCATAAGAACATTAGAGTGTCTATGTCTTAATTTCAAAATATAAAATCAAGAGCTTATAATGAAACCGATACACAAAAAAAAAATTGTGAAAAAATCTCCAACCCCCTAATCATGATGTCTCTGTAGCACCGGTAAGCCACCGCCCACCACCCACCATCTCACTCTATCGCCAACTTCCTCGGTTTGAAACTGGTACACAAACAATAGATTTTGTCTTTGCCATCTTCTTTATTCTTCTTTTTTAATCTCACTTTGTTAGCCACCAAGAGGACAAATCTGTTTTCCTTCACAACCAATTCACAACCTTCAGAGCATAACCATCATCGGAAAAGTATTTTGGAGTAGAAAAGACTCGCAATATGTTAGAAGAAGAAAGATCACACAATGTTTTGGGTTCCAGAAATAAAAAATGTTTAAAAATTGAAACTTGAAGAACTAGTCATCCGGTAGAAGGTTTTCAAAACCAAGAGACGTGGCTTGATTGTGGGGCGTGTGTTAGTAAGCGTTTGACAGAGAGTTTGACGGTAGCAGTTCTCTCTTTTTTATTTTAATGTCTCTTTTTATTCTAAAAAATGTGTTTTCTCTTTTAAAATTTTCTATATCTTAATATTTATTTTATGGAGAAAACTTATGTACAGTTACATAGACACGGTTTGTACTGTTCACGAATAAAAATATGACACCTGGATATTTAATTATATTAAATTAGGTGATTTAACGTTCGTTAACCTTTTCCGTTTCAGTGTTTCGTCTTCGCAACTGTCGTTATTCTCTGCCATCCATCACAGTCTCCTTCCTCAATGCAAAACAGAAAGCAAAAGCCCCAACACAATAAAAGAAAGGAGAAAACATGCAGCAATTTTGGAAAGAAACAAGAATCTAAGAAAATCCAAACGGGTGGGTATGGAAGATTTCCTCTTAAACAGTTGCGGCACAAACTGAATCCTCCATGGCAGATC
>Ga0315913_1008247_pt1 | contig 12388 bp, 6 predicted proteins | sample MpolsnodulesMG_FD_207736 | JGI IMG/M metagenome (GOLD analysis project Ga0315913, IMG submission 207736) | Medicago polymorpha root nodule microbial communities from Los Angeles, California, United States - small nodules | ecosystem: Host-associated > Plants > Roots > Nodule | place: USA... | reverse complement strand
GAGGTAAGTTGTCTAGTGGTGGGATCCACGTACTTGTTGTATATGTAGTAATATATAGCATCATGTGAGCAGAGGTGGGGAATAGGTCAGACTTTGATAGGCATGACTCTGGCCTACGAAATTTTTTGCAAGTCTGAGTCTGGCCTATGATCTTTTATAGGCCTATTTTTTTGGCATGATTTGACCTATTTAAAAGTTTGGTCTGGCCTATAAGCCTATTTACATGCCTACTTCATATTAAAGTCATTAAATATTTAATTTTGTCTACTTTTAATATGTCAAATTGGCAAAATAAGTTGTTTTGTTCACGTGAGGGAAAGTTAGAGAGAGAGGCTCTGCCTTCTCTCTAGGTTTTCGTCACCGCAAATGACAACCCCTCCATCCTATTGGAGAACCCAGCCCCTCCGCGATGGAGGTTTGTTTCCCCTCCGTAATAGAGGCTTTCCCCTTCCCAGTGAAAGTTCTTTTTGTTACTTGTTGCCCCATTCCAATCGAGATTCCAACTTCCCTACCTTGTCACCACCATCACACATCTTGATGCCACCGATCCAGATCCACAAAACCTCTTCACCAACATGAGTTCTCTCTTTTGCTCTCGGTACCCAACTGAGAAACACAATCTCTGTCTCGATCGAGCGTCCATCACCGGAGCCGCCACCTCATGTGAAACAAATCTCTCACCTTGGTCCACCGGATCTGCTAACACCCACTATTTTTAAACTTGTCTTGGATCCTTACCCAGCATCGATGCTCAGCCTTGTACGGCCTCCGCGAAAGCCTCCCGACGAATTTCGAACAGCTTTGAAGGCTACCCTTCTTCGAGATTTGTGTTTCTATCGTCCACCGCCGAAACCTCCATGGATGCTCTGCTGGAGTTCTGCTTTATCTATGGCGTGTTTGGTGTTATTGTTTTTGTGTGTTATTTATGTTGTACTGTGTTTCTTGTTTCATGTACTGTTTTTAAGTTTAGTTAGTTTTAAGTCGTTGCCTAAATGGAGTTTGGATGGTAGGTACCACACAAGGTTTGTTGGCCTGTGTGAGGATGAATCTAGGTTCACTAACTTTGCCACTTATCAACTGATTTTTGTCCAGCGAGACAAAGTGAACAAATCTGAGACCATGTGTAGTCGAAATGTGCGTGATGAGGCAGAAGAAATGATCCGTAATTGGATAGGAAAAAAGACTCTGGATTCTCACATCTCCTTTGTCAGCTTTAGAAGATGGAAGTTGTTGATGAAAGAGTTGCTAGGTTATTGAATTTGGTTTAAGTTCTCATATTTGTCTTCAAAGCTTAGGTGTACTGCAAATCCTGATTTAATAGGTTTTTTCCATTGTATTGGCTCTTCAAAATTGTTGGGGAATACCCTTTCAATGTTAACTCTAGCTACTTGTAACTCTCTCTATTTTATGAAATGTTAAGCTATTGTTTACTGTAAAAAAAAAAATGTCAAATTGACCTTAAAAGCTTATTTCACCTTAAGGCTTGCCTATTGATATAAGACCTTAAGTTTATTTCACTATAAGACATCAAAGCCTATTTAAAAAGTCAATTATTTGAGTTTTTTATTTTTATGTTTAATATAAATTATATTTTAATTTAAATAAAAATAAATTTTAATAATATGCATAAATAGGTCAGCCTATCAGACTTCATAGGCTTTTCTGATAGCCTAATCCTGACCTATTTACTTAAATAGGTTTTTTCAAAAGTCTAAGCCTAGCATTTTCATAAACAGGCCAGGGGTCTGGCCTATTCCCAACCCTACACGTGAGAGATACTTATTTAGATACAATCCTAAGTAAAATATGTTTGAACACACCGACATAAATACATAAAATTTAAAGAAGAAAAAAATTAGATGAAGTTGAATGGCATGATTAAATTACTTTTCTTTATATTTTTTGTGTGCTCAAAGATTTTTTTTATTTAAGGTTGTGACCATGTACGGTATCCTAATATCACATGTCTTTAATATCACCACTCAAGTCGCGATACATCCATGATATGATACTTTGATATAGCTTGTACCATTATTAGTTGTTGAATAATTCTAGTGCAATTGGATATTAGAATCCGCCTGCAGGGCTTTTGGCCATGAGTGCGCCATCAATTGAATGGCTTGGTCAATACTTGTTAAGATTATTATAAATATAAAGTGAAGGTAATTAGGTAAACAAGACAAAAACTATTTTTTGAGGCAAAATAAGACAAAAACTAGAGACAAGTGAAAAAATTATAATTAATACTCCACTCATTATGTGTGTGTTTAAACAATTCTTCGTTCATTCTCTATGTTTTTAGCACTAACCAATTAGTAGTTTTTTTTACCAAACTTTGATGCTCGCATAAGCAAGAATACAGATAGAAAGTTTCAAAGTACAACATTTCGCTTTTTTGAATAAGTCTTTGGTTGAGACATCATTTGATCTAACACACGGCACCATTTGATCTAAAGTGAACTGTTAAGGTCTCACGCTATATGAAACTGTCGAGATTTTTGCTGTGAATTTAAAACCGTTGGATCGTAAATTGATGGCCGAGATTTATTACCGTGTGTTTTCGCTAGTTTTTACTAATTTGATTTTGGTGGATGTATGGTTGCAATTATTTGGATTTGTTAAGCAAGGATGTTTTGGTGTTTTGACTTCGGATGCTGTGGTGATTGGTGAGGACCAATTTAACAGGTTTTGTGGTTGGCTTGGAGTCATTGGAAAAATGAAGGCATAAAATCAGTCAAATATATTCAATGATGCAAAAATATCATCAATACATAAGAAGACAACAAAACCCTAAACAAACAAGATAGAATAACCTACAAATTAGTAAACACTAAAATAGTAGTTTAAAAAATGACAAATCTGAAGTTATTTGATAGAAACTAGCGAAAACAACAAATGAAAAAGATGCATGTGTATAAGAGCATGCACCACGTTTCTGAAATTAATTGTTACTACCTCATACAAAAAGCACTACAGTACACATGTTTCTGCAATCAAAGGATAAATGCCAAAAGAATACGAACAAAAAGCATTGCAGTACACATGTTTTTGCAATTTTATCATTTTGTAAGGACATATGAAGCATAAAAAATAGAAATAAAAAAAAAATTGAAAGCCAAAAGAAACTAATCATTGGAGATGAATAACTTTACCAAAATTTAAGAAACTAGCAAAACACTTTAGATTGATGTATTTAAAAGTATATGGAGAACACTTGGAAGAGGTATCATTTCCTACTGCATATACACCATAGTATACCATTTTATTAGCTCCTATGTAAAACCAAACAACACTTTATATTGATTGAAGGCGTTTTCGGTGTCGGAAACGTAAAATTGTGTTGGACTGATATACATGCATATCATTCCTTCCCTTATGCTAAAGGCACCTAAATCAACCAGAATTTATAATAACCATGAAACCAAATTTGGTGCAATTACTACATCATGCAGTTTCAATCTCAATGATTCGATCAACTTATGTTACAAGTCAGTGGTTTGAAAAAGTTATAATCTAGATTGTTTAATATACTAACTAACCAATAGCTAAAATTAGCAAGCCAAATTTACAATCTTGTCGGTTAACTCATTTTACCTAGCGGAGATGAGGATGTTGCGTTGGATGAGTGGTAAGACTAGACATGATAGGATTAGGAATGACACCATTAGAGAGAGAGTGGGGGTAGCACCTATAGTAGAAAAGTTGGTAGAAAATAGGCTTGGATGGTTTGTACATGTAGAGAGAAGACCCGTAGATGCCGTTGTAAGAGTAGATCATATGGAGGAGAGTCAGGTTAAAAGAGGTAAAGGAAGACCTAAGAAAACCATTCGAGAAACTATTAGAAAAGATTTAGAGGTCAATGAGTTGGATGCAAATATGGTTTTTGATAGAACACTATGGCGTTATTTGATCTATGTAGCCGACCCCACTTAATGGGATAATGCTTGATTGTTGTTGTTGTTAGGTTTGCAGCAGTAAGTTATACAAGCCTTTATTGGTTACTCAGTTCTTCTAACGTACTATCAAAGGAAAAGAATTAAACTTCAGACAAACTATTTATATGTTTGACAACAATAACTAATTCATTTGAAACACAGACAGAAAAGTTGAGCTTAAAAAATGTAATGGAGCAAAGACATGATACAAACTTCATTTTCAAAAAATAAAATATAATTAAGTTCAAGAAGTTATTTTTCACTCTTAAAATAATCTAAAGTTTCTAAAACATGAGCTAATTATTCGATAAACGATGGACATTTAACAAAATATGACATGGGTAGTTTACGATCCATTTATTATTAAAAGAAAATCATAACACTCATCTATGTAGTAGCAGTTCCTAATAACCATACTCTTCAAGCTCTCAGAGGTAAAGCTTCATGCTTAGGAAAACAATTGACTATGTATTCCTTCAATTGGAAGAACACTTTCATTATAAATAACCATTTGACAACATCTATACCTTCCTTTAACCCCAATCTCTTCAATCACCTCGGTATTTAAATCAAACCTTGTAACTTCTTCATTATCATTTATGTAGAATATATCACCATTCTTTCCAACTCCAATAGGTTCCACTACACTCGATAGGGGTCCGATGCTAAAAAGCCTTGTCCATGATTCCGTCACTCCAAATTCACTCAAAATTGATATGAAAAAACAAGGAGAATCTCCATACTCGATCATAGCAACGGACTCTTTCAACACCACCAAGGTTGAAGGGTGTTGTAATAAAGACCTCATCGCTCAAGTTAAATGATACCAAGACCTCATCCCCAAAATAATCTTCACAGTCCCACCAATGGCACATCCCATCCCATTGAAATAAACTGCATAACCCGTTTCTTGCCACCAGTTATTCCAAAAATGATTTGGCATTTCAACTTGAAGATCCCTCCGACTGTTATTCCTTAGGCTATATATCTGCCATAAGGTCTCATCATTTGGATCATGCTTCTCAACATCATCAAAGAAACCAAAATATTGAATCATCTTGTAGTCGTATGTGATGGGGTCATAACCAAAACCATGAATGTTAACAATAGTACTTATAACAGGAAGATCTTCAAAAACGGATCCAGGAGGAAAGGTTTTGAGAATTGTATGCTCAAAAGAGCCATTAGGAATGACCTTGAATTCCTCCGTAGATGGATTCCACATTGCTACTTTTTGCGCAATCCAAGTGGTGTCGCCTCTTCCATTGCCTTGACAGAGACAAAGTATGCAATTAACAATAGAACCAACAATAAAAATACCTTCGGGGTCTACTTCAAATGGAGACGGCCAATCTAACTTGACGCTATTCTCAAACATCTCACCATAAAGCAAAAATACATTCTCATGATCATCATGGGCAGACAAAGCAGGAGTCTGCTATGGGAGGAGGTGTGAATTGTGATGATCATCATATTCAGATAGGAATAAATTGTTGTGATACAAGCTTAAAAATTGAGGTTTCTCAAATAAATTAGCCCAAAATTTACACACACATGCAAATCGCTTCAGAGATTTCACAGGCAATTTGGATAGAATAATAAAAGAAATATCATGAGGTATATAGTTGCTAACCTCTTTTTTAGTGAGTGCCATTGATGCCATCAAGTGAAAACCAATGTTATGTTTCAATATAAGAAAAGGGATATAAAAATCAAATTAAGAGCGTTTAACAATGATATGAATGTGCATTGATGTAAAAATAATTGCCAGCTGTACAATTGTTTCATCCAATTACCTAAAGTAAGGCGTAACATTGAAACTTCTCTCAATAAAATTTAAAGAAAACAGTTTTCTTAATGAGAAAGAAATGAAAATAACTTGAAATCTTAAAAACAACTTTGAAAGAAATATTGTTTTACAATCTTGAAATGAACTTTGTAAAATAGCTGCAACTAAAAATAACTTTGAATTTACAAACGTAAAACCACAATCTCTTGAGATTATTGACTCTAGCATGATCTGATCTCGACTCAAAAAAATGAATGACGAGTAACTTTAGTACTTCTCATCTTCCAATATGCACTAACATCTGAAAACATCACTCAACCACAAGGAGTGTAAACCTCAATAACATAGATTTTAGATTAAAAAAAAAAAATGATGTCTTCGTTTCGGTGATACTGGTCTGCAAGCATGGACTATTGGACAAGATACAATTTATGTCGGGAAAATCACAAATTAACAAATTAATTACAAATTAACCAACAATAGTATGCAATTTATGTCGCCTCTTATTCTCATATCACTTCAAAAACACAACAAGTTATATATAATTTAGGTAAAATATCTCTCTGGGTCCTTTAAGTTTTACGTTTGTTTCACATAGGTCTCTTATGTTTCGAGTTTGTTTCGGATAGATTTTTAAGTTTATAAGGTTTCAGATAAGTCATTTAAGTTTCGAGTTTGTTTCAGATAGATCTTTAACTTTGGCTTAACGGAGGTTGATAGAAAGGACCTATCTGAAACAAACTCGAAACTTAAAGACCTATTTGAAACCTTATAAATTTAAAGGACCGGTCCGAAACAAACTCGAAACTTAAAGAACCTATCTGAAACCTTAGAAACTTAAAGGATCTATCTGAAACAAACTTAAAACTCAAAGGACCGGGGAAGTATTTGACCTATAATTTCTTTCGTTGAACATAAATTAATATAGACTAATACGATTGGACATAATATCAGAGTAATGTGTATGTAGTGCAGTTTGGACATAATCGAGTCCTATGTAAGGGTTAATTTCCATTGAAATTGCATCAACTTATATTGCTTTGTTACTATTTATATTGATTTATACTTTAAAAAGAACGAATTCAAGTTAAACGATCGCATGATGAGCTTACGAAAATTTGTAATGAAGAATGCGTTGCACCAATGTAGGACTCATCAAATTCCAGACCCATTTTCTTTCCAAAAATATAATATCCAGACCGATTTATTCCAATAACATTTGAGAATTCATCGACAATCCCACAAACATTTTCAAAAAAGAAAGATAGAAGATCAGCATCAAGTTAAGTACCGAATTAATTAGAATGACTCTTCCGTCGAGACTTACAAACTTGTTGCACCGGGATCCAAAACAGAGATGAGATCAATAAGAGGTTGCCAAGTAGAATTCTTCTTCAGATTCACACCCAGAGGTAGACCAATAACTTAAGAAAACATGGTCAACATTAATGCCCAACACACAACTCTTAGTAAAATTCAGATAAACCATGAGACAAGCTCAAAACACCTGAGGATTGTTTTTATTGCCTTAAAATTATGGGTCTTGTTAACCGGTGCCCATAAAATTTCTGTCTTGGAAATATAAGCTGTAACTTTTTATCAAATAATAATTACGTTATTTTTTAATAAAAATTTACTTTCATTTTGTGCTTAACCAATGCCCCAGGCATCGGTTAACATTCTCCTAAAATTATTCATAGATTGCCTTGATTAATTGGTCAAAGTGAGAGCTTCATATCCTCATTCATCCAAGCTCCAACCTTCAATTTAGCAAAAGCTGATTTATTTTATTTTTTTTATAAATCTTGTGTTGCTTTTTTTAAAGATCTCACTATAAAATTTGTTTTAGCCCTCTAAAAATGTTGGGTCGGCCTTGATTCTCATTTTGTTCAATTAAATTAATATCAAGGAACGTTCAAAATATTAAAAATGATGGAGATTATTTTTATTGTTTAAAATAATAAAATACCTATTCGCTCAATATAAATTAGTATATATGTCTTCGTTAGCTCAATTATTGTGAAAATTGCATAATGTATACGGGGTCATGGTTCGAATTCAGACGCCCAACTTATTCACTTTAAAAAATGAATTTTTAGTCATTAAATTACTTGACTAAAAAAATTATATATATTTCCCGTCTCTATGAATAACATCCACTCTAACAATCTTTTAATAGAATCTAACCCGCTCTTTTCAAAAGAAAAAAAATTGACGATTTTTTTCATTGAATGAACTTTATGCAAGTTTCACGAGAAAATAAGCTCCCATAAAATGATAAAATCCAAATAATTTATAGTGTTGTTGCAAGCATTAATATTAGAAGAAATAATTGTACTTAATGATTTTTCTTAGTACAATAATTTTACTGAATTTCTTAATATATTTTTTTAAGAAGTCAAATTAACCCACCAAAAAAATAATTGAATTTTGGGAATCAAGTTTCAAGTCAACATGACCAAACCAACTCAAATTGGTTGAATCTATCTATCTTCTATCTATCTATCTATATTTCTTTTGTTTCTATTGTAGGTCATACATTATATTCATGTTGTTTTATCACTGGCTTGGTATTGATATAATTTTTGTTAATTTACTTTTATAGCTTTCCTTTTTATTTTGTTTCTTAACGTAAATATAGGCATTGTGATCTTTGTTTTTGTATGCATGACGACAAGGGTATAAATGGTCTTTGTTATACCATTGCTGCTCAAGAAGTCCGTGGAAAAGGGAAACTCATGTGCGTATATCTTTAAACTAATATTCGTATCAAATTATAAAAAATGGAATTTGTATTAAGCATGATTTACATAGTTTTCTTTACAAAGATATATAGATCTATAATATACTCTTAATTTTAATAAAATAAAATTCTCACATTCATGAGTTATCCTCCACTATATATCTATATCTAATTAATGAACCACTACTATCCTCAAAGTGGAATCGATAGAAAAATTAGTTAAAGCTTTGATATAATGATATGCTGCGATTTATAATTTCCTTTTAAAAACCACGAAAATTTATTTAATGAGATTGTATATATGTAACCGTCAATGGTATGTAATGTATTGTCAATCTATATTACTTAATAGTAGTTCCTCAAACTTATAAAGGATAATTCGAACTGCTCCATGGGCTTCTTGCTTTAGTCCTACAGACCCCTTGTATGCATGACGACAAGGTTATAAATGGTCTTTTTTATACCATTGCTGCTCAAGAAGTCCGTGGAAAAGGGAAACTCATGTGCGTATATCTTTTATAAAATATTCTTCATATTCCAACCATTTGATTCATGGTCAAATATTTGTAAGATAGTTCAATAATGTAAATGAAATGCATCAAAAGTCTTTTGCTCAATTTTAGTTTCTTTCCTTACTAATTTGAATCAAATCTCTTAATTTTATTTGGCATGTTGACAAATGACAAGTCGTGTATTTAATAGCTTAATAGAATTGATTTCATTTACATTTCCCCCTCTATGCTGTCTTATTATTTACAAAAACTTAGTTTCTTTATAAATATATCAATTTTTGTGTCAATCAAATTTTAGTATTATTAAAAAAGTATTTTGTGAAACTATTAACATATAGTATGAACAACCTAACAAGCCTGTGCAACGCGCGTTGCACGGGTTTCATTAGAATTTTTTTATAAATTTATTGTAAATAACAATTTCTGTAGTTCTAATGAACCATTTTTATTTAAAAAATGACCTTTGAAATATTATTAAACTTTTGTTAAAAGAGAGGTAGTTAAAGGTTCTTTTGACATAAATTATGTGTCGCTGTCATGATGTTTATAGACAATTTAAAATGTAAGAGTGAGATATTTATAAGAATAAGATGACATGTTGAATCTTAACTTCTTTTAAAAAATAAAATTTATTTTATCTAGGCCAAATAACTAAAATGTAAAAGTAAATATATGACAACATCCAAACTTTTACAATAAGTAAATTAGATTAAGTGTTCAAAGAGCTTTTCGAATCAACTTTGTCATGTGTAAGTAGTATTTTATATTAGATTAAATTGTTCTATAATCATTCGATGCAGGTATATAAACTCTACTAAACCAACCCTGTTTAGGCCCATAATACATGTAGAAATACAAATCTATTTGAACAACTTCTGAGTTGAGTTGCATCGATATTCTTTTTATATGACAACTTCAAAATCTGTATGTCTGACTTTGATTTTGTTTCTATCATTCTCATGACACCTAAGTAGATCATTAACATCTTTTTGACAACATATCAATAAAAATAAGACACATATCTATTTTCATAAACTCGTCAAATTGTTCTGTTTTGATTGAATGTCTCCAACAACGATTTTCTTTTGATTCATAGTGAAACTTCAAGGTACAACCTATAATTTAAAATAAGTAAACTCAATAATTGAATAAATTAATTTAAATCAGATAAATATAAAATGGATAAATAGATAGAAAATATTGAAAATGTAAATGTGAAAATAAATGTATAACAATTTATAACAATTAATTAACACTGCACGAATATAAACAAACTTTAAAATAAATAAAAAGTTAAATTTGATCTTTAATTGGTGCAAATATTAAAGTTAAAGATATATACTCACATGAGTTGTAATTTTATAGGCTTCTCGAATATAAATCTCTTTTATCCTTTTCTCCTCATCTACACGAAAAAATTATTCATATCAAATTGGTGTGAATACTATTGAAGCAACAAAAACATAAATAAAAGTCTTTTTTATCCTCTTTTTCTCATCCACACCAAACAATTATTCATATTAAAAGATAAAATAAAATAAGAAAAAAGATAGAAATGTATACTAATAAATGTTAAATCATCAATAAGAAAAAAAGAAAGTGAAATATTTGGTAAATCTATATCTATATAATAGAGTAACTTGAGTCACTATTCTCTACCAAACTACCACAAAAACTAATAAATAGTCAAGAAATATGTGAAGAGTAAGAAATAGAAACAAAGGCTATCGTACAAAATCTAAGAGTATCATCCAAAAATCATTTGAAGAAAGTGATGATAATCCAAAACTTCACCATTGTGCCCTTTCTTCCTACTCCATTTTTTTCTCCTAATTTTCTATGGACACTCAGTTTGTTGGGATGGAGGGTAAGATGAAAAGATCTCAAAGTCTTGTCACATATTTATACATACAATGATCATGACTATGAATATGAAATTATAACTAACTAATTTATTATTAAAATTTTGTATTAATACAAAGAGTGAATGAATAGTCATATTTAAAGAATGGAAGTTAAAGAATATGAATTAAACTGTAGTTTAAAGGTAATTGATGTGCTAAGGTTTAGGGCAATATCTTTAAAAAATAAATAATATGACAATAGACATTACTTAAAATTTATTACTCGTGGCTTGCTTTTTAAAAAGTATAGAAGTGCATGGGATTTTTCCAACTTATAGAGTATTCTCTAACAATAAATTTATTTTGCAAAACATTTTTTTCTTCCATATCGTATATACCATATTGATGCCATTTTATGGGTTTACTCGCATGTATACTGAATTATGGTTCTTGAGCCTAGGCGTAAACATGAAGCTAAGATATTATCATTCAAGAATAAATATATGGCAATAAATTTTACAAGAAAAATTGTGGAAATTTTTTTGAGTAAAAAAATGCAATATTGTTCCTTTTTGGATTGCAAGCTTTGTAAAGGAAACTTGAGTTGTTCTCATGCAAGCTTTGTGGTGATGTGGCATTTTGATACGTGACTGATAGGACCGTCTTGAAAATAGGTAACTTCACTCTAACCGGGACCTGCCGGTAGAACCATAGTTATCAAATAAAGAACTTGACCCTAACCGCGACCTGCCGGTAGAACCAAAGTTATCAAACAAAGTGTGACCCTAACCGCGACCTGCCGGTAGAACCAACACTATAAAAGTTCTTATCCCAAGAACAAAGGGAAAATTCTCACAATAGAGAAAAATCAAATATATTAATCTTCAAATTGTGATTTGAGAAGTACAAGAGCTTCTTATTTATAGCCTAGGATTGAAATACTAGTGATAAATTCCCACTACCATGCATTTATTAAATACAATGATAAGTGCATATTTATTACCTAGGAAATAGGCACTAACATGATTAACATTCCCACTGGCCACTATAATGACTTAGAGCACTACTTTGAAGCATCTAAAGATGCTAGGAAAATACAAAAGATCATATAAAAATCCACCTAAAAATAAAAACGAAAATTACATATTAAAAATGATGAAAATTGGACTTGTAATAATTCTTGTCAAGTGAATTTTTTATAGGTTTCCTTCCACATGCTTAGTGAACTCTTGATCTCATCACACTTTAGAAAGAGTTATCTCCCTCTTTTAAAACCTTTCAACCCTCCACTATACCAATCATAGTTTTAAAAACCGGCTCGGACCGGCCGGTCGACCCGGTCCGACCGTGAACCGGTGGGTATGCCGGTTCGAGCCATATATCGGATCGGCCGTGTAATTAAACCGGTGTAAACCGGTAAGACTCGGTAAAAACCGGCTAAAACCGGTAACTCGGCCGGTTTTTTAAACTAATCCGGTCCAATACTTTTTTGTTTGTTTTCTGCCATGGTTTTTGAAACAAATCCGGTCTAATACGTTTTTTTTGTTTACAGCCATAATTAGACA
>Ga0315913_1008246_pt1 | contig 12390 bp, 7 predicted proteins | sample MpolsnodulesMG_FD_207736 | JGI IMG/M metagenome (GOLD analysis project Ga0315913, IMG submission 207736) | Medicago polymorpha root nodule microbial communities from Los Angeles, California, United States - small nodules | ecosystem: Host-associated > Plants > Roots > Nodule | place: USA... | reverse complement strand
GTGGTTAAGTAGAATTATAATGCTAAGATTTTGTGAATGTATTTGATGTTGTGTTGGTTAAGCTTGATTTTATGATTTTTGGAGGTCGGGGGTTCGATTTCTGTGTTTGGCCAAATTATTATTATTATTATTATTTTTGAAACTTCATCTTCTACCTCCAGACGGGTCGTTATGACCTGGTTGAACCCATGCGACCCAAAAAAAATAAAAACCTTACCTTTTAACTCATTTTTTCACCGAAAACTCAATTCGAACACATAATCATGAGCATAATAACATTTCCTTTTAATTTCAAACAATTTTCTGTAACTTTAAACACTCAAAATAAAAACAAATAATTTGAATTCAACAAAAGATACTCAAAATTGGAGAAAATGAATTTGCAAAGGAATAAGAAGATTTTGTGTGTGTTTGGGTGAAATTGGAAGTGTTTTTATGGAAATGTATTTAACTGTAATGTTTTTTTTTAATTATGTAATTTCATTTTTTTTAATTTTTTAGGTTTTTTTTCTCTCATGAAGATGATGAATAAGTTGATAAAGATATGATGAAGAAGATGAAGGAAAGATGAATATGTTGATTTAATAAAAATCTTGAAGAGAGAGAATATGGATAAATAAAGAAAGGGAAATAAAGAGGAGAGAGAATTGGTACTAGAAGAAAAATCATGTGTAGACGGTGTACTACAATAACATAGAGACCAAATAAATCTAACCGTTAAGATCATGAAATAAACATGTCCATGGTGGAACATATAGAGCAAGCGGTCCATATTAAAATTTGTCCTATATCTGATGTATCATCACTTAAAATTTGATTGGCTGAATTAAACGACTGCACCGAAGAAGTCAATTGTCCGACTTCTTCAGAGAAGCTCCCTAAAAAAAAGGTGTGAACTTATAATTAATCAAAAGAAACATTGAAGAAGCCTAGACAATTTAATGTAAGAAGAACCTTAGCTTTCATTTCACTCTTTGTCTCTTTCTTCCCACTCTCCTTTTCACTCTCTTTCTATCAGAAACAAACAAAGAGACAAACATAATGGATCAATCCAAGTACTACTAGTTTACAACAATAATAAAACAACCAAACATCATACAAACAGTACGTACATCTATTTTGTTTTAATTCAAACTAAAAACAACTTCACTGTTATTGTCTTCATCTTCACTTCCACTTTCTTCTTCTTCCATGTAAGTTTCAATTACTTTATGTCCATCAAAACTCAAAGATTCCAATGTGTGTGGAGCATGGCCATTACCAAAAGCACGAACATGATCTTTTAGTGATCTTTTGTGTTTGAAATCAGAACCACAGATACAAAACCAAAGCTTCCCACAATTTTTCTCATGTGTCCTCCAATCTCCTCTTACAGCAAATGTCTTCCTACACTTTCTGCATTCGAATGATTTCCCTCCGTGCTTTCTCTTGTAGTGTGTTTGAAGGGTTCTGAAATCTTTCAGTGGTCTTGCCCTTGGATAGTTTATGTTGTTTCTGCAACCCTCAGCACAACAGTAACATGGTAGTTTCAACATTGATGAAGATGATGCTGGTTTTGGCCCTTTTAGAGACTCCGGTCCTTTCCTATATTGAGATCCATGTCCCCACATATGCATCTACCATACAATACAACAATATCATAACTAGTACCATATATATGAATCATGTTTTGATATTAATATAGTAAGCTCAATATGATTCATTCATGGAAGAAAAGTAAGGTACACAAAAATGACACTATCTTAGTGCTAATTAAAAAGGCATAATATAGGTATAAGTTATTTATTATGTACATGTAAAATTGCTTTTAGATTTCAAAATAGAGTTAATGAATGATTAATTTAAAGGCAAGGTGTATGTTTTATATGAGAGAGAAATATTGTATCAGATATTTAGTCATGATATGGTAAAAATAAATGATAAAAATATAATAATGGATGAACCTGCATGTTGTTGAAACGGTTGAAGGTTTTGTTACAGACAGTGCAAGAAAATTGGGTGGGACCAACAAGGATTTGAGCAGGAGAAGGGATCCAATATTGAGGAATAATGGGAGTGTGAGATGGTTTGGAAGTGAAAGTTGGATTAATTAGGGCATTAAGTGCTACATTTACAGCAGAAGTATGGTCATGGTGGAGAGAGGTAGTAGTAGAAATAGGTTTTTGATGAAAGGGAGGGATAGTAGTAGGATGAGGGGGTGCGAGTATGGGAGGTATTTGGTGGCCAGGAGGAGCAAGAGAGAGGAAGATGGAATCTTCATCATCCAAGCTGCTGCTGCAAGAGGCACTCTCACAAGAGAATGAGTAGTACTGATGATGAGTTTGCATGGTGATTATGCAGCATTTGGTTGATGGGATGAGATATATGAATAGGGCACGTAGATGATAAGGAAGGAAATGAAGGACTGTGGAGAGAGCTTTCTCAGTTTTTGTTAGAAATGGCCAGTAATTTGCATGCTGTACGTTTTATTTCTAGCTAATTTAGTTCTATTTTATGTAAATGTCACCTTCAACGGGTGTACGAAAATAGTTTTTATACAACTTTTATAGTTGAACACTTTTAACTTTTCAACACTCATCTATCATAGTGATCTCTTCATTTTATCTCTATCTTAGTTTCTATCACGTCATCAATTTATGTAATCTATCATAGTACTATTTATTTCTTTCTATATCAAGGTGTAGATAAGATTATGGGTGTCTATTGATCATTTTTCGTATTTATATTAGTATAACTGAGAATAATTTTTAACGGGGACACAAAGATTTAGACAAATATCTTTTGGCCGCACACACAAAAAAATTAAGAAAATATAATAAATAAATGATGTGTTTTTTAAATAATTGTATGATATTGCTTTTATGAGTGTGTCACGAAATAATGTGTATAGGTCATTGTGTCCACACAAGAATCGCCGGTATAACTAGTCTAAAGTGTTTCAAAAAGAATTTTAAAATTTTGAAAATTTTGACCCGCTTAAACCCAATTAACATCGTCATTCATTTCATAAAAGTTTGGTTTGATTTGATTTTGTGAAAAAATATTGCAATAACTAAATTAAATCAAATTGACTATACTTTTGATTTATTTTTATGTTTTTGGAGTCTAATGACGAAATTCAGATACATTAAATATTGAGAAGTGGAAAATTGCGGATTCAAATTCTCACTCCTTTATATCATATATCTTTCCCAAGTCTTTTACCATCTAAGTTTCACTAATAGTACCGCACCTTATTTAGCATGTATATATTTTTAATGGCTAATTAGTGTAATAATAAAAAAAGAAAAAACTATATGATAAAGCTCACAAATTAATTTATGTATCACCATTCTTTACGGTTCTTGGGTTTTCTAACTTTCTCCTGTGCCTGCATTTACTCTTTGGCAATGAACAACACACACCAAAAATTGATATCGTGCAATAAAAGGTGCAGTTTCTTTCCAATTGGAGACAGAGAAAACACACAAAAATGTACATATAAGTGCAAAGTGAGTGATAGTATTAACAGAGTAAGTAGACAAGGAAAACTGTAAAAGGGGAGAGTACGTGTGTCCCTCTTTCCAAGTGATAGTGATAGTGACAGACATTTGTGATAGTGATACTGATACAAAAGGGTGCATCTAATGAAGCTCAAGTGTGGTAGTAAGTCATGATACATCGATGTTTCTCATTCTTTGTGCATATATGATACGTCTCATTCAATTTAGTACTGATTCAAGTGTGTGGTAAAAAGTAAATATAGATAGAGGCCATGAAATTAACTAAAAAGAACATAATATAAGTACAAATGAATTTCGAAGTATATATAATATATCCATGTAAGCTCATACTTTATGACAGTTTAATTATGCTAACTTTATTTTTATGGACATATGATATATAGTTTCTTTTTACAGTAATATTATCGTTTTATTATGTCCATAAAAAAGTTTATTTGCTATAACTTTCACAAAAGCTTTGCATGGATCGACAAATACTCCCTCTGTTCCAAAATAAAAGCAAAAATCGGTCAATATAAGTTGATGTATCTGGTACAAATTTTGAATCAAATACATTAGCTTTTGTTGACCATTTTTTGCTTATATTTTGGAACTAAGGGAGTAACGTAGGTCTCATATTTTTGTAGGTTTTTTTACGCTGACTCTGAAAAATTGTAGATAATTTGTTCAACACTCGATGAAAGTTAACCACATGCGTAAATTTGCAATTAAAGTAAAAAACTAGTTTTTTGGATACAATTTGTAAATTTACTCATATGACTAATTTTTATTGGATGTTGCATAAATTACTTACAAATATTCAAAGACAACCTAGGTCTCAACTTTTTATTTTATGGCCTTGTTAACAAGTTCCCTTATTTTAAGGAAACTAAAAATAGTAGTTTTGTATTGGAAATTACAATTTTTAAACTTTTAGAAAGTTAAATTCAACACTTTTCAATACATTTTTTTAGCATTTTCCTTTGTTTTATGGAAAGGAGCAACTCCTATTTCTTAATTAGCATGTGATCATAAATTTGATCATTGACTTATACATAGGAAAATTCACTATTTGAAAGAGATGGCCCTTAAATATGCTTTATAAATCCTCAAATAGATAGATTATCTCTACACTTATTTGGGAAAGATTATTTGTAGTTTGGTTTTGTTTTATCATTTCTTCTTGAAAAAAACTATACTCATTCAAAACTCTTTCTTAGGTTTTATCTTAAATTCTTAAGCTAATTGAGCTTTATCGTCTTAAGTTCGACCGACAATTAACCAAAATTTGTCAATAATTTATTCTCATCGGAATTAAAAATTGTATTCTCCTAAATATTTGGTGAAGCTCAGTAATCACTAACTCACTTAAGTGTCCATATCGAAATAAGTGGAAACTTTTGCATGATAGCTAGATGGCATATATAAATGGTGAAATTCTGAATGTCGGGAGAAAAAGTCGGAGAAATATGAAACCATTTTTGTGTTGTGTTATGTTACCCAGCTAATCAGGAATTGAAGCAGCACATGAAGGCTGTGGCACTTTTCACCTTGGGCAAAAAAAGAGAGAAGGGAGACACCATTAATGGGACCAAGTATAAAGAACTTGTTGGTAATGGTAGGACATATACTCGTTTATATCCTTGATTGGACATAGCCCTAATATAATCAAACCTGAACTCATTTATATTGACTGTTCCACCCATCCCATCAATCAATTTATATCTTGCTATTGCTCACATTCAGGTGATCCACCAATTGGGATGCCAAAAAGGTTAGGTAAATATTCCAATTTGAGTTTACCAAGTTTTTCATATGCTTAAATTATATGATCCCAGTTCAAACATAATTGTGAATATTGCACTTACTGACTTAGCTTTAGATATATATGCATTTTGTCACGTTTAATTTTTTCATGCTTTTTCTTTGCACACCCTAGTTGTGGCCTATGAAGCACAAATATTCATCAAATTAGGCGTGTTCCGGTGTTTGATATGTGTCGTGTCCGACACCAACACCTATAATTACACTGAATTATGTGATTTTCTCAAATTATTATTAGCAGTGTCAGTGTAAGTGTCGTGTCCGTATTCATGCTTCATACGTGATGGCTCTTGATATGTGAATATTTAAATCCTATCCTATCCTATATGATAAAAAAGCTTAAAGGCTAGTTATGCTTTCATTACCGTGAAATTGCATATAGTAAAAATTTACCTCACGAGCTTCTGACTAGTTGAGGAAAGAAAGCAATAATTTTCCAAAGGTATATAGACAAAAAAATAGCTGAATGATAGCTACATTACAAACTCATGAGTTCATCTAACTTAAATGCTATAAACGTCATTCCTCAACTTGAAAAAAAGCAAGAGATAATGGTAATACATAGATATATTTGTTCAACAAAAGATACATAGATATATAGAGGCTTTGGATTCGATCTAATACATGACATGGATTGAATGACATGGGCCAAACAAGTACAGAAAGTGAGTCCTGTAGCTCGTGCACGAGTTTATGTATAGTGTGGGACTTGAATATGGGAAAGACAGATATAAAGTTTACCATTTTGTTGTTCTTGTCCAAGAAAGGAAATTAACTTGGACGAACTCAACAGTAGTATATGAAATGAAACTTTCATAGCTCCTCATATCATTCATATGTCACAGCCTCGTCCAAAGGGATAATACTTGGATGACATTGTGGTTGGTGATATTGGTGACATTGGTCAACCACAATGTCACACGTGTACAAAGAAACAAAAAAATATTATGAAAGAGAAAGAAGAAAGACACTTGTGGCATTATGGTTGGTCAATGTCACAATGTCACCAACCACAATGTCACCCAAGTGCTACCCCGTCCAAAGACTCTTCATGTTGTCCTCTGCAGCCATTGTGATTTTGTGCTCTTATAGTTATATTTTCTCTCATAAGTCACAACCTTTTGTTCTATGTAGTTTTTATATCTCACTCAAATTAGACCGACATATTATGCCTTGGCCCCACTATATTTCATAGATTTATTTTATATATGCACAAAATATTTAAAAAAGTTTGACTTTCATTATAATCTAACTAAATAGTCATACAGTTGATAGATTGTGATTGATTGACAATTTAAAAAGTTTTATGCATCAAAATTATTCAAATTTAATATTACTATTCCTAATGTTAATAGGATATATTGCTCAAAAAAAAATAGATATTATTTCAGTTAGAATTAATTGTTTAATTAGTTATGAGTAGATGTGGCAATTAGATTCATCGAATTCATATCCATTTGATCCATCTACTATAAAGATCATCAAATCCATCCATCAAATAATTTTTGTTTAAATGGATTAGATTTAATCCATCCAATTTATTTTCAAAATTACAATGGATCAATTTAAATGTTAATATAAATTCAATTAATCAAATATAAAAATAATTATTAAAAAATAGAAAACCGAAATATATATATATATATATATATATAAAAAAAAAAAACAAAACATGAATTTTTACTAATATAATTGTTAACTTTTTCATTTACATTTTAGTAAATATGAAGAAAAGAATTTATGAAAATATGACGAACCACTAGAGCTATGTCTTGGGCATCGAAAATCTGACCGAATCAATGTCGTCCACCATCGTGGGTCGTCGGAGCTCCGCCACCGGACCACCATGGTCAACGCCGATGGCCCTAGTCAACACTGGCAAACCACCCCATTTAATATTTTTTTATTAATTATAATTAAACTTTTAGATAAAGAATAATAAAATTGAATTGGGCTAAATATATAATTTTTATTCAATTGGGCTTTATAAGAAAATTTGTTTTGGGCCCAAACAAAAATATATATATATTTAGGGCTGCATTTTTTATGTACCAATTCATTTAAAAAATACCCCCACAAAAAAAGAAATCACTTAAAAAATATATATAAAAAAAATACATTTCAATGGATCGATTTTATCTTTAATGAATTGGATTGGATTTTTTTAAAGAATTTTAGTGAATTGTAATGGATTAATGGACTTTTTTAATCCATCCAAACCATCCATTTTCCACTCTTAGTTATGAGTAGTTAGGATTTAGTTACTCAATTAGTTGATGCAAGTAGACTCTAAATAGAATTATATTTGCGTATTTTATAATTTTTGATTAATCAAAATATTGTTCATATGCTAAATAAAATATTTATGGTGTTAGATAAAATAAAATTAATCAACTTCTACTTAAGTCTATGTATTTAGTTGCAATATTCGTAATAATTTTGAAAAAAACTAAAAGTTGGGAGTGTTTTCAAAAACTACTAGTTAGTGTTGAAATGGTACGCTCTTAAGAGGCTCAGCCCAATCATTAGTTGGTAAAAATAAGGATTTCGTTTTCCAACCCTATGTCATTCTAGCGCACCCTATAATTTTTTCAAAAATACCCTTTGTTTAAATTTTAGAATCCGGACAAGATTGTTAGGGTTTTTCGGATTCTAAAATATGAACCTTCACGTACTTCATTTTTTGTGTTGTATTTGATGTCAAAGGTCTCTGCTAACCGTCGTAGAATCCACGCATAAACTGCAAAACAATTGCAAGGATTCTATGAATGATCAACAATGACCATGACACCATAAACATTCCCAAAAAACTAAAAAATGTTTAAGAAAAAGTAAGAAAAGATGGAAAGTGAAGAATGAATGAAATTTTTGAAGATGCAAGCCTATTTATAGTTGTAAATCAGTCCTATACCAGAACTACATTCAAAGGGAACATTTTCCATGGTCCAACTGACCAAAAATGCATTAAACTCCATGGTCCAACTGACCAAAAATGCATTAAACACACCAGAAACCGTCTAAATCTTTGGTGAAACACCACAATCCACCTAGTCTGAGAGTTTTCAGATTATACAACCTGAGCCTGTCTAAATATTTTCGAATTGTATAATTCGAATAGCACCAGACTATGTTTAAGTTTCATTTTTGGTAGGTTTTCATGGTCAATGACATCGGGAAAAAAATTAAAAAAAAGGTACAAAAATAATTAAACAACTTTAAACAACACAATAACATAAGTGATGGATCTTCTGAGAAGGTGTTCGAAGAGATGTTTTTGTACTTGATCCAGCTGGCCGCCAACTGACACATTTCGATCTGCAGGTCAATTGGATCAAGTTCATAAGAACCTCTTCGGAATCAAATATGCAACATAATGATAAAAGGCTAGGTGTTTTGAGTTAGATCTTGCTGCCTTGCCAACTAACATAGGTATATTGCCAAGACAACAAGATCTAACTCATAGCAATCTCTTGGTGTTCATTTTAAATAGTTTAGCATTAGGTTTGAATATTTTATGTAATAAGTGTTAAGCTTAATCTTTATTTTATTGTAAATGTATTGATATATTAATAAAATGATATTTTATTTGTATCATGTTGTCCTTTTAATTTTGTTTATATTTGAATTTATTTTATATTATTTTTCATTTATATTTATGTCATCGAAATAATATAAACCACAATCTTGAAAAATCTGGGCAAAACATATTTCGGATTGTAATCCGAAAAATCTAACAATCTGTTTTGGATTATATAATCTAAACCAAAGGTATTTTTAGAAAGAAAAAAAATAAGACGCGTGATAAACTTATAGAATGGACAAAGTAATAGCCTTAAAAATGCGCATAAAGGCGCAATAAAGGCACCATATCCAAGTCCATTGAGGTGACTACCTTGTTTTATAGCATGGTGCAACACTAGATTTTACCTCCTGCACCATGTCAGGAGGCATCACGTCTCAGTACACAAGCAACACAAGATAAGAACCTTCTATGACACCTTATAGGAGACGTCGAATATAAAGGGAGCGCTGGTATGCTCCACTTTCTTAAGCATTAACCAACTTTTGAATAGTTATTAAGTTGTTCCTACTTACAAGTGACCTCATTTAAATTAGATAGGCACACCTGTCTATCTTGGATTGGGTTACTCCAAACATCAGGATGAACCTCGTAACAAACTCCACCAAATCGCAGAAGGGGAGATAGCAACAACCAGGAAATGTATCAGCATATGCATCACTATAAATAAGGGTCTCACCCCTAGAAATGAGCACATGTTACTTATCTCAATCAGTTACTCATCTTGCTACCTGCTAGCACTTATTTGGACATCATGGTGTCTTTTGCAGGCATGTCCCCTGTTACTTGAAAAAGAAGCATACGATCAGTCATGGTGAGTTTGATTCCTGAATAAACTTCATCGTTCATTCAGGAACAAGTCTTATTTTAGTTTCCTTCTAAAAAAAATTATAATTAAAAAAGTGGTTTTCTACTATTTTATTAATTAAAAGAAAACTGGACGGTTCAACGTTTTTCACAATTGAACCTCTTCTAATTTTAAATATGCATAAACACCGGATGATGAATATCTAATCTAATTTTGATTAAATTGAAAAGGCTTGTTGCATCACTAATTGATAAAAAAATACTCTAATTACACAACAATGGGAAATGGCTCACCTAAATGGTCTGCGCACTGAAATAATATGTGTGTTTGTTTCAGCTTTAAAAAGAATAGATTTTGCGTCAAAAGAATTTAGAGATTTTTTTTTAGAGATTTTAAAAAAAATCTGAAGTTGTTTGTGTTTGCCTACTATCCATAAAAATCCATTTTAAAAAAAAAAGTTCTAACATGTACATGTGTTATCTCCTTGTTGTTGAAAAAAAATAGATTTTGAGAAAAGCTAATCCTAATAGCTTTTCATTTTAGGATTAAAATAGATTTTTTTGATAAAATGATTTTTCTAAAAATCCTAAACAAACACTTAAAAATAAAAAAAGTGATTTTTTTAAGAAAAAAATAATACTTTTTTTAAAAAAATTTGAAACAAACGGGCCCAATATATTGTAGCACTGGGGGAAGAAGAAAAAAAACCAAGCCATCGCATTCACACCTTAGTTACGACCACTAGCACAAACCATTAAGTTAAATTTTGAAATTACCAGCAAAAGTTATAAAATAATAAAAATTTCAAATTCCAATTCAGATAGAAAACTTTCAAAGAGAAAGAAAATGAAACAAGATAATAAGAGATGAATCGTTTTCTCAAAAAAAAAAAAAGAGATGAATCGTGAATGGAGGGTAATAGATAGGCAGAACCTATTTGATGTTTATGAAAATGCAAAATATTGGTATTAAGTATGGAAGAGAGAAAAGCGAAAATAAACGTGTATTGATAGAATAAAGAATTGTTGGGTACAGTAGTAGGAGGATGCAATTATATATAAATCCTAAAGTAACTAACACACCCAATTAAAAATCTAAATCTAACTCTTGACCAAAAAAAAAAATTCTAAATCTAACTAATTTGCAATAAACATACTCTAACAATTTGATTTAATTTTTTCTCTGAGAGGTGATATTTGTTTTCATGTTTGGTAGGATAACAAACATATTTAAATAATTTATTTGTAACATACTCTCTTCGGTAACCTATTTGGGTTGACTTGGTGATATTGACTTGGGTCATGGAAGTGTACTCATCCTCGATTCTCTTCGGTGTCAATTTGATGGCTAATTTAGCTTCTTAAAAAAACAGACTCTTCTATAGTCAAAATGCATCGTTAGTTATTTAATGAATCCGAAATGAAAATATTTGCTTATGATAGTGATCGGATGAAGCATATATTTAAATCAATTAAATTTGATGTTTATGGGATGTTAGCGTTAGAGATGGACGTTGTAATTTTAAAGAATGAAACTCTATTTGTTTAAGGAGAATGAAGCTCAATTTTGATCAAGAACATTTGTAAAATGGTTATTAGTGTCACTTTATTAATTAATAAAAGAATCTGTTTTCCAATTTTTTTAATAAATAAACTCAATTAAATTTGACAGAAACGTTGGGACAAAATAAAGTTTTTACCACTTACAAATTAATTGTTGCATTGGCAAAAAAAAAAATTAATTAATAGACAGCTCAATTTCACTTTTGATCGGGTCGTAATTTCATATCGGTTATATTTATGTTTAAAATCAAATCAGAGCGTAATTTTCAACCGACTTTGTTAATCAAGTGTGTAATTTTAAAATGTCTATTTAACAATCACCCCTTCATCATCTATAAGCCATAAATGTGCTATATTTTCTTGAGCCCGTGATAGTTGGTTGTCTTTATTTTGTATCATGCACGTTTTTTTTCTGGTAAAAATATACTGCACTAAGTGTTATAAAAGCTACAGAAACTATAATTAGCTTAATCGAATTTTTTGGGTACAAAAAGCCCAATTTGAACTTGTAAGATGATATTGAGTTTTTCTTTTGTAACATTCTGTTTCTTATCTTGTTAACGGAAGTTGAATTAGTCGGGCTCGACTGAGACTTCTTGACTAAGATTCTCTTACTTCAAGCTGTTGGAATAAAGGGTATTTCTTAAAATCATCTCTTGAGTTTTGATGATAACAATGTATTAAAAATTATCAATTGGATATGATAAACATTTGTTCAAGTGTACAGGATCCAAATCAAAGTACTATTCATAAAGATTCTGATTGAACAAGTCAAAGAGCAAATGAATTTTATTGAAGCTTAGAGCGTCTGAAAGAAATGTGTTTGAAAGATATGCGTCTGAAGAAATGCGTCTGAAGAAACGGGTCTGAAGTAAGCGCTCCTGAAGACACGTCATCAGAAGCAAGGTCATCAGAAGCAAGGTTATCAGAAGCATCTCATCAGAAGCCACTTCACCAGAGTTGACAAAGTACAATGTACGAACTGTACGACCACTAACTCTGCGCACGCCTCTGCAACCACCATCTCTGCAACTTGTCTCCACATCAAGACAAGAATAACAGTAATATTGCTGCAGACGTTGTTCCGTTTCAAATGGAATGGATTTGAAATTAGTTCTTCATAGGACAATTATC
>Ga0315913_1008245_pt1 | contig 12390 bp, 6 predicted proteins | sample MpolsnodulesMG_FD_207736 | JGI IMG/M metagenome (GOLD analysis project Ga0315913, IMG submission 207736) | Medicago polymorpha root nodule microbial communities from Los Angeles, California, United States - small nodules | ecosystem: Host-associated > Plants > Roots > Nodule | place: USA... | reverse complement strand
AATATGATCATCTGTGTATGGCTTATAATAATATCTGTGAGTCATAAAATTGCGAACTTTTAATTATTTAAATGTCTTTTTTTAAAGATTTTTTATTGTAAAATAATAATTTTGGTGCCCCTGTAAAAATGATGTCATGGATTATCGTCTCTCCCGCCCACCCTCAAGGTCACCCCTGGTACGACTAGTATTAACTTTGTCCATGATAGACCACTTTAGAACATCAATTAGATTTCATACTTCTATTAGATTTTATCATATATCTCCAGCAGCATATTGCTTCTTCTTTTTCCTCCTTATCAATAAAAGGTTTGTTTGAGAGATACACAAATAAAAGATGGATGATACTTAATTTAAACTATTTAAAAAATAATCAAACCAAGAGAAATGATACTATGCACTACCTTTATAAATGGTCTGTCGTGAACCAAGACTTCAAAAAAATGTTTAAAATTCCAACAACGACAATGTCGTTTCTTCGTAGTGAATGTCAATTGTCATTTTTTTTCTTTTTTTATTAAAACAATGACTTAATTGATACCAATTTCATAAAAAAATAACAATATGTAATTCGTATGGAATCGACATCAATCAATCATTATCTTAATTGTAAATACGAGAAGGGTCGTGATTTTTAAATAGTAATATCGATCATTGTTAGAATTTCTGATAGTTTTATATTTGATCTACACTAGAACTCACCATCAAGCCAATATTTTTTTTAAGGATCAGACCAATATCTCATTGGTATTATATTACTCTTTTGAATATTTCATTTCTTTTAAAAACCGAAAGGATGAAGATGGCCCATATATACACACCGTGCGTAGAAAAAGACATTCATTCATGGAAACATTCCCTTCCAACAAATAAAAGAAAGAGAAATGATAAATGAACACAAATATTTTGACACAATACATACATCATATACACTGTTTAAGAATACATTTTTTTTCCCTTTCTCTTTTCCTTCCCTGCACATGGTTGCCACAATCTTTATTTCTTTCCCTTCCCTTCTCTGTAGTATAGTCTTCAACTTCCCTTCCCTATGAACTGTTCAATGATGGCAGATCGGAATAAATTCACTCATTCTGATCACCATTGTCGTCGTCTCCGTCGAAGTGATACCGACGACGAAGATTCTGTTGACGGCGTTGGTGATGGATGATGGGGACGAGATGACAGACGCCGACGAGGAAAGGAGGAAGTACCGCTGAATAATGGGGCGGCGAAGGAAGGATTGGGGGTGGGGGACGGTGAGGGGAGAGAACAGAGACGGTGAGGGAAGAGATAATAGGTGGTCGGAGGCGACAGAGAAACGGAAGGATGAGGAGGATCTGGAACGGACAAAGAATCGAATTTGCAATTGAAGGAGGAGCAGGATGAGGAATGAAAACGACAGTGAGAGGGAAGATAGAAGAGGTGGTTGGTGCGCGAGAGAGAGAGAGAGAGAACACGCAGAGAAGTGAAAGAAGAGGATAGGTTGTGTTTTGACAAAATTGCCCATGTTTTATTGTTGAAATGTCAAAACTATCCATGGTGTTGTATTTGTGTATACTAATTTGTGTTTAGTTATCATTTCTCTAAAAGAAAAAGTGTTGGCTAACAGGGGTCCTAATCTTTAGGGCACTTGTTAAAAAAATCGAAATCAGTAGGTTTGTATTAGATTCAACAATATTTTAATTTTTAAGAAGTTAAATTCATCACTTTTCATCGTTTTATAATATAATATTTATATTTTTATCCTTTTAACTAATGTCTTAAAGACACTCTTTAGTATTTCTGAAAAAATAAAATAAAAGGAGTAATAAAAAAGCAGTCACTTACAAAAATAAGCAATAATATTTGTTCATCTATTTTTTTCCTATCTATTTAATGATAACTTTGATGAGAACTTTGTTTTTCTCTAATTTTATTTTTATTGGTTAATTAAAACCAAGAAGCTGTAACACGTTACACCTTGCTACTTGAAGTGGGGTCATTTCAAAGTACAAAATAATTCAAATGGTGTACGAGTATATCATTCTTTTTCTTTTTTGAAGGGCGAGTATATATTCTTGATTACAACTTCCCTCAACAAAAAAAAACTTGATTACAACTTTAAATTAAAAGTAATTTTGCAAATGAACAGATAAACGAATTAAAAAATTCTTGAAAAAAAACGAATTAAGTCATAAAATATGACGTAACTATTTTTTAAAATTTTTATTCATATATTTATGGATATATGTTCAAATATTTTTTATTTGAGGTTTTGATTAAAATTTGCTCACGTATTTCGATGGTAAATTGGGTTTAGAGATAGTATTTGGAGACACAAAATTTGAGGTGGTCACGTGCAAACACGTACAAACCTTGTCATTATAATTCAGAAATCATTGAAGACCAAAAATAATAATTCAAAAATCATTGAAGACCAAAAATAGCCGCATGAAGATCACATTGCACACAAAATAGCCTCAAGTTTAATTAAAGGAAAATATTGTTATTTTGGGCATTGTTTAAATCATTAAAAGTGGTAATTTTTGCATAAAAAACTATGTAATTATTACTTTTATATTTGTTTGACTTATGCTTTTAGGATAGTTTTTTTTAACAAGTCAAAATAAAACTTAGATTAAACGATAAATGATGTTTATCTCATCACAGGATGTGTCAAGAAAGAGCAATAGTATTCAATTACAATAGACCAAAAAGAAGAAACAAAGTAAAAACATCTAACCAACATCCAAGCAATCTAAAGGACGCAGCCACCTCCAAAATAGCCCAATAGAAACATTTACAACATTTTTCTTCAGCCACACTTGACCTTTTACAAGATAAATTTCTTAGAATAGAATGGATTCTTTAAACAATGTCATCAATGCCCTTGTTAGCATAACCCTTAATTAAAAAAAAAGAGCTTCTACGATACATTAATAAATAAAAAAGATTTGATACATTTACGTTATAAATCTACTAACGAAAAGACGGACACGTGTAAATTATTGTGCTCTTTTTGTTGCGCTAACGCGTGTAAATTATGAATGGTATTTTATATGAAATTTTGATTTTGATTAAATTACAAGTATGGTGGCTTTCAAATTGTAACAAACCCAAAAATCATGTTTATCTTTTTCAATAACAAAGCGGATTTGATTCTTTTTGAGGCAGTTTATGGGCTAAAGTTTAATTTTCATAAAAGCGTGTCAGTAGGAATGAATATATTTGATTCTTGGTTGCATGCGGCGACTTTAGTTTTAAATTGTAAGCATATTTGTGCCTCATTTTTGTATTTGGGATTGCCTATTAAAGGAGACTCTAGGAAATTGAGGTTTTGGAATTCATTGTTTGATCAGATTAGAAAAAGGTTGTCAAGATGGAAGAGCATACATTTATTTATGGGAGGTCGTTTAATTCTTCTTAAGTCTATGTTGTCCTCTATTCCGGTCTACTTTTTTTCCTTCTTCAAAGCTCTCCATGTATCATTTCTTCCCCTGAATCTATTTTTAATGCATTATTTTTTGAGGGGGGTTGAGGATTTTAGAAAAATATATTGCACGGCGAATTGCGGTGTGCATGAGAATGTTAATCATCTTTTTGTTAAATATGATTATTATTTTTTTGCAAAATTTGGTATTGTATTTCCAGTCTGACTGGTCTCTTTATTGCTCTCAATGTATGGTGTTGGATCATGCATATCAGTTTGGTAGTTTAAGGAGTTTTTCGCATAAAGTTCAAAGCTCCCTAAATATTATTTTCCAGAGGAAGGAGGAGAATTTGTTGGCTCTTTGTGAAAGGGTGAAGCTTTAGTCATATTGGTGGTTTAAGTCAAAATATATTTTATTTGATTTTGAGTACAAATTATTGATGGGGTAAATCCGCAAGTGCACGGTTTACCGATGTAGTAATAAAGAGTATTGTTCGGACTGGGAGTTATGAATTTGATTCACTCTTAAACAATGATTAGATTGAAAGTTTAAAAGTTGTATTTTTGTTTTGAAAGAAAATAACTATAATAAAAACGCTTTGAGATTATTGGTTCATCTTGGTGACAAATCCTTTACAAACCAAACCCTAGACCTATAACCTTATGTTGGACTTATTTTCTAAAGACAAGTTTATCTTTAGCCTATCACATCTCCTTTCGGTCTCAGTGAGTGTGTTTCGTTAGCAACCACGCCTATTTTCATGGTTGATTGCTATTGAAATCCTTGAAGCTCGAAACTTTATTGTCTCAACGTTTGCTAGACTATTTTCACGTTTCACAATCCTTGTCTAATTGCACTTGTTTCAATATCAAAATTTCATCTTTCGATCCTCCGCTTGATATTTGTGATTATGAATTAACAACTATTAAACTTCGCCTTTCGGTCCATCGATTAATACCTGTTAATTCATTATAAAACAGTGAAATAGATTAGAAAATAGATTTACATTAAATTAGGGTTCGAGGCTTTGTTTAATAGGGATTAGGTCATTAGACTCATCCAACAATCCCAAGACAAAGAAGTTTACTCACTCGTGTTCATCGTAGACATGGAGAAAAAGAAGAAGAAGAACACAAAAGTAAATAACAAGAAAATAAAGATGAACTTTTATTCAAAGAAACAATTGTCACTTATTATTTCAAAGAACAAAAGATAATTCAATATGTTTGCTAGCTGCTATATTTATAGCTTACAACTACTTAAGCCCCAAGAAATACATCAATAGAATGTTCCACAAGAAACCATGGGCTTTGGATCAAAAATAAACTAAACAGGCAACTTGCCGAAGCAGCAAAAGGGATGTTGTGGTGGTGGCACGGCCCATGCCAACTCTCTGACTTTGGCCAAATGCTTCAAACTTTGATGGTGTGGCCACGCCGCTGTCTTGCGTGGCCATACCTGATATTTTTGCACAAAATCTTCATATTTTTGGCCCGAATTAGCTCTAAATCTCATCTCTTTTGCTCCAAGACTCAATCTTTAAGATATTTGTTCATTAAATTAAATAACTTGCAATTGAAGTAAAATAGTTCTAAAAAGAAAATAAAAATACATAAAATCTAAATAAAACAGACTCAAATAATCTATTAAAAACACTAATTAATGACTCATCAATTATAGAGGTTGAATCCTATTTACTATTTAACCGCAGTTACCTAGCTAGTTTAGTTTGATTTTTTCCTTCCTTTTTATGTTGTTCTCTGCTACTTTGTCAGACTTCTATTAGTACACCTTGAGTTGTGGAGGCTTGATCTGATTTTTAATATATATATATATATATATATATATGGCCTTAAAAAACAGTAATTTAACAAATATAATACAAATTCTCATCGTTTTTAATACCACCAACAATATAACATTAATATAGGAAATTTTGTTTGAGGGTATAATTGAAATCATAAAAAATTTAGCCCAAAATATATATCATTTCTTTATAATATTTATAATACTGTTCCTATTGTAGCGAGATATTTCTATTTCAATGAATTTAATTTTTTCAATTAAAATTTAAAATAATAATAATATTAAAGGATAAACTAGATTAGATGAAGGGTAAAATAGGTAATGAAAACATCAGCTCAAACTCATGTATTTTAAACCTCTTTATATATAGTATAGATAAATTAATGATTATTTTATGAAATAAAAAGTTATTTGTCGTTTAAGAGAGGTTTTCCTAGTTCCACAATGTATATCACATCAGTATATATTCTCTTGGGTTCAACAATGATAGTTCAATTTGAACACTATGAAAGTGAAACAAATGCAAGAATAGGAGGTTGGATTGTGTTGACTTTTTCAACCTTTTCTAAGTGTTTTGCACTGGTTAGAGTCTGATGAGTTCAGAGTCTGATAGCAGAGGATAAAATCAAACACAAAGGTAGAGAGAGCATACACACATCAATTATATTGGTTCCTCCTATAATCCAGAAGTAGTCCAATCCCCTTACACTTCCAAGGGTTTTTTTACCATAATCACAACTGATTACATAATGCTCAGAGATACAACCAAGAGATTCCAAATGCTCAACACACACAAGCAAAAGACTTTCAATGCTCAATCACAATTGAAAGAAACTTTTAAAAGTTTACAAATAAAATACATGTTCTTACACTTGATATACAATCAAAGGTGTAAACAATATAGTACAACATAAACTCTAAAACTTAGAATTTCAATTAGTCTTTCAACCTCTCCTGTGCTTCTGATGCGCTTATACATGTTCAGACTTTGGTAAATTTATTCTATGGTCATGCACACTTGAACATGTATTAACATATCCAATTGTTCTTTATTACTTTTGTTATCATCAGAACTCTAAAGGAATTGTACAAAACCAATTTTGTTCCAACACACCACAAACAAATTAAGAAAATTGTAGTTGTAGTATAAATAAAAGCGAGCATAATATTTTTACTAAATTAACTTTATTGAAAAATATTAGTGTATCTATCACTATCATAAATAAAAACTCATAATATATATTGTCGCGTCATTTTTCAGAGATCATAGCTATTTGGTTAGCATAAACTCACTATTTTAATTTCACGATTGAACTTTTAATATTTCAAAAGAAAGGGAAAAAAGTTCTAAATTACTACAATTTGAAAGATTTAGGGTTCGGGGGTTAATTATATTTAGGAAAGGTGTTAGCACCCTAAATATTTGTAGCACTCTACGAGAACCTTTTGATTTTATTTATTTTTCGTGCTATAACTTGCCTGCTTAAGGAGACGGAATTAAAGTGATTAAAAGAAAGAGAAATGGTTTTTATTTACATTTTTTATGGATTTTGAAGGACAAGGTCCTTTGCCTACATACTCGTGAGAGATCAAAACCTCGTAGTTCGAGGTAGAAATTGACGTTTGATCTGTTTTGTATTTTTTATTAGTTTTTCAAAAAAAGTTTTAAAGAAGGAAAAGCCAAAGTGGCAAATAAGAATTGGTTTGTGTTTTATAATATTAAAAGAAAATAGACTCAAGATATAATTAAATTGATTAACATTTGATTTAGAAAATAAAATAAAAATGGGATCACTTGATTGAAAATCAAGGTTTATTATGAAAATATTTTTTTTGTGATTTTTGTTATTTGAATGTTTTTGCTGTTTTGGAATAATAAATGAAAACTAAACTAACGGAGCAATAAAAATAAAAGCGCGTGAATTTTTGTAGTGACGTTGGATCACCACAAAATCCCTAATCTATTTTTTTTTCTTTTTTGCATTTTTGGATATAAATAAAGCGATAAAGAAATAAAAGGACACGCGCACACAATTTTCTTATTTATATTGTTTACATTGAATCTAGATACATTCTAAAAATAAATGACGATAATTAAAATGCTAAATGATAATAATAAATAGAAATAAAATGAAACGCAAAAAATGCTAAAAAGTAAGAAAATAAAAGAAACTAAGAGAGAAAGACAATCAAAGGGACAAAAGTACCGAAGAGAGAAAATTTCGAAGGGACAAAATTCCGAAGGGACAGAAAAAGAGAGAGAAGAAAATAATAGTTCGTCAACACATGCTGAATGAGGGAGAAGAGAGAAAAATTCTTTGACAACTCAAGAGAACTTTTAGTGTGTTTTGAAGCGTGGAATGAGGGCTCTATTTATAGATGAGGAAGTTGATGAAAATGGAAAAGTGGTTTAATGATTTTTGATGGACAATTATGATGAATTTTGAAAAAGGAATGTTAAAGTTGACACTTGACTTGAATTTTTTTGGACCTTGGACATTTTATTTTTGGACATATTCTAAGTAATAAAAAAGAAAATAACCTAAAAAACAAAACAAAATAAAATAAAAATTAATAAAATAAAATAAATAAAAAAGACTAACAATAAAATAAAAATACGGGCCCCAAAATTAACCGAAAATGAGGTATTTTAAAGTACCACTCTGCCGAATTCTTCTCTGAAAAGTCAGATAATATTCTGGATCAGAGGGTGTATGAATGTAGGGTCTTAGGTCAAAAATTGGGGTATGACATATATTATCTCGAGAGTGATACAATTTATATTAATAGAAGATATAGTTAAATAATAATAGAGTCGTGTTAACAAGGGATTGCGATTCCTTGCAGAGTCCTACATTTAGTATAAATTTTAGTAAAAGACAAAATCGTTAGATTAGAAAAAGATAAAAACACGTAAAAGATGTGTTTTATTCACTAAAAAAATGAAGGACATGACAACTTTAGTTGTACAATGCTTGACTTGTAAAACTACTTTAGAAACAGGACAATTTGGATGCAAATGATATGTCAAAAAGTGAATTTTTTGTCCATCACTAAACCAAAATACAACTTTTTGTCCCATATACAAGTTGTCCAAAATACCAAAACAACATTTTGTCCACGAAAAATCGCATATGACAAAAATTATTCAATACCATAAAAGTTTGTCTTGTTTTGTTCTGCCTCGTGTTGTGCTGTTTTGTCTTATGTTGTTATTTCTAATACTTACTGCTTAACGTATCAAACTCACCATAAATGATATTGCAAATGCAAGAATCCGAGGAAAAGTAAATGAGTTGTGTGCAAATGTTGTTGTAAAAGTACACCAACTTATAGAAGATTGACATTGCGCCAACACTCCTCTAAGTGTGAACACCCATCAACAAGTTTCTCCGACTTCGCACAAAAGGAGTACTTTGTCGTTGAGCTCCTCTTCGGGGGTAGCAACTGATGTGCATTGGGAGCGACCACGACAAGGTAGAATTAAATACAATATAAATGTTTCTTTCTTGTAGGTTTGTAACCGTACAAAAATTGGTATGCACGTGTGTGATGGTGATGAAGCTTTTGTTCAGCTAAAACTGCTAGTTTTTCACCTTTATATCTCGTCTTTGTAGATCGTTGGGTTTGTTTTATGCTTTAGAATGGTTAAACGACATGCAAATGAATAATCAATAATGTCAATTTTATGGTGGATTCTAAAAGAGAAATGATATTTGTACAACCACTTTGTAACAATTTTTAGACAACTTTCTCTCTCATACTCACATTATATTCTTATTATCTCTCTTCCTTTTTCTCTCTCCATTGTTTTTGACCAATGTAAAAAGAGAAAATGAAGGTTGTCAAATAAATTGTACCAAATAGTTGTTCAAAGATCATTGCTCATTTTAAAATAAACAATGATGTTTTTCACTCTAACAGGTCTGATGTTTCAAAGATCGACCAGACTATTCTAAAGTGCTAAAGACTTTTTTATTTTGAGTTTACAAACTCTTAGTGGAGTTTAATAAACGACAAATAAATGAAATAATTCATACTATAAGAGTAGAAGACACATTATCATTTAGTCATATCATTTATTTTGATATTCTTTATTGTATTAACGAAATGCTATTGGTATCTTTAATAAAAATTATCCATTTTAATTGTCTAGACACTGCTCCGAAAAACATCCGGGAAAATATTGAAATTTGAATGGATTGTCCTTTTTCAAACAAAATGAGTCATTCATAAAAATAAAAACTTGTACTAATACTACTCCCTCCGTCCCGTACCCATTTAAAAATTGTAATTTTGACATGATTTACTTTGACCATATTTTTCTACTAATATACAAAATAACTAATATCATATAAGATGTTTTTTGATTTGTCTCGATGAGTATTTTCAAAATATCAAATTTTCGTAATTTTTTCCTATCTATTATTTAAAATATTTAAACTCAAAATTATGCATTAATATGCATAATGAATAAGATCAACTGTGTCAAGTATTAAGGGACTGTACTGTCATACATGACACTTTTCCCAAAATAATAATAAAACGAGACAAGACATGTAATCAAAATAACATTTGAATTTTATAATGTTGAGAAGTGACCGTGACCACTAGCAGCATGAAGACAAGGAAAATATCATAACTTTTCAGAGATTAGATTGTAGCAAAGGAGAGAAAGCAACAGCTAGCTAGCAAGCATTTTTTTTCACCTCCTTTCTCTCTCTAATAAGTAATACTAGACACTAGTACTCTGCTAAACAGTCACTGTCACACACATACTTAGATTCTGAAATCTCGGTCGCACATTTCACACCTCACCACACCAACAACATTTTCCACGTCTATGAAATACGGATTTAGACATCGGACACAATACATATATTAATACACCAATGCTAATATTAATTTGGAAAAATCATATAATTCAATTTAATCATATTTATTAGTACCGTGTCAATGTTAGACATGATAGGTGTCCAATACCGTAACACGCCTAAATTGAATGGTGTCTGTGCTTTCACATTTACCATCAGCTACCACCTTCACACTAATAACAAGTTCCTAGCTTGTAGCATTTCATCATAACATAGCTACCTATATGCTAGCTAGAAACTATAACTTAATAAAACCAAAAAAATCCAACAACAAATGCAAAATGAACAAATACTAGTAATAACTCTTTCCTACTTCTAGTTAACTTCAAACTTGGACCTACTCATTCATCACCAATACCATGACCACAATGATGTTAACCTTACTTCTTCTCCTCCTCCTCCTATTCTTCTCATCAAGTACTTGTTCCCCCTCCTTCCACCACCGCCGTATCCTCCATCAACCACTGTCGTTTCCTTCTATCTCCCTTCCACCAACACAACCACCATCTTCTTCACCACAAACCCAACCAAAACCACAACAAACACAACCCAAACTTCCATTTTCTTCTATCTCATCATCTTCACCACCACAAACACCATTCTTCCCATCTTACTATTCACCACCACTCCCTCCTTCTCCACCTTTCCTTGCCACTTTCCCAGCTAACATCTCCTCCTTACTCCTCCCACAACACCACACTCAAACACACAACCACCGCCATGCTGCTGCTATTGTCATCTCACTCTCTCTCCTCTCCCTTGTTATACTCTCTATTTCCACTGTCTTCGCCTTCCACCGCCACCGTCATAGCCACAAAACTTCCTCCACCACCGTTAACGATGACAATGCTTCAAGATCAGATAGTCTTCGGTTATTCCCACCAAACACTGCTACTTCAGACTCCGTCGACCAAACAACTAACGACAAGTCAAGTTCTATGTCGGAGTTATTCAACCTCGGAACTGTAACAACCTCGGATGACACTAAAGCAACAGCAGAGTCAAGCTGTAACGGTAACAGCAATGACGGTTTCCCTCCGCCGTACCGGTATGTTACAGACTCGCCGGAGCTACACCCTTTACCACCACTGCCACGTCACAATGTCAGAACATGCAACAATGAACCAAAGAAGAAAGAAGAAGAAGTTGAAGAGTTTTATTCTCCAAAAGATTCTCCTGAGAACAAACAGCATAGTCCTTCTCCTTCTTCTTCACCGGTTGTTACTGTTGCTGTTGCTGCTACAAGCTCACGTTCATTCAATGTTTTTCCGGCTGATAGATTTGGCAGTAAAAGCTTTACTTCAAGAACTGCTTCATACCCTCTTTCTTACTCTCTTTCACGTTCTCCTTCTCTTAATCTTAGCCCTATTGAAAGTGTGAAATCTTTTCCTCCTATAAACCCTGTTTCACCATCTTTTTCTTCTGAATCATGTTCTCCAATGCCAAGGGAAGATTTTGGTTTGAAATGGGATGGTAATGATACTCAGGTGAGTAAAATGGCTCCTCCTGTTCCTCCACCGCTGCCGCCGAGGTTTTGGGAGACTCCGGTGGTGGTTTCTCAAGATGGTAATGGTGATGTTAGTGTTGAGAATGAGGAAAATTTAAAGCCAAAGTTGAAGGCTTTACATTGGGATAAAGTTAAAGCTAGCTCAGATAGGGCCATGGTTTGGGATCAGCTGAGACCAAGCTCTTTTCAGTAAGACACACTTAACTAACATCATTAACATTTGACTTTGTCTTAGAATTAAAAAACTTGTCATTATCATAGTATCTTTGTTTTATTCTATTTTATGTAAATGTTGGTTTCATACTCATTATGTGTGTTTTTTAATTATTATATCAATTATCATCCATGTGTTATGTTATTTATACTTGTTAATTAATAATTGGGTTGAGTTGCAGATTGAATGAAGATATGATTGAGTCACTATTTATGGCAAATAATTCCAATTCCAGTGGAAATTCTGCTTTGGCTTCTAATCCTAAAGATAACGCTAGGCATCAAATAATTCATGCTTCTCCAATGCCACCTGAAGATAGGGTGCTTGATCCTAAGAAGTCTCAGAACATTGCCATTTTGCTTCGAGCACTGAATGTAACAATTGATGAAGTTTGTGAAGCCCTTAGGGAAGGTGATCATGAATCTCTTGGCATTTTCTTTTCTATGACCTGCATGATTTTATAGCTTTCTATATTGGCCTGTATATGTTTTAGTGTCATATAAGCATTTGAATGACACTATCATTAAGTGCATGTGTGATGCTTTTCATCTTATTGCTTGTGGTTCTATTTCCATGTCT
>Ga0315913_1008244_pt1 | contig 12391 bp, 10 predicted proteins | sample MpolsnodulesMG_FD_207736 | JGI IMG/M metagenome (GOLD analysis project Ga0315913, IMG submission 207736) | Medicago polymorpha root nodule microbial communities from Los Angeles, California, United States - small nodules | ecosystem: Host-associated > Plants > Roots > Nodule | place: USA... | reverse complement strand
GTTAAGAGCTGGAGATGAAGATTGAAGGGTGGTTGGTGGACTGAGAATTCAATGCTTGTTTGTAATTTTCCAAAGCCAAAGAAACGCACAAAGAGATAAATCAAAAGATTATAGTTTTTTAAGTTTGTTTGATCTGAAAATGGTCAACGCTCTATGCAAAACCTACATGAAATTCAATACTACACAGAAAATGCAACCAATATATGTTTAATTGACAGTAGATAGTACAAAGCTTAGAGCAAAAGAAAATTACACTTTTGAATACATCATCTCATTGGTGATATTAAGTGATACCAGGGGTGGATTCACAACTGGACTTTCAATGTGGCAAAATAATAGTGTTGAACAATATGTCCAATGAAATCAAATATTATGTCCTATTTCGCCAAAAATAATGGTTTTAGTAGTTTTATTTGAGCTAGCTTTATTAACTCTCATTTGTAACCGTAAGAATTGTTAATTAGAACAAAATAAACCGTCAAATTTCTCTAATATTTCTTTCTTATAGACATCCTTGACAAAAAAAAATTGGTGTGGCAATAGCCACACCATGTTACATACAGATCCGCCCATGAGTGATACCTACTAACACTATTGTCTATATAAAGAAGATTACCACATCTACAGTAGTAGATAACTAAGGGTCTGTTTGTTTCAGATTTTTTTTATAAAATCAATTTTTTAATAAAAAAATAACTTTTGTCATTTTTTAGTGTTTGTTTAGGATTTTAAAAGAAAACCATTTTATCAACAAAATCTATTTTGACTATAAAACGAAAAGCTATTAGAATGCCAGTAAAAAAAAACGCTATTAAACAAGGAGGTAACACATGTACAAGTTAAAACTCTTTTTTTTTAAAGTGATTTTTATGGGTAGTAAACAAACAGAAATAGCTTCAGATTTTTTTAAAATCTCTAAAAAAAATCTCTAGATTCTTTTAACATAAAATCTTTTTTTTAAAGCTGAAACAAAAGCACCCTGAATACTATTAAGTAAAGCAGCCTTGTATTTTTTAACATGATAAAGAACTAGTACATTTTAGAGATCCTTAACAAAATGGAACTTTTATTTGGAGAAATTACCGGTGCATTATTTGAGCCTGAACTTTCTTCATTGAAGTGTTCCCGATTACCAAGGCAATAGAAATTGAGGTAGTCTTGTGGATGCACATCACTAAGTTGCATTGATTTCAATTCTTTAGCAACAACATTATACATCATTTGCATTGTCTGAGCCTGTATACAGAAAACATAGAACTGAGTATAAACATTTAATTTATTTTGTTGCTTTTTTTATCTTTTGACTCAAATAAAAAAAATAAATCCTTTAATGTTGTGTAGACGTTGGACAGTTGAATACAGGTTTGGAAACCATTTATTAGAACAATAAGTAATTAGATAAGATACCATCACACCGACAACAAACCAACATTTGTGAGAACTTGCTTCTTTAATTTCCTTATTGACAATTACTTACATTGTGCTCCCTAAAGAGAAGCCGGATCCTTAGCCTTCATAATCAGATATTGTAAATTTTCATGATAAACAAGTTTATAAAATGTTGGGAGTCCCAAAGTGATATGGTCTAAATAGTGATTATTCATGAAAGACAGACATCACTTTACAAGTCGGTTTTGTAGGGTCAAGTCCAACACAAATTTTAAGATGGTATTACAAGTTATCCTAAATCCGTTGGGCCATCTGTTTACAGACCCCCCATTCCATGCTTCAGATATCTAATTATGGGTGTGATGGGATGTGTTGGGAGTCCCATAGCAATATGGCCTTAGCAGTGGTTATAAATGGGAGACAATACTCTCCTTAGAAGCCAATTTTGTGGGGTTAAGTAAGACCCAACCAAAATTCTAATATAAATTTTGACATTAGATAATCACATACCTGCCAGAAAAGGATTTCTTGCACAGCTCCAGATTTAGGATCACCTTCTGGCCACATTGGTAAAACAATATAAATAGCAAATCTCTCCTTAGCTTTGATTTTACTAGCAATTTTCAGTGCCAATTCCATTGGGATAAGATTATCAGCGCCTGACCACAGAAGAAAACAATGAGTTTGACTTTGACTAAAGATGGTAAGTGGAACATCATCTCATTATCCTTAAAATCCTTTTCCTTTTGCTGACAAAATATGTACAAACTAAGAAATCCATGTCTTAAGAACATAATATGGTAAGTTATTTTTTTTTTAAGAAGAAGATCACAAAGAGTTGGAGGAAAAAAATATCCTTAGGAAATAAAAACACTATGGCTACAATCATCATTTAATCAAATTTGAAACTAATTCACACCATACCAGCAGCAATACTTTTCTACGACGCCAATTTCTGAAAGGGATGTAGATTTCAAAATTAATACGCATTCAAGGATCTCCCCCTAATCCTAAAAACTTAAAGCAATTTCTTTTGTCCACAACAAAGGAAACCACCTCGCTTAAATATAGACAGTTATCTTGCTTTTCAAAAGTATTAACATTTAACCCACCTGCATTATTGTAAGATGGCCATGCATAAGAAGATCCAATAAAGTATTGGTTTTCAATATAAATGAAATGTTGAGCAGATCTGATAGCTTGGATATATCCTGTTTGAATGCTTTTTTCTATAGTCAAATTTTTAGCACATATGAGATTCTGCAACCATAAAATGTAATAAGATTCAGATCAATTCATAAATAAAATCTCAAACTCAATAAATAGCTTCTTTATAGAACTCACCAAGTTAACATATTTTATGTGTAAATATAAAAGGATGGACAACAAAGTAAAACACCAGTTAATATACCTGGGATAGAGCCTGATCAGCACGTTTGGGAAATCCTTTCAAGGATCCTGAGTCAATGGAGCGGAAGATCTGTAAAATTGTGTGTAGCCCAGTAAGAGTTGGAAAACAAAGTAATGAAATGAACCATCTCCAAAATCAAGAAAAATAACATGCAGGTCATATTTACTCAAAACCAAGTTTGCTTTTAGCCAACCTGAACATGCCAGTTTTCAGGATCATTTTCACTAGAAACCCATAATAGAGGGTCATCCCCTGGAACAATTGTATAACCTTCCTTTGATTCCTTTGATTCCTTTGGGGTAGGAAGAGTAGGAAGAGATGGACTTAATATCCATGAGATACGGTCTACTCTTATTAAAGCGTCGTCGTTCCACTGAGAAGCTTTTTTGAAAAGAATTGCAAACTCTTTCCACTTGGTTGCTTTTCTCCATCGTTGTTCAAAATTAATAAGAACGTCATATGCAGCGGGTCCGTCTATTCTGCAGTGCAAATCATGCCAAGGTTGTCTAGGAGCCCTTGTTCCAGACTATCCCAAAAAGCAAACAAGAAAAGCAGGGAGCAGTGACGATAAATCAGTTTATGTATCAGTTTTTAAAACCGAAGTGTTACAACATTGTAACAGAACCATATTTCTTACAGCATATTGGTAGCTAAGAAGAACTGCAGAACTGACTTTCTTACTAATAATCCATAGATATGCAATAGTGATACCAGTTTCGTTAAATAGTGGGGCTATAGCGCTATTGCATAGCGAAATTTGAACAAATCGGCATTGTTCTGCAAGCCATTTAGTACAAAATATTGTGATATAGTCGCAATATTATAGCACTTTTGGCTACCGGAATTTGAACAAACCACTATTGGGAGCTAACAATTATAATTGATTCCTCCCTTACATTCAACCATCAGACTAAGTCCAATAATTTTGATAACTAAGATTATTCTAGATTGTGCGTAAAAAACAGATTGTTCTAGATTGCTATTTGGAAGCAGATAACACAATTAGGTTACTCTAAACAATTTAACCTCAGAATTTGACACTTTGTGATCTAATACTTAAAATATTGGAACAAAAGCACAACCCAAGCCAACTCAAGAGCCAAGATAGCTTTGAGCTCAGCTCTCCAAGAACATCATGAGTAACCCCTTACATGGTGGCCACGTGGCAGAAAGGACTATATGTGGCAATATAACTTTGTCTTATCTGGGAAGTGCATTCAGAGATTGGGGTAAGCATTACGGGTGTCTTAAGTTCTGGTAAGTGGTAACAAATCCGGATGATAGATAGGGATGGTATAGTGGTTATGATCCCACACTATAGGTGCTATACTAAGACATCACATATAATATTACAATAGATGAATTCTATCATGTTCAATACCCTTGGTGACAAAACAACCAACCAACTTTACTGTCTCTAAATTAGTTACCATACAACCTAATCATGCATCCGTCCAATTCAACCTTGTAACTAGGGTTCACTAAGAAATTATCAATGATAACACAATATAGATTTTATTCAAAAGCTAGTACATATCTGGTGGACAAATCATAATCAAAGTCTACAAGGCGTATCTCGTAAAATCTACAAAATGTAAATAAATTCTACAAGATATAATGAATACGTAACCAGAAAACATTCTATTCAAAGAGTTTATACATGAATGTATAGAGTCCCAATAAAATAAAATAAAATAAAAAATGCAATGTTAATATGTCCAATTGGGAAGACAACTTACAGGAAATGTAGGATTGTGGAAATCACCGGCAAATACAGTATCAAGATCACGAAAAAGCCGATGCTCAGGTGTGTCATAGCGACCATCACAGAGATCGAGACCTCCAATAAAAGTAGCTACCCTTCTGTTATTACCAGCAGCTTGTGCGTCTACAATAACACATTTTTGGTGGTGTGTGAAGACGGTTCCAACAACCTGCATAATACCATACCACAAGCAATTTCACTACAGGGTTCATCTCAAAAGACATAAAACCACTCAGCCATATCACAACTCACAAGCTAAAAAACCTTTTAACTTACAGTAAGCTAAAATATATTTATTTCCCATACTACATTTTGCATCAACAAAAAAACCTACCCACAATTTAGACCTAAGACCACAAAACACAAGGTATTTCACATTTGACTCCACTGATTAATACACAAAGAATCCTATCTCCTGACAATATACATGAGATGTATCAACTTTATGAAACAACAAAATAAAAACCACACAACAACTATCAACAAATATTTACCAACCAATACTTGCCTGTTGCTTAATGAAGCTCATCTTACTACTAGCATAGCGAGGCGCCAAAACACACATGACAGAAGAATGTTTGAAAAACTTCCTAGTTTCCTCATCGTGCGTCTCCATTACTCCAGTCTGCACATATCATAAAACACCCAATAAGTAATAGCATAGAAACCGAAAAATGATAAATGGTACTTCCTCCGGTTTTAATTATAAGAGACAGTTGGGTCAACAAAAGTTGACACAAAAGTCTCTTATATTTAGGACCGGATGGAGTAAATGCTAACATCCGAAATTCTTCTTACCGTCTTGAAAAAGAGCTTATCATGGGAAGTTTTATCATCCCAAACAAGCAATAAAACCCTCACACCTTCTTCACTCTTATACTTAAGCAAATCACCAAGTGTCAAATCGCCACCTTTCGGCAAAGGCCTAGTAGGTTCCCTAACAAGCTTCACCTTATGATAAATCGACCAACCCGCTAAATAAACCATATGATGAGCTTCTGTTATAGCATAACATATATCTTCCCAACAATTCTCCGCTCTATAAACCTTCCCATGATCAAGCTGAATCTCCGGTACAGTTCCTTCTGGACAATGTGCATCTTGATAAAGCCTCACAGAACTCCCCTTCCTCACCGGAAAATACGTATGCCTCACTCCTCCATGTTCCGGATCAGCCGCAATGCCACGCAGGTATAGCGGATTTTCATCCACCGGAGTAAACTTCATTTCTATATTCAATGCTGTATCCGGCTTGGGCGGTTTACCGGATGAAGCAATAATAGGAAACCAACCGGAAATCAACTCTCCGGTGGCAATTCTCTTGGCCGGAATCTTCACCATTCCCATAACTTCAGCACCAAACACATCATCATCTTTAACACGAATCTCCAAATTAATAACCGGATGTGCTAATGGAATGTGAAACCGTTCGTTCCACTCAGGATTCAGTGAATTCTTCAACACACGTGTCCGTGCAACGGTTGCTTGCGGTACGGAAACAGTTACGTAGGGATCACTTCGTATGATTTTTCTCCGGTGGTGGTGTTCACGGTGTGTGGTGGTTCCGCCGCCGTCGGTGGCGGTTGTGGTGGAGTCAGAAGGTGGTGAATGGAATTTAATAGTGTCGCAGGCGGTTATACAACGGCAGAAACGCTCGGAGAACATATCCATGTTCGGTAACCGGCGAGCGGAGATTATAGTTAAGTCGAGATCGCCGTGAAGATATGTAAAACCGTTACCGTTAACTTCACCGCCGGTTTCCGCCATTTTGTTAACGTGCGCCGGGTTGTGACGTTAAAAACTTAGAAAACAGAAAGATAGAGAAAAAGGTTTTTATAAAATTTCTCTTTTGTTTCAACGCAACGCAATTATTATGGCTTGTAAAAGAGGAAGTGGAATGGAATAAGTATAACGTAACAGTTTGAGTTTGAAGGTGAGTGAGGGAACGTGAACGTGGCTTGTTTTTTTTATTTTTTTATCTAATTTTTCTGTGTTTTTGGATTTTGATTTTGTTTTGTTTCACTTTCTCAGAGACAGAGTGTGAGAACATAGCTGTCGTGGCTTGTTCACAGGATTTCTTGCTTCTTTTGGGAATTTTATTTTATATTTATTATTACAATTGATTAATTGGAAAATTGTTTTGCATTATTGTAAGTTGTAACGTGGATTACGATGTTGAGATCTAGAGAGGCTACGTGGAACGGAATTGCCGATGCTAAATGGGATGTGTGATTAACTTATTGGGTTTAAGCAGCTTGTGATTATGATTGTGAATGTGTAATAAAATCCATTTTTCCCACGTCAAAGATCAATTGTTGTTGGATAGTCAAATCTTAATCGTGTTATGATGTACTAAGCTGTTGGATAAGAAGAGATGAAACAAGAAAGTCATGAAACTAACGTTGCTGGTGAGTAGGTATAGCCAATATAAAGGTAGTGGGGGCAAGTCCGTGGGCCTATGATATCGACCCTCAATGGCTAAGAACAGCCCATCTCGTGTCCTACCACGACCTTGGATTCCATTACGAGGACATTTTGATTGTATTACTCTTGGAAATTATTCATTTACTATGGTCTATGGGGCATAACTAAGCTATAATATAAGTAGAGCAACATGAAATAAAAACTACTAACATGTTACAGATTTATTACTTTTTTAGGCTTGGTTATATATTTTTTTCCAGCTATCTTTTTAGTTTGTCACGTATTATTTGTCTCACAATGACTCTTCAGTCTGGGTGTATGTTTAGATTTTCATTGATCGATCTTTATTGCCAAAAATTTCACACAAATGACAAATTGTTATACTAAGTGCAATTAACTGTGCATATTTTGTAACAAAAAAAAAACTGCATATTCAACGCCAAAAAAAATTGTACATGTTTGGTATAAGTTGGACTTGTCAAAATCATGATGTCACCGTGATTTTGCAAAAACTATCAAAAGTAGTTTTTTAAAATTACACCCGATTCACAATACTTGTTTTGACAAATCCACATATTTGGATAAGTGTTGAGACGACACCATGATTTTATTAAAGCGTTGAAGTGTACTTTTTGTCCAAACTATTGTGTCTCACGTGAATATGTCAATTTCAACGTGAATCCAAACATACACCCAGTAATTTCTTACATTAATTGTATGAATGTGTTGGTCTCTTTCATAATTTATAGGTTTTTGTAAATATTCCCATCTGACTGCTTCTTCAACAATTAATGTCTCAAATTTATTACTCTTGCAGTAGCTGTGGAACAAAATCGACTAAGAATGATAACTTCAATAAAAGTTAAAACAGTCATTCTCTAACTTCTTATGGCGCATACGGGCTTTTCTCCTTCCTGTCACTACAGAAAATTGGATGTTCTTTAAACTGATGGGACACATGCAAATTATGGGAGAAATTAAAGGGATGTGGGAACTTTAATTAATGTCAACAACAATGGTGCAGTTACACATTTGTTGGTTTATGGTGAGTGATACAAAGGTATTTTTGGTGTAGTCTCTTTAATTAAGTATTCAAAAGATATTGTTGGTGAAAGATATAAAACTATGGGACAAAGGGGAAAAAGTAACAAGTTAAAGGAGGAATTCTGCTGTACTAGAAAAAAATGGCTTAAGATCTCAATTGTCAGTGGTTTTTATTTAATGCTAATTACAATCACAACAATTGGATATTCATTCATGACCAAAAATAAATTTTATTCATTGCATCAATGATTACCAAAAGGACCAAAGTCATTAATTTATTTGCAGGGTACCTTTTACATCATTATATTAGAGTTATTTGTGAGGGTAGACTGTATGTCATGATTTTCTTTTCTCCCTCGCTTTCGACATGGCATTTAGAGAAAAAGAAATCATAATAAATGACCGTATTTACCACCATTTTCCATCCTCATATTTTCTTTCCTTGCTACTTGTGTAGATCCAAACAATCGTTATCGCGTAAAGCAGCCCAAAAAGAACATGATATTGCTTGGAAAGGAAGCTAGAAAGTAGGTTTAATGACTTAAGAAGCAAGCCAACGTTATCTTGGGAAGTTGGACTTAAGTTGCAGCATCTCCCTGGTATCAAGGCATATATACCTTGAAGGAAATAAATAACTTTCATCATTGTCTTTTACAGTTAGAAATGCAATGCAATGATACAAAAAGCACACTTGCCTCCCCAAATGCCTAAAACTTTATTTTCTTGTAAAATCCCAACAAAAAAGTTGCAAGTAAAAAGTGAATCAATATGAATCCAGATCCTATACAGTTTTGCCGTAAACTACAGAGATTTTGGCCATTGAAATATATATTTTTTCAATAAATATTGGAATAAATATTATATCAATTTCCAACTCTTGGATCTTAAACTGAGCTTCATCCAAATTTGTAGCCACCCAATATGATATAGTTTTCAACAAATAATTCATTTATTTTTTTCGCCTTAAAATGAAAATCATAATAATAATGAGATCCATCCAAATTATCTTTGGATAAAGTTGTCATTAAAGAAGGAATGGGATTTATCTTTCACTCCTTCTAAGCACACCAAACAAATAGAGAAAGGAGTTATTACCAATTCATTTTTATTCTCTAAGCCTGAAATCTATACTATTGGACCAGTAGAAAATCAAACTATATCAAAGTGAGATTTTGAATCAAGTCTACGTATATTATTAAATCAAAACTTATTATATATGCTAATGAGGCATTTTCTGCAGTTACAAGGGTTGCTAAAACCTTTTACCTTTTAATGTTTTTGGACCTTGTTGTTTTTGTTGGAACTTGAACCATGCACAACAAGACTGAGAGAGGCTGTGATCTTTTGCGTCTAAGCTTCCACCTTTGTGCTTTCGTCGAACAATTATGGAGAGCAATGATGTAAATGGAACCTTTGAGAAGTTGCAATTATATTTTAAAGACACTGCCAACAGGCAACTTTAAAGGCATCATTGTAGTGTCCATAGTGAAGCCCATTTGAAATTGAGAAGGGCGATTGAGAAAGTAACCTTTGGCCAGTTGCATTAGTCAATGGAGCAACATGCTCTACAAGAGGAAACATAATACTGCAGCAACCATATCAAAGGACCAAGATTATGAGTCCAATGTAAAATTCACCAAACAAGGAGATTACACCAGATCGAACCCTACAAGGGGCTTCTAAAGTAATGTCGCCTAGACACTTTGGTTCAATATTCTCCTGCACAGATTGAATGCAAAGCACTGCTGAAGATCTGCATATTAAACTTTCATTGGACACCGATTTTGGTTTATGAATTCGGCCAAAATCTGAGAGAAGAGGCCATTTGTATTTCTTCTATCAAGAATCCATGAAGTCAATTTAGAAAGATCGCCAGTTCAGGAGTTGGTAATTGTTATATGTATAATTAGGGTGCACACATGTGAATCAATGAAGTCATAATTGATATGTGCTCGTCAACTGTCACACTATACTAACATTTAAAGGTATTCGAATTAACCTTTCCAATGTTACTTTAAAGCTAAGATGATGAGACCAGACTAAGAGTACATCCAATCATAATATGTCAGAAAACTGATTTCATGTCAGATATGTTACACTTGTCTCTCATGTGTGTAGATAAAGTATTCAGAATAATCTTAATATTTTCAGTTCTCAGCTTCCCTGGATCATCCGAGACAAAATTTTGTATCTGATTTTGTACTTCAATCCAGCTGCAGCCAGGTAGCTTTCCAGCTCTTCTCTCCCTCATTAGCACCCTTAATCTCTCAACATCCTCCCACCTTCCGGCCTCAGCATGCATGTTTGACAAGTTAATATAATTAGAGGCATTATGTGGTTCAAGTTCTAAAAGCCTCACAGCAGCGATTTTAGCAAGTTCCATGTTCTTGTGTACACGACAAGCCGCAAGCAGCGAACCCCATAATCCAGCATTTGCTTTCACTTTCATCCCCCTTACTATGTTGAATGCTTCCTCTAAACTACCCATGCGGCCAAGCAAGTCAACTACGCAGCTGTAGTGTTCAGCCAAGGGTTCAATAGCAAAATCTTCAATCATGCATTTAAATAAATCCAAACCCTGATTGGCTAAACCGGCATGACTGCAAGCTGACAACATCCCAATAAAGGTAACCTCATCAGGAACCGTCCCCTCTGATAACATTTTTTCAAAGGCCCAAAATGCCACATTTGCATATCCATTCAAAGCATAGCCCGAAATCAAGGAATTCCAAGAAATAAGATCAACCCCTTCAATATCTTTAAACACTTTTTCAGCGATTTGTACTTCTCCGCATTTTGCATACATGGCAATCAGAGCATTGCTAACAAACAAATCATTTATATAACCACTTATCAGGATCAACTCATGGAGCTGCTTGCCAACTTGCAGAGCAGCAAGATTAGCACATGAACTTAAGGAACATGCAAAAGTTGATTGATCGGGTTTCTTTCCTTCCTGCCCCATCAAAACCAAACTCTTAAGAGCATCCAAGTATAAACCATTTTGAAGAAAACCTGTAATAAGAGAATTCCAGGAAATAACATTCCTCTCCCTCATGGCCTCAAATATCTTTGTTGCTCTATCCATCTCTCCTGCCTGAGCATATCCAGAAATCATAGTATTCCACGAAACAGCATTCTTAACAGGCATTTGTCTAAATAGATTGAGAGCTTCACTCATTCTTCCACTCTGACAATAGCCTGCAATCATGCTGTTCCAACATATAGCATCACGTTTAACGAGTTGACTGAAAACTTGACTAGCCTCATCAATCCTTCCATTCTGTATTAATCCTGACATCAAAGCTGTTTTCGCTGCTACATCTTTGTAAGGCATCTGATTGTAAACTTCCCGTGCTTCATCAAGATTACCAACTCGAACATACCCGTTAATCATTGTAGTCCACGAAACACAATCTTTATACGGCATTACTTTAAACAGTTTAACAGCTTCATCAATTTGTAAGTGTTGGACATAGGCTGCAATCATCGCATTCCAAGAAACCACATTCTTACACGGCATCCTGTCAAAGTGTTTCCTAGCCTCTACAATCTTTCCATGTCTAGCAAACCCGCACAACATTGTAACCCAAGAAACAGCATTAGGATCTGGAATCTTCTCAAACAACTCCCAAGCAGAACTCAAATCACAATTATTAACAAACCCAGCCACCATCAAATTCCACGAAACCACATTCCTCTCCTTCATCCTCTCAAAAAATTCCATAGCCAAACCCATTTTCCCATTCTGCATATAACCCGCCAACATAGAATTATAAGAAACCAAATCCTTCACCGGCATCTTTTCAAATACTTTCTCAGCATCATCAAACCGACCCTTTTTCGCATACCCCGCAATCATCGCATTCCAACAAGCAGTATCCAATTTATCAGGAACCAACTCAAGCAACTCTCTAGCTTTTTCAAGCTTCCCTTTACGTGTATAACAAGTTATCATCAAAGCCCACGAAAAATTATCTCGTTCCGGCATTACATCAAACAACCTATTGGCATCTTCAACCATGTTGTTATGAAGATATCCTGCAATCATGGTGTTCCAGGAAACAAGGTTTCTTTGAGACATTTTATCAAACAGTTGCCGTGCTTCAATAACTCGACCATTTTTGGCAAACACGGTTATCATGGAATTGTATGTTGCATGGTTTTTGTGTATGACGTTTGAGAATACTCTTTTGGCTTCTTCAATTTTTCCTTGTTTTCCTAAATGGATAATTTTTTTGTTTTGGTTGAAGACATTTTTTGATTGTTCAAGTGTTGATCTTGTTCCAATGTTAAGTTTCATTGAGTTAGTATGATACAATGAATGGGCGTAGACTCTTTTATGCAATCATGTTTTT
>Ga0315913_1008242_pt1 | contig 12393 bp, 7 predicted proteins | sample MpolsnodulesMG_FD_207736 | JGI IMG/M metagenome (GOLD analysis project Ga0315913, IMG submission 207736) | Medicago polymorpha root nodule microbial communities from Los Angeles, California, United States - small nodules | ecosystem: Host-associated > Plants > Roots > Nodule | place: USA... | reverse complement strand
CAGCTTTCAACTTTACTCAAACAATCAAGTACAGTAACATAGCACACCTAGGAGATGTGATTACAATTAAGGAAAAATAGATGACAGACAGAAAACTTGGCACTATGCCATTTAGAGAAAATGCATTGAAGTGATAGCAGCAAAAAGGCCAGATAGAGGAAAGAATTACAGGGAGAGAGTAGAACCAATTCCAATCATCATTTTTATGCCCCTCTCTAATTGATCCTTCTTTATAACAATCTTTTGACATATTTTCAGCTCACTGTATTCTCTCAACTATTGGATCAGATTACACATGACCATTTTCTCTAATCACTCTATTAGTATCATAACAATGTACCTGCAATGACACCCTGATGTCAAAGTAAGGCAGGGTGTATGCAGATAGATAACATTAAGTTGAAAATATCACAACCTATTCTTATACTCTTGCGAACATTTAAAAAAACACTTGGTTATAAAATATATTCAAATAAACTCCTCTACATGTCACTCACACAAGGATCATGTACATCACAATTTAGTACTATTCTTATCATAAATAATACATTTCAATCAGAAAACATGTTCCCCATTTATTTATTGACAATCCAATTCATTGTGGGTTGCTAAGATCACCCATCAAGCAGATTAAGCACCTGTCCAACAAAGATGATTGTTCCGGTCAAATCATCTCTAATTAGATATAAAAATGGGTGGTCAGCTACAAAATCCATTCGAGTCGGACCACGCATAGTTCCACATTGTAGTTCTATAGTTACAGCACTTACCGCAGCAGCTTCAGTGCCTTCTTCATTTACTTCAATGAAAGATTTGTGGAATATATTGGAAACCAAAAGTTCTCGACTCACAGAAGAGTCCACCATTTTTGTGAGCCCACCATAGAAAGGTAAAACGACACCAAGCTCCTTTAGCATATCAGAAGTTTCAACTCCAAAGGAAATATTGAACCTTGGAATCCTAAAGTCACCTACTTCCACTTTATCAAGAGGAAGCTTGTGTTGTAGTAAGTCAGATTCAGAAGCCAGCTTCTCAAGCAAAGTTGGCAGCCCATCTTTTGCATTTGGAAGAAAAACGTACATAGTGAATTGACGCTTATCTTCGCCTTGCTTATAAGGAAGACCAAGAACTTTAAAACCGTCAAAAGCTCTAATAAACTGCTTCTTCTTGCTGGTCATAAAGGGAACCTTGACTGAGTTGCCATTGAGAAGGTGAAAATCATTGTCTTTCGTTTTGGAAGCATCAAACTTCTCATACCATAGTCCTTTAAAGTACAGTGCATTAGCAAAGATGAGTCTGGTTAAGTTGTGGATTGACCCTTGAGGAAGAATTTCTTTAATAAGACCATTTGTCTCCTTTTCAGCCCATAAATTCACTTCTTTTCTCACTTCAAAAGCCTTTAAAACAACATCAAATATAAATTAATAGTGCAAAAAAGATCGATTTTCAATTGTATTATTAAACTTTTTCATGATGTTTTTGAAACAGACCATTCATCTAATTAGCATAACACTGATTGTTTCCAGAGAAGTTGATATTTGGAAAATTCTATTCTCTCAGTGCTAGTAAATATGAACATACTTTTCTATTAAAATTGAATTCTCCATGAGTTTCAGTGTCACAAAACATTTACACTGATGGTATATTAATAAATTGGTTAATGGTAAATAAAAGCATGGCATTGATTCAAGATTAAGAAAGAGGGATATACCTTGTTCACGAAATCAACAGAGGCAATATTGGCTTTGAAATCAGTAGCCACAGTTTGTTTGAAGGAAGGTTGAAGAGAAAGTGATTGTTCAACCCACACACCATTGACAAAAGAGAGGCGAGGTCCACCAGTGGGAGCAGCATCGGCGAGCACATAAGAAACGAGTTGAGAGACAAAGTAGTTGAGATGATAGGTGGATTTGGATTGGAGGAAGTCGAGAAGTTGTTGTTGTGTGGGACCCTCAGAACCAGAAGCGATTATGCTTAAAACAACTTGAAGTGACAAGGGCGAAAACACGACGTTCTTGTCTGATTCTTTTTTGAAGAGATGTTTTGCTATTCTGAGTGAAAAGTTCGTTTGTTTTGTTATTGATTCACGGAGGTCCATTCTTTATTAACTGAACAAGACTTTCAAACACTACTCTTCAGACACGCACAAAAATGCAGGCTTTTGTTTTGAACTTGGTATTTAATACTAGTTCAATAGTCAACGCTGCTGTAGCGTGTGTATGTGTGCAACCGTGTCGATGTTGGCTTACTTTCACCATTTTCTCTCAAATGCTTACAGATTAAGTTTGGAATTATATACTACTAGTTCAAAAAATTTGAGTTTAAACAAAGCCCGTATTTTGTATATTCTAGTTTCCGACTCCCAGGCGTATCCAGATATAATAAAAAAAAAATTTTTGTGTCAGGGGGTTTGAACCAAGACCTTTCATTATTATGCATTTTCCTTACCAATTAAGTAAAATTTATGGGACCAAATATAATAGTTTAGTGTAGCTAAATCATGAAAAAAACTATAATAAGAAATAATATTGTTTATTTTAGAAAGAATAAGAAAATTAAGAGATAATATTTCATAGGAAAACTCTAATTTTTGTCAAATATTTACTATTTTTCTCAGTATATTGAGTCGTCCTCTCTTTCAACCAGGGGTGATTCCTTTCAAGTAGGAGGGGTAGCTTTGGCTACCCCAATAAAAAAATTATTCTTCAACTTGTTGGTATGTATTTATATTCGATTACCCTAAATAATAAACATTGAGCTACCCCAAACAAGTTTAGTTGTCAAAAATTACGATAAATAAGAACGTAAAAAATATTATTACATGATTGATAGATTTATTTATATTGGTTTGATACTTTCAGTCAAGGTTTTACAACTCGAGAGTTTACCTCAACTCGTTTTGCCTAGGTAAACTTGACTCGTAACCTCGACTCGAGAATTCGTACGAGTTTACCTAAAATTAAAATTATATAAAATTTATTATATGTATGACATATATAAGCTAATATAATATTGTAAATAGATCAATAGTACAAAATATGACTTAATTACAAAGACAAATTATACCAAACTACCATAATAAGAACGTTATGCTCAACTTAGCATCAAAATACAAAAATTAACGCACAAAGTCATAAGTCTATAAGTTTAAGCCATCCATAAAAACATCCAAAAAAGCAAGTTTCACAAGTTCCTAAAGTTAATAAAACTATCTAAAAAATAAACTATTTAATTTCTTCAGAAGGTCAACAACACCACCACCACAATCCTAACCGGCGTCAAAATCTGGATTTCTATCGTTGGAATTGCAACCCTGGTATATGCTCCCATGTTCATGGTTTGAGAACTAAGAGAAGAAAGAAAAATAAATGTTTCATCTTAGGAACAACGTGTTACTATAAAGGTAACTATTCAGTAAACGTTTCAGTTTTTGGGCTTGTAGAAAAGGAATTGGGTTTTGAAGAAAATGGGGACAAAAAAACGGCCAATTTTTTTTTTGTTAGATGTAAACTCGTAAAACTCGGTTAACTCGGTCGAGTTTACACGAGTTTACCGAGTGTTAACTCAGTCAAACTCGTCAAACCTTCTGATTTTACCAGAAACCGAGTTTACCTCCGAGTTAATACGATTTTGGTACCTAAAAATGTAAACTCGGAGAGTTAACACTCGATTTGTGGAACATTGCTTTCAGTCTTAATAACAATTATAGAGAAAACTTTGTCAACATTAAAAGTTATCAAGACCATAGCCATAAACAAATTAAATGAACAATGAGTTTATTGCAAATAACCTATTAGTTTACATTGGAAAATACACTATTAATCTATTTAGTAAACACTTAATTATGGATAAAATTGGTTTCTTGAAATACATTTTGTACAAATTTTCTAATAGCTATTGTCAATTTTTATCATTTGTTGCTGCTTTAATTTACATTTCATATAAGTAAATATTAGGGTTAAATATGTTTTTAGTCCTTACATTTTGCGCCTCTTTAAAGAATAATCCCTACATTTCATTAAATGTTTTTAAAATCCTCACATTTTATCTCCATTATCAAAACCAGTCCTTGCTGTTAATTCTCTAACGGAATGCTGATGTGGCAGTTAGTGGGTCCCAATTATTTTAGGGTTAAATATGTTTTTTGTCCCTACATTTTGCGTGAATTTGAAGAATAATCGTTATTATTTTAGGGATTTTAAAAACATTTATTGAAATGCAAGGACTATTTTTCAAAGTAACACAAAATGTAGGGATCAAAAACATATTTAACCTTAAAATAATTGGGACCCACTAACTGTCACATCAGCATTCCGTTAGAGAATTAATAGCAGGGACTAATTTTGATAACGGAGATAAAATGTGAGGATTTTAAAAATATTTAATGAAATGTAGGGATTATTCTTTAAAGGGGCACAAAATATAAGGACTAAAAACATATTTAACCTTAAATATTATTGTGATTTTTGTCCACTATTGATTAATTTACAGATTAAATTTGTTTTTAGTCTCTACAATACTTGCAATTTTTAAGATAAGTTCATACAATTGTGTTTAATTTTATTCCTTAATTTTTTGTTACATAATTAAATGCAAGACCAAAAACATTTTTTTTTTTGAAATTTTAAAAAACCGAGACAAAATTTGCATAAAATGTCTTTAAGGACTAAACCTTAAAAATTATAATCTATAAGATTAAAAACATACTTTATCTTTCAATTTAATATGTTGGTTTTAATTTTTTTTTTATTATTTGTTCCTGCATAAACTTTTTGCTAGCTTCGCCGCTGCTTTCAACCAAGTTTTTGTCAATATATTCTTTTGTCGCTTCCTCTCTTTCAATCAAGTTTTGATCTTTTTTTCTTTTTGTTATTTCCAATATTATCTTTATTCGCACCCATATAAAAAAATTGGAAATAAAAATTGATTGCAATGTGAGAAAATTTTGGATCAAATCTATATTATAATATAATGTAAAACAAAATTTTAATACAAATATTTGTTTATGATTATTTTTAATATAGATATATGTTTATGATTATATCTTTGGTTTATATATATTAAAGATGTGAATTTGTATTATTATTAAGCACTATAGAGAGTCTTCACCAAAACAAAAAACATTTGAGATTGTTTATCTAAGCTTAATCTAACCTTATGTTTATTTACCTAAGTTTGTATAATTTCTGTTTGTTTGAGTAGTGATATATGTACAACTCTTTGGTACAACTTCTATGACAACTTTGATTTTCTTTCATTTGATTGATAAAAAATAATAGAGAGAGAAAAAGGAAGAGAGATAATAAGAAGATAATGTGAGTATGAGAGAGAAAGTTGTCAAAAAGTTGTTCGAAAATGGTTGTACATATATCATTTCTCATTGTTATATTGTTGTACTATGTTTGATTGTTGGTGTTGGTTTGAGACTTTGGAGTGTGTTCCTTCTCAAGATCGAACGTCTCAAGTTCAATTCTCTCAGATGCCAATTTGAGTGAGTGAGTTAGTTTATCTTCTTCAACAAAAAAATGTTGTATTATGTTTTTTTTTCTTCAATTAAAGTATATTTCTCATTTATATTGCTGCAAGATTGTGCATTGTCTCAAAAATGATATGAGACTGGGTTTGACGATATGGATAATCAGGGGATTTCCTTGCCATTCCTGGAACAAAACCTGTTTAAAACAAAATCTATATGAAATGTTTTGCTCCACGCCCTCAAAGATTGACTCATTCCAGTAATGAAGTAACAACAAATCTCAATCATTTGGTCAGAATTAATCATTTGGAAGGCACTGGCTTTGAAGTAACATGATCTTAAAATTCTCATGAATGTCATTGTATAAATATAAACAAATTCTAGATCCTGATTCACCAAAACTTAACAAATATTGAAGACATGAAGGTTCTGACACCAAATGTGATAGCAATGAAATATTGTACAATCAAAACTTAGTCAAGATAGTTGAATGAAGCTAAATGAATAGAGCGTAACATTTTTTATAAATGCCTTAGTAATTGTTCTTTAGCCATGCTTTTTTGATATATGTAACTTAACAAACACTACTAAAAGAAAAAGAAAAAACGTAAATGTAGTAGTAGTGGGTGCGATAGAACTTAGAAGTATTTTGATAAATGTTAGTATCCTCAACCAGTTTTCATGTTACCACTATTATCCTATTGAATCTCTATCCTTCATATTATCTTTTCAGATGGTATTCCCTCCACACAAAAAAATCTTAGCAAAGTGTAAGACATCGTGAGTTGACGAAATTGTAGTCTGTCAAAAATATTGTAAAATATACAATATGAACTCTTCAAAAAGAAACTTTTTAACATATTTCCATATTGAAACGTAGGTTAATCATCTCTTCACATTACCATTTTATTAACATTATGGTATCAGGAAAAATAAGCTGAAAATGTCATAACCTATTTATATACGCTTACAAAAACAGAGGTACTTATATATTATAAAATATCATACTTATTCTCATACTCGTACAAACATAAACAAAATTACTATCAAATAAACTCACCTAGACTCTTCCCTTATTACATGCAACTCACACATGGATCATATCCAAATACAGTACTATCTTCATCATAAACACATTTAATCTATTAGAAAATAAGTTCCCTATTTATCTATGGGTGACCCAATATAGTGTGGTTTCCTCAGATCACCCGGCAAGAGGATTGAGCACCTGTCCAACAAAGATGATTGTTCCGGTCAAATCTTCTCTAATCATAAATAAGAAAGGGTGGTCAGCTACAAAGTCTAGCCGAGGTGGAATACTCATGGCGCTCCTCAATAGTATAGTTGCGGCAGTTGCCGCAGCAGCTTCCGTGCCTTCTTCATTTACTTCAATGAAAGACTTGTGAAATATATTGGAAACACAAAGGTTTTGACTCACTGAAGAGTTCACCATTTTTGTGAGACCTCCACCAGAAAAAGGTAAAACCACACCTAGCTCCTTTAGCATATCAGAAGTTTCAAGTCCAAATGAAATATTGAACTTTGGAATCCTAAAGTCACCTACTTCCACTTTATCAAGAGGAAGCTTGTGTTGCAGTAGCTCAGATTCAGAAGCCACCTTTTCAACCAAAGCTGTCAACCCATCTTTTGCATTTGGAAGAAAAAAGTACATAGAGAATTGGCGCTTATCTTCGCCTTGCTTATAAGGAAGACCAAGAACTTTAAAACCATCAAAAGCTCTAATAAACTGCTTCTTCTTGCTGGTCATGAAGGGAACCTTGACTGGGCTACCATTCAAAAGGTGAAACTCGTAGTCTTTCGTTTTTGAAGCATCAAACTTATCATTCCACGCTCCTTTGAAGTATAGTGCATTGGCAAAGATGAGCCGGGTTGCGTTGTTGACCGACCCAAGAGGAAGAAGTTCTTTAATAAGGCCATTTGTCTCTTTTTCAGCCCATGAATTCACTTCATTGGTCACTTCAACAGCCTTTAAAACCATATCAAATTTAAAAATCAATTATGCATATAAATAAGTTTAGTAATTTTCACAAGTATTGCAATAGAAGAATTTAACATTTGGTTGGTGTATTTTTCATGCATTACATGCTAAATTAGTTGTATACTAGAAAACAGCAAAGGAGTAAACTCAGTAAAGTTGTTTTGATCAAATGTTTTCATAGAATTTGATATAATAGCTGTTCTAAAATAAATCATTTTAGTCAAATAGTTGTATGCTAAGGGATCATGTAAGTTGCTCCCCCTTTAGTACTACAAAAATTGAAGTGGCTTTCTATTCAAACTCCGTAGAGCCATTGTAGCAAGGAATTGCAGAACTTGCTTGACATATTGCTTACAGTCTTTTTTGCTTGATGCACATTTACAAAGGAAAGACAAACAGGTATAGGCAGATTTATTTGAATAACATAAAGGTTTGTGACATGGATGAAATTGCTTTTGATCAATTTATAGTCATGAAGTTGTACTATGAGAATTCAAAGCAATTCATACCTCCAAATATATACCACAGCTTTCATTAAGATGGAAAAACATTCTAATGGTCTGTTCGTCAAACACAGTAAGCCAGCTTATATGAATGAAAATGACTCATTTGCTAACTGTCATTTTCTCATGGACTCGTAACTTATTGTTACTAGCTCGTAGTGTTTTTCGATAAGCTAATTCAAGTAATTTATAGCTTACGTGTTTGGATTGCCTTATTTGAGCTTATCTACTAAGATAAGTTTTGTGAGACAGTTTGTTTAAACTTATGAAAGCAGCTTATGACAGTTTTCATAAGTTCTCCAATATAGCTTATAAAAACGACTTATAGCATATACAAAAACAATTTAATGTAATGTTATTTTATCTTTACTATAAAAATAGCTTATACATAAGCACTTATCAATCATGATAAGCATTTGTGTTTTAAGCTACAAATAAGTTGTCTAACCAAACAGACCCTAAATCTTAAAATGAATTGATATAGAAACATACCTTGTTCTGGAAATCAACGGAAGACAAAGCTGCTTTAAAATCAGTGGAAACGATTTGTTGGAAGGAAGGTTGAAGAGAAAGGGTTTGATCAACCCACACACCATCGACGAAAGAGAGGAGAGGACCACCGGCGGGAGCAGCGTCGGAGAGGATGACGGAAACGAGCTGAGAAGCGAAGTAGTTGAGATGATCGGTGGATTTGGATTGGAGGAAGTTGAAGAGTTGTTGTTGTGTGGGACCCTCAGAACCAGAAGCGATTATGCTTAAAACAACTTGGAGTGAGAGTGGTGAAAACACGATGTTCTTTTCTGATTCTTTGGAGAAGAGATGTTTTGCGACGTTGAGTGATACGTTGGTTTGGTTGGCTATTGATTCACGAAGATCCATTGTTTTTTGTTTCGATTTTTCAATTCACTAAAAATGCTTTTGAAGTTGAAGTAGTGCTAGTGTATGTGTGGCAACCATGTCGGTATTGCCGTGTTCACCTGTTACTTTGTTATTTCCTCTAAATGTGCTTGCTTACGGAATTAATCCTGCAAAAACATTTCTCCTTAGGCTCTCCGATATATCCAAGGTCTCATAAATACATATTCGGTAGTTATCTATTGAATCTATGTTTTTCAAAAAAGTAGATAATTATTGGATCTTTATTAAGTCGCCTTAGAGATATTGGGGTTAATGAGAAACATTCAAGCTTGTTAGTAATGAATGAAAGCTCATAATTGTTCTCACTAAGAGATTTTCTTTTCACACCCTACTCATTTCTCATATGCCTTTTGAAATTCTTATTTTGCCTGCAAAATAACACGATTTAAATTATATAACATGAAACATACCTATAAATAAGCAACAATCAAAATATCCTTCCATTTATGTAGTTGCGGATTTTGCCTTAAAAAATGAAAATTGACAAACCTATCAAATAAATTCAAAAATATATAAAAATACCACTTAAAAATTCTGAAAATTGGATAAAATTCATGCAATTTTTTTATTTTCTGAGAATATGAGGGGTCGTAAGAAGTCCGTTTTATAGGAGTCTTATTTCTTAATCTTATTTTCTGATTTTCGAGGCAAGTTTCGAAGGAAACTGACATTATCACCCGAAAACCAATTTTTTACTTTTTTCTCAACTAGAAATATGCACTTCCAATCTCATATATGATAGAATAAGATTCATTTTCAATCACATTTAAGGGATTCCTTAGCAATGTTAATCGATTTGTTTGTGAGGATCCTAGTATAACACCTATTTCTAAAAGGTCATGAACTAGATCATAATCATTCTCAAGAAGTCTATAAGAAATGATACCATCATTTTTTTCATTAGGTATGGGTAGAAACCAAAGGTCTTGAGCTGACCGATCGGGTAGAACAACTCAAAAAGAAGAAAAAATTTGATACTTTCCTTCATACTTGTTCGAAGTTCGAAGTACCATTTGTACGAATAGGAATCTCCTTCGTTACATGATTTCTTCTTCATATTGATAATAGAGGATCTATGGAGCAATTACTTAGAAGTAGATTTTGTAAAATAACCCTCCCTATCTGATAGAAAAGGATCCCATGTTCCTGAATCGATCTTATCAGATATCTAAAATTCCATGATATTTTTCAATGCAATATTAAACCATTTTTTTCAATTATAACTCTAATTAATACTACTTTATTACTCTTAAATCAATATCTTCCGCTTTGCATTTATGATAATGGTGAATGCACCAATGGCTGACGAGAACTTTTAAAACTATTTGTCTCTCTCCTTCACTTATACAATTTTCTTAATATTTGTAAATTAATCAAATGACTCACTTAATTTGAGATGGAGGGAGTACCTCCCCCACATGGATTACAACCTCCATCTCAGATCTCAGCCAAAAACTCCTTCCGCATATCATTCATTTCACTATTATGTCATCACCTTAAGATTTCTCATCTTCGTGAGTTTTGTTCAGCATTCATATTAAGATGTGGGCTAAATTACACCAGAAGTTATTTAATTGTAACAAATTGATCATTTAAGTATTTTTGTAATACTTAGGTAATGTAAGTTATTTAATTGTAGATTTTAAGCTCCAACTAACTTACATTTTTAAGATCTAAAATATCCTAAATTATTGCGATTAAATAACTTAAAGGACCTAATTGATACATAAAAAACTTAAAGGACAAACTTGTTACAATTAATTAACATAAAGGACCTAAGTGATACAGAAAAAAAAAACTTAAAAGGCTAATTTATTACAATTAAATAACTTAAAGAACTTCATGTGTAATTTAACCTAAGATGTGAGTTGTCCAAAATATTTACAAAAATAAAAATATTTTTTTGTCCAGAAAGTCAAATTTTTATTTTTCAGAAATTATTAGCTTTCTGCTGCGAATTTATTTTGCTTTTTTTTTTTTTGTAAAATCTCTAGAACAAATTTAAGATGTTGGAGTCGTATTTTTTGCTGTATGAACTTTATGTATTCCATGAAAATTTTGATTTTTTTTAATAACTCAAATTTTAGTTTTCCAAATGAAAAAGTTTATAAAAAAATTCTAAAAAAATGAGTGGATTAAACAAATTAAAACTAATAAGGCTTAATTGCATTTTTGGTCCCCTATGTTTCAAGAATTGGTCTAGGGGGCCAAAACTGTCAAAGATCCAATACATAGGGGGCTGTTTTGTATTTTAATTAATTAGGGGGCCAAAATCGCAACTTCTTGAAACATAGGGGGCCAAAAGTGCAATTAAGCCAACTAATAATGGTATTCAATTACAATAGTTGGCAACCAAAATGGTCTCTAAATTTGAAAGGCACTCTAATCAAGTTTGATTCTTAAGAATATAAACGTTCCAATCTAGTCCCTAACTTTGGAAGATGTTTCTCGATACATCTTTTCGTGATTTCTTTAGAAGTCATGGATGTGAAATATGTCTATTAAGTGCACTGCTGATTGTTCTAATCATATAGATAAGAGTACAAAATATTTTAAACAAAAAAATAAAGAGGACAATCATGTGTCAGCAAGGGTATGATTTTGATTTAAACTAGTTTGATTGGCTTGAATGGTCACTCTTATATTGCATGAATTTTACGAAAAAAAAATATTCTAGATGTTCATGAAATCAATATACAACTCTGATTCTTGTATGAACACACGAGATGTATCACTGAATGGGGACGAGATGTAGTCTTCAGGTCACTGGGTTTGATCTCCAATGGTTATACACTTATATGCTCCTTTCCAAATAAGTGGAGTTATGTAGTTATGTAATGATGGTAATTAAGACAAGAACAATTGGACAAAGGTTTGAAATATTATTCTCAAATAGTCAAGTAATAACACATTACAACTAGGAACAAGGTATTAAACAACATTCTCGATCAAGGTTGCACGTAGGATTTTGCGTTCTTGGTTGTTATAAATGTTGCGGTATAATACGTTACGTATTGTGGTTGTTGCAATGTGATTATTCACAATATTGCACAACTCTTAAATAATGTATAATAATTTAAATTAGAAATAGATTTGAAGCTCTAAACTAGAGAACGAGCCTAAAAGAGATAACAATATGTAATTTATGTTTAAATATGTACTAAATATGTGATTTTCATCCATATCAATTGAAAAATATCTGGCTTCTTTGTCTATCGTCATGAACAGTATTTTTTGTGGTTGTAACGGTGTTTCGTCGCTGCTATAGCGGCATTTTGCATGGAGAAAAACCATAATCAGCTTTCAACTTTACTCAAACAATCAAGTACAGTAACATAGCACACCTAGGAGATGTGATTACAATTAAGGAAAAATAGATGACAGACAGAAAACTTGGCACTATGCCATTTAGAGAAAATGCATTTAAGTGATAGCAGCAAAAAGGCCAGATAGAGGAAAGAATTACAGGGAGAGAGTAGAACCAATTCCAATCATCA
>Ga0315913_1008235_pt1 | contig 12404 bp, 9 predicted proteins | sample MpolsnodulesMG_FD_207736 | JGI IMG/M metagenome (GOLD analysis project Ga0315913, IMG submission 207736) | Medicago polymorpha root nodule microbial communities from Los Angeles, California, United States - small nodules | ecosystem: Host-associated > Plants > Roots > Nodule | place: USA... | reverse complement strand
ACTTTGATTATGGATCCTGCACACTTGAACAAATTGTTTAGCATATCCAATTGATTACTTTTAATACCTTGTTATTGTCAAAACTCAATAGGTGACTTGTGAAACACCCTTGTTCCAACAATATTAAACTCATATCAATTAGTTAAATGATTAATTATCGAAATAGAAATCTAAGTTGTCTCTTTACTTACTAATCAACTAATAATAAATAACTAATATAATAATTATTTTGAAATATGCCTGAATATAATAAAACATTCCAACATCAACACTAACTTCATTAGATTTGTGAAATTTTTCAAAATCCATGCATCCCTAATAAAAAGATAACTTAAAATTTCTGACCACACACCCTTGAATTTTTCATGTTTCAATATATTATTATAAATTATAATTAAAAATTAGGTTACATATAGTCAAATTCTCTCAAATTTCAGTCTACTTTGATTGTTTTGTTTGTTTATAAATTATATTTAAAAAATTATGTTACATATAGTCAAATTCTCTCAAATATCAAGTATTTAGATGGACTCAAATGATAAGAAGTGAGTATATTGAATGACTAATATGATAATATTAACGAAACATTTTAACGCTAGAGACTCTTTTGGCTATCAAAGTGCACAATCAATAACTGTTTTGAAATTTTGATACACGGTCTATTATGATTACTAGTCACATTCAGGGACTAAAATAAATATTACCCGTTTAATTTTCATCTACTTTGAATCTAATGTGTGCATTTGTGCGGCCGCCGCAAAAGATCCAAATTTGTGACTGGACACCTAACCAATTGTTCTCGTACTCTTATTCATCACTCACCATAAGATATTCTACTTTTATTACAAATTTCTTTTATGAAAAAATAAAATAATTGATATTCTTGTACTCTTATTCATCGATCACTCACCACAAGATATCATTCTTTTATGACAAATTTAAAATCAGAAAAACAACAAAATAAGTCAATTATAACAACTTAAAATCCAAAAAAACTCTGAAATCAACAAATTCAAACGGCTTACAAAATGAAATCCATCGATTCTAACGACTTAAAATCAAAAAAACAATTAAATAAGTCAATTCTAACAACTTAAAATCCAAAAAACCTGAAATCAACAAATTCTAACAGTTTAAAATCTTAATTCAATCAATTCTAACAACTTAAAATCAAAAGGCACTGAGATCTATCAATTATAAGCAAAAAAATATCCATACCTGAGCTAGAATCTGTAGATGATGCGATAAGCGATTAAAATGACGAGCAAAGAGAACTGCAGCGGCGAGGAGAGAGAAGCACGCAACGACGAGGAGAGAGAAGCACACGACGACGAGGAGAGAGTCACCACCGCGGAGAGGAGAGAGAGGTGCGGTGAAGAAGCATTGTGAGAAGAAAGAATGAAGTGGTGTGAGAAAACACGTGTGATGAATATGACAGAAAATTTAGAATTTTTTTGTAATTTAGGTGTTATTTTAAATGCTTCAAATTTTGGAAAAGAAAAATTCTTATCTAAATGACCTGAATTTCAAAAATGAAAATGAATTAAATATTTTCCCAAACAATGAAATTTAGTCCAAATCAATTCAAATACTCCAAAAGATTACATTCCCTCGTTAAAGTTTTCTATCCAAACACACTCTAAAGAAATTTTTTTCCTTGGTGACATGTTATATATGGAATTTGAAAAGTAAAACCAGTCTTTCTACGCTATCTAGTGAAAAGTAATTTTAACATTTCTGAAAAGTCAACTGCCAATCTGAATTAATCTTGTCGCTGACACAGATGATATATTATCACGTTAACGATCATCAATAATATTCGACTGAAAATTTTACTCTGTGCCATAAACAACCAGCCATTCTAGACTCCTCTTCCTTGAAAATGTATAATTTTACAGTACATATTGATTTACTACACTGATTATCTGCATCAATTACATAAATGATAGATGACATTATTATCATATCAATTGTATCATCATGGATTTTCACGCTTCAAATGTACAAACGAAACAAAAAATTCGGCCGGTGGACAATTGGACAATGAGCTCAATTTCAAGCCTAGCCTGAATAATAATAGTCCCAACTATTGCAAATTAGTTTGCCTTGACAACCTGAGGCAGCGATTTGAGAAGTGCCGAGGATGGCCTTCGAACCGTGTGATTAAGCAGCAACATAAAAGTCAGAAGTGTTAAGGCTCCAGCTTGATGTGCAGTACCCAATGAAACAGGTACATATGAAAGAAGGGTCGTAATTCCCAAGGTGACCTGTAACCAAACAAACCAAGTACATTATGTAAAGCATCCCAACAATAAAAAAAAAGGGCAACCCGGTGCACTAAAGCTCCCGCATACGTAGGGTTCGGGAAGGGGTCTCACCATTCGGTGTATTGTACGCAGCCTTACCTTGTTTTTTACACAAGAGGCTGTTTCCAAGACTTGAACCCGTGACCTTCCAGTCACATGACAACAACTTTACCAGCTGTGCCAAGGTCACCCCTCTAAAGCATCCCAACAATATTAATCAATAATCAATTTTCAGCTCAGAAGGAACCCAACAATATTTAACGATAAATGGTACAAATCATAGAAAACTGAGAATTGAAATAACAACCTGAACAGATGCCATGCCAAAGATGCCTCCAATCACAGACCGGACTGCAGGATGTATGTCCAGTTTTCTTGTTGACAACCATAAGGCACTCACTGAAATTAGGGTTGCAGTTGCAAGGGTCCGGTGATTGAGCTGTTAAAACAAAACATGTATTAAAAATTTATGTTATTAAATTTCCACGGATAGGCAAAATGGCGGTCCAGTTTAAGTTTCAAAATATTTTAAGTAACAAAGGAAAGAACTGCTGACATCTGAGATGTAAACATTGTCTGCAAAACCATAATTACAAAAATAAATGTATTGCTAATTTACTACCTTCAAAAAAGTACTTTCCGAATAAAATAACCACATCACAATTCAAGAAACAAAAAGGTACTGCAATTTTTAACTTTTCAGCAAAAAATTAGCATAGATAATACCTGTACAGTCGATGTATTCTCAAAGAAATTTCGAATCAGAGGTTTCATTTCAAGAATGTTCTCAGGGATCCATGTATCACCCATCTTCGGAAAAGTATTAAATGCATGCCCCTGACAATCAACATGTAAACAGAATGATTATCTTTTATCCTCACCAACCACTCAATTATCATTACAAGTACAAATAAAATAGGCATCAAAATTGTTCGACAAGCTAACATACAGCATCATTTCCTGCAACAAATGCACCAGAGACAGCAGTAAGACCAACGAGTAAGCTGACAGGCAACGCAAGTCTCTTTACTTTAGCAGCCCCACGGACCCATGTTAGTGATTCAGCCGGTGGCTCAGGCATAACAACAGAAAGTGCAGTCCAAAAGAGACCGCAGTAAATAGCAAATGCTGATGTGAGGTGAGCTGCGAGACGATAAGGGCTTACTCTTGGCTGAGAATATTCAGTTGGTGGTTCCTGAGGAAAGGAAACTATGGTATTAGAATCTGGATGAGTTAGTCAATTGAACTTGAAACAAACAGATTATTTTCTTTATGTTCCAACCTCTAAACCACTTTTAACCATCCACCAGCCAATGAGACCCTGCCCGGCACCCAGGCCAAACAAAGCAGAAACTCTTAGTGCTAATCTCAATGTAATATACCCTTTATGGAGAAAATATGAATACGGTAAAACAAACATAAGTCCAAGTGCCCTCCCCCACATACGATGTCCATACTCCATCCAATATATGAACTTGAATTCTTCAACCTTCATTCCTTTGTTAACACTGCAAAAAGTGTGCAACAAAGTGTTATCATAACATTAGTACAAACTACATAATCAATCCTTTGATTTTCATAATAAATACACAGTCAATACTAAAATTATAACTAGCAGTCTACTTTGTTAAGAAACAAATTTGCTCCTGTGCACAGTTCCAGAAAGCTGTTTCCAAAATGTAAATCAACAAGTTTGTTCGTTTATACAGTTCCAGAAAAGCTGGTTCCAAAAATGTAAATCAATTTGATAAATCATTATCCATTTTATCTCATCTATATAGCATTAAACACACAACCAGGTGAATTTGCTCAGGCGAAGCAAGTGTTTGCACTTTACCGCTTGTATTCAGGAGACTGCTGATATTTCTCAAACTCTTGCAACCACGCCTCATCAGACAAAGGAGGGAACTCACCCGTGAATTTCCAATCAGTCATTGAAAGACCAGATCTAGTGAGTCTGGTTAAACCCCCAAGTATGACCATAGTAAACACCCATGCAGCAGAGCCAAAGAGCCATATTCCAACCACCTTCTGTGCATGAGAACCTCCTGTCACGAGCAGTTTCAACCCCTCGTTATGTATGGCCCCAGCAGACACCGTCTTTGAAACACGATGACCCTACGAGCACCACAACAATTTTCTCAAAACTCAGAACTAAACCAATATACATACTAAACATTCACACAAAACATGAACAATAGAAACTATTTTCACATAACACCATTGACATTTCACAAATAAAAATCAATTCAACTAAACATCTCTCAACAAACAGTTATAGGATAAAAATATTTCAATGACTATAAGTTTTTAACACAATAACATCTCATGAGATAAAATTTCAAATTTCAAATCATCTTTTTCTGAAACCTCTGTTATTTGTCAATATCAAATCCCTAGATTGCAAGTTTTTGAATCCCTAGATTACAAAATGGGACATTTAAAAGACTGAGTGATCTTCTTAGTTGACGTTAACCCAATTGTAACAATCTTCTCAGTCTACGTTAACCCAATTGTATCAATCTTCTTAGTCCATGTTTACATATTTGGTATGCCTGTTCTATGATTGTGCATCAAGATAATAATCCATCCATAGATCTTTGTTGTTTAAAACTTCCACAATAGTAATTATAAATCAAATAAAGTGTTTGTTTTTACCTACTTGTCTCATGTTGAATCACCATTTGATAACACGTAGATTGCTCAAAAAAATAGTGATGAACATTGAAAACATAAAGGGTATGGTATTGGTGATCAAATTCACAAGTCTCCCATCTAAATCAACTAATTGAAGCATCTCTCAAATGACATGATCAAGTTTTGGGTAAGTAGTTCAATTAGGTGTTTAGTTTAACTAAAAATAAAAATAATAAAAATAATAAATCGAATATATTACATAGAATATAAGAAAGTACCTTAGGAATATTATTGGATCGGAAAGTACGAAAGAAATGGGTGGAAATGGAAGGGTTAAAAAACTTGAATGGTTGTTGTTGTATGGAAGAAGGATGAGAGAAAGGAATCGTCGTCGTTGTCGTAGCCGTCTTCCTCCCTGTGAGCTTATGAATCAAACATGCTTCTTTGCTGCGTTTTAAAATTGCTCTCCCAAACATCTCTCTCTACCACACTGCCAGTGGCAAAATTTGGAATAGTCAAAATAAAACTCTAGAAATACATAAATCAAATATGTAAATCATATTGCATTTCTAAAAAGAATGAAAATTTCAACAAAGGGGTTAAATGGGTGGTGATAAATAATGAAGGAATGAGCTTATAGAATAGAACTTACAATGTCTTTGAAGATGATACAAGAAGAAAAGAACGAAGAGGATCTCAAGCTCAGCCTGTATCACAGAGACAGTGGCCGCGGGAGGGGAGAAGCGGCGGCGCGAGTTTGCTGCACACTGCAATCTCCTTGAGTTGAGGGTTTAACCAAGGTTTTGTTTTGCGAAAACTTTCCTTGTCGCTTATTGCCTCCACGTGTCGTTTTGTACGCCTAGTTCATCTTTTTTTTTTTGTTTTTAAGAGAAATGTTAACCGATGCCCAAAGATGCTAAAGAACAAATTCTAAATCAAAACAGATACTTTTTAAGTTTTTAATGCATTGATTACACAACTATCAATGCAAATATTACTATATTTGTTTCTTTAACCAGTGCCCCCGCCCTTTTTTTATTATACCAGTTAAGGATGGGTGGAGTTAATATCGATTCGTTAATAAAAGTTGGTTAATTAAGTTTTTACTCCTCTCATAAAGTGAGTTTCGTGATTCAAATCTCAAACACCCTACTTATTTTATCTTAACAGATAATTTTAAATCATATGTAAAAGTTAAAAAATTATTGACTAAAATAAAAACATTCTACTTTTTAACGAATGTCCCAAGGGCACTAGTTACCCAATTAAAATTTGTGGAGATTCTTATAGCATCCACAATGGTAGTTCCCAAACAAAGACTCCTTAAATGGACCCCACATGACACATCACTTATTTATAATTTTTTAATAAAAGTACATATTAAGGGACTCAATGACTCCAAGGACAATACACTACTAAGAACCCCAATGAAAAGTATTTAAATATGTCTCACTATCTATACATCATTAAACAAAAATAATTTACGTATTACTTCTTTTTACAAAGTGGGACCAAATAGTACACATTTTATTATTCATTTATGCAAGTGAGATCAAATAGTATGCATTTTATTACTTTTTTAAACGTAGAACCCTTTAGTTACCCAGGAGAGAGAGGGTCCTTATATAGCTGCCCGTTCCTTAACGGAAACTCATTTTTTCTTCCTCCAATGTAGGGTCCTTAATGGGGAGTGGTCCTTGTTAAGTAAGGACCCCCCATTGAAGATGCTCTTGTATGAAAAGACAAACAAATGTTCTAAAATGATCATATAATTAAAGAGAGAGGGATTCATTATTTTTGGTCAAGAAAGCAACTCCGTCCTCTTGATTTAATCCCCACTCAAAGCCATCATCATCGTCGACATCACCTTGTATTCTAGCCATTCACACTCATATCACTTTTTGTTTTTAATTTTATACGCTGAAAATGGCTAATAAATTTGTTACATTAATAAAAGTGGCTAACAAAACTTCAATAATTTTTTTTTTTATAAATCTGTATCTATTGTATAAGTTAACTAATATTCACACAAAAAATGTTGAAACAAAAAAGTGACACAATTCTTGTGGCCTGACTCTACAAGCAGGCCACTTCAATTAGTGGCATACTAACATAAAATGTACAAATCCTCAACATGTTAGAAGATTTTGCATCTAACATGAATTTACCTATGACCAAAATCCTACTTCTAAGTTCTAGCTAAGCACCATACTTCAATTTTTTTTGCAATGCTATATTGGGAATCCAAGGCCTTGATATTGAAAACTCCTTTAGGAATGTTTCCACTTTTACCAATCAAAGCCACTAAGAAAATGCAAAATTCAATGAGCTTTGAATTTGAAGGATTGTAAATTTGGAAACCAACAATATAATGGTGATGATGTATGTCTGGAGTGAAGCTCAATCTACCTGTTTCACATTCTCCGCAATGTCACTGTGTTACCAAACATGCACAGAGTTGTCATAAGTGATAGAGTCTTAAAGCGCAGGGAATCAAAGTTGTTAAATGTCTTGATGGTTCCATCAAGACCAGCTGCAACAACAGATAGTTCCCATGATAAAACGGTGATACCTGTTTCACATTCTCCGCAATGTCACTGTGTTGCCAAACATGCACAGAGTGACAGAGTCTTAAAGCCTAGTGGGGAATCCAAAGTTGTGAAATGTCTTTATGGTTCCATCAAAACTAGCTGCAACAACTGATGGTACCTATGATAAAACAGTGATACCGTACGTCTGGAGTGAAGCTCGATCCACCTGTTTCACAATCACCGCAATGTCACTGTATTACCAAACATGCAGAGTTGCCATGAGTGACAGAGTCTTAAAGTCTCGCAGGAAATCCAAAGTTGTGAAATGTCTTGATCGTTCCATCAAGACCTGCTGCAACAAATGACAGTCCCCATGTTTCTGGCACACAATTGTCATGGCATAGATTCTTAAGACATAGCTCTTCATCATCAGATTCAACTTCTGAAAGAGGCGAATCCCAACTGGGAAGTTTCTCTTCAGGCCATGTCATAGAACCTCGGCATGAACCATCAATGGAGAACCAACTACCAAAAGAAAAACGTTCAGACTCTCTAACGCATTGTCGTTGAGTTTCGGAAGAATAGTTGGCAAAATCGCTGAGAGAGCAGCTTCTTTCTGCAGTCATGCCTGACCAAGGTATTGCAACAGTAACCCCCTTGGAGCGAAAGTACTCACAAGAACTCTCGGTTTTTCTCTGTTTGGAAAAATAACCTTCGGAGTCATTGAAGTTCCAAATATACACACGAGCGTCCTCTCCGACTGAAATTATGTGTTTTCCACTTGATGTAAATGAACCAGACATCTGACTTCCTGACATTGAAAGGCCTGCAAATTGTAGTAGTATGATCAGACAACTTTGAATATTCCATTTAAAGCAAGTTAGTTATGTAGACAATTGAGTTAAAAATAGGGTATCGGATAAGGAATACACATATAATACGCGCAGAATGGCTAAAACAAACCTTTAAAGCTTGTAGTTAAATCATGCATACTATATGAGAAGACTAAAAGAATAGAATGCATGATTATATTAATCTGAAGGATTCAAAATCACAAGGTTCCTAACCGATAATTCCTAAATTAAACTACCGAAGTAATTTAGCCCATGAATAACAATCTAGATTTCTTTCCATGAAGAGAAATGGAAAGAAAAAGATTCTCATTGGATATATATTACATGTTAAGTCTTAAACTGAAGGCCAATTATTTTCTTAAACATTGCTCAAGTCTAAAAATAGAAGTATGTGACAGTGTAAGGACAGCAGATCAAGCTGCAATATCATGCAATGTGTTCAAAAAATTTAACAAATTCAAGCCATTATTTATTTTTACATAATTTAAAATATACAGAATAACAGATATTACCATGATTAAAAGAGAAGACCCTTAGAATGACGAGACATGCATAGCAAATAAAAAATAGAGAGCATTTGGGGATTACACTACAATGCCAAGGTCAGAAATAACAAAACTAAGCTCTTAAATAAGATCTTTTTGCAATGCCAATTAAACAATTGAAGTATCAAAACTTAGTGCTCTACCTTTATATGTCTGAACAAGTTCATGGCCTTCCAATATTCTAACTTTGGAATCTTGTGATGTGATCATAACTCTCTGATGGTTTTTCTGGGAAAACTGCAATGAAATTGGGAGTTCCATAGTTAATTAAGGAAGTAAAAAGCATAACTTTTTGTTTGCAGTGAAGCTTTTTCAGAAGAAAAACCTGAATGCCAGTAATCTTGTTGCTAGATGATCTCTTTTTTTCATTGACACGAATCTTCGCCTGAAGCTGGAATTGTTTACCTAAAATCATAAAATTCAAATTAAAATTACTTTCAACATGTCAATAACTATAGAAATGTCACATGAGTAACACATAAGTAAATACCTGAAGCAACATAAAAGCGGCAAGTACCAGAAAGGGAACCAACTACAAACCCCTGCATAAATAAAAAGCAATAGGTTCAAAATCATACTAAGGAAAGATACCAGAAATGCAATAGGTAAAAAAGGAACAAAATTCTGAAAAGATACATTCAGTCAAGTATCCATAACATACCTTCCCATCTGGCTGGTAACTTATAGCACTTATGATATCTCGTACGTCTGCCCAGTCAACAACTCGCTCTTCATGTACTCCCCATATTCGGACTTTACCATCTATGGAGCCACTGATGAAATAATTTTCATCAACTGGGTTGAATTGAATACATGTCACTGTTTCCAATTAAAATAGAGACACAGTTATTATTATACTTCTGGGATAAAGATGTTGTAATACTTCACATCACAGTAAATTATGAAAATGAAGTAAGCATATGCTGCAAATACATTAATAAGTAAAAGAAGGTGATCTTATACTTACCATAATCATTGTGATGGAAAACTTTTAAACATTGATTACAACCGATTTTCCACATGCGAACTGTTTTATCCATAGACGAGGAAAGAAGCATCTGCAACAGGTAAACTAGTTCAGTTTTCATTTGAATATAAGTAGCAAAAAGAAAGTAGAGCTTATAGCATAATTGAGGGACAATCGTATTAAAATTCAGCAAACTCACATCAGAATCAGACCAAGCCAAGTCCATCACATCACTAGAATGACCATATAGTTCTTGCAGCGGGGATTCCTCAATTTTGAGAATCTTCCTTGGAAGAACAGCTGGGGTTTTGCTCGAGCATTTCTTTGGAGAAAAAGACATGTCATGTTTCAATTTGCTAATGTCAGTGTCTTCTTTAGCAAAACAAATACTTGAAGCCTTCAAGGATGAAACACACCATATACGAACAACACCATCTTCACCTCCAGTTGCTAGATACTGACCATTAGGACTAAATTTCATAGTCCAAATTAGACCTTTATGTGCTCTAATCTCTTGACCAGTATACACAGCGCTAAACTCATTCCAACTTTTTTTATTGTGCCTTACATTGATTTGAAGAGTTTTCCTCGTACCCACATTACCAGATTTTGATCTAACTTTCCCTCTGTTCAAAACTTTGTTCCACCACTTTTTCTTCTTCTTTTTACCATTACCAATAACATTAGATTCTTCTAGTGTCTCAGCTTCTCTGTGTCTCAGATCTTGACTGGAACATGATAGCTCTTTATCATCATCATCATTATCTTTGGGATCAACCAACTTCTCGGAAACATGTACAGCATCAGATAAAATACAACCATTTGATACTGTTCCACTACAATCCATGATCCTCTCCTCACAACACACTATTTCTTTTTGAGAAGAAGCATCAACTAAACCCATCTCTTGCAGAAACCGTTGTTTTCTTTCCTTCACACTAATAGGCTCATTAAGCCATAACTCATACCCAAGGTCTTGTTTAGTCAAAAGAGAGTCTTCTTTAGAAGGTGACAAACATTCCAATGAGTCAAAGAACACATCATTATCTCCTTCATCAGAGATCATCAACATATCTTGTAATAATCCTCCTCAAACAAAAAACTCCCACATGAAGAAAAAAAATGCAACTAACTAGCTCACAAATAATTTCACTTTCTCTACTCCACACACTTAAATATCAATCAAAGCCCCCAAAATCAAGGGTCCGAGATTCTCTCGGTGATTATGTGAAATTCAATGTCAAAACAACAGGCAGAGAGAGACCAAGTTCGAGGAACCAAGAAACAGCTTCAGAAAAGAACCAATGACAAGAGGTTTTTGCATGTTGTGTAAAAACTCAAACCTAGGATCCCAATACTTAAATAAGTAGAGTAAAAAATAATAATAATAATAATAATATTAAAAAACTAATCCCGAAACCAAAACCCGATAACATAAAAAATGAGAAAAACAAAGGGTACCCGTCTTGTGAATGCGAAGCAAAAGGCAGAAAAAATTCAAGTTGAACACCGACCCTCCAGTTATTAAGGACACCCTCAACTCAAAGTGCAGTGAACCAAAGGAAAAAAAGAGGGTGTAGCTGGCAGTACCCTGGTTCAAGACACAAGAGAAAATGGCGGAAGAAGAAAGAGAGATTGTGTCGTGTCACCCTCTGAGAAAACAAAAACAAGCCTCGAGATTTGAGGGTATTGGGATTGAAAAAACAACAACTGCAACCAAAGAGATTAGAATTAGAAGAACAACACACACGCACGCAGGTGCGACAAAGAAACACGAGCGGCGCGACCCGAGAAACAAGAAGAAGCTAGGCTACTACAACTACTGCTCTTGTCTGTCTCTGCAACAACCACCACTCTACTACACTATAACAACAACAACACCTTCATGCTTTTCTTCTTCTTCTTATTATTGTAATCCCCACCTATCGCTTTCTGTGTCATAACAAAAACACACATTATTCACATAGACATAGAAAGAGAAAGAGACAATTTCGGTGTCATTAATTTTTAATCATAATCAAGATTAACATTCATCATGTGTGTGTGTATCATGAAATTAAATTAAATTAATTTGCCCGTACGCGTCAAGCGTAATAATAGAGCGTGACGCGCGAATTAAAATGTGGTAATGTAATGATATAATTAAAAATCTCAATCTGAGTGAGAGCGAGCACACACAGGTAGATATAATTGATGATATTCTTCCTAGCTTAGTTTTTAAGTGGCATTAATTACTAATGGGCGTTACATATACCTAATATAATAGTAAAAATAAATAGTGGGGGTAGTACCCTAGAAGTGATGGGCACAAGAACTAATAACTAGTACTGGAGCTATAAAAATGCCGTTTTAAAGAAAGCGATGAGTCGAAACATGAAAGGGTCTAAGATTTATAGGTGTCCACTTTCAACCTTCGTAGGTCTCCTTATTACAGCAAAACATTACTACCACCACAACTGCATTGCATCTCATATTTTTAATTCCTTGGGCTCTGTGTTTCACTCCTACTACGTTTTAATGCTTCCTCTACCTCTCTTACTACCCTATCCTATGTCTTTCTTAGT
>Ga0315913_1008230_pt1 | contig 12406 bp, 8 predicted proteins | sample MpolsnodulesMG_FD_207736 | JGI IMG/M metagenome (GOLD analysis project Ga0315913, IMG submission 207736) | Medicago polymorpha root nodule microbial communities from Los Angeles, California, United States - small nodules | ecosystem: Host-associated > Plants > Roots > Nodule | place: USA... | reverse complement strand
GTGTTCGTCCTATTTTTTGGTGGTATTACACCCCGACATATTTTTTGGTGGCCGATTGTGTAATTTGGATATTTATGGCCAATATGTAACTAATATTATATATTATATAAATATATGAAATGAATTAGTTTTTGGATCATTTACGTGTCATTAAGTGTGTTTAAGTGATTACAGGTCATTACCGGCGAATTTGTGAAATTTGGATCGTTTGGATCATTATGTGTGATTACGTGATTGTAAGAAAAACGATGTTTTTGTGTAATTTTGTTCGATTATGTCGAACTATCCGATAATCTTGTTAAACTGGTGTAATTCGGTTAAGTTATGAATGTGGCGTGGTTACGGGTCATTCTAGACTTTTTCTAAGTCTGTTCAGTAACTGGTTGAATTTAATGCAGATTCTGTTATGTGCTATGAATGTGAGTTAACTCCCGTTAGTACAAAGGACAACGTGAGTTAACTCACGCTGCAACATACTGCAATTAACACTAGCGCATGTTAAGTCACGCAACGTGAGGTAACATACGTTGCCATTTGTACTAGCGTGAGTTAACATGCGTAGGGGTATTTTGGACTTTTACTTTGGGAATGAGCAAATCCATTTGGGTAAAGAGCAGAATTCAATGGACTATCAATATTTTGAAAACAAAACCCTCTTGTAGGCCCAATAGCACAAGAATTAGAAGGTTGCTCTATAGACTCCCCAAATTGTTCAATCTTTGAAAAAAGACTGATCGAAAGATAAATCTTATGAAGGAAAAAAAAAACGATCGGAATGTATATCTTGTGATACATGTATACCAATGTAAGATATGCTTTGATAAATTGAGGGAATTTTTTTAGTAAACATGAGGGGCCTATTGAGCAAATTTTCAAGAATTATACTCTTTTTTTCAGAAGTTGAAAGAGTCATTTATATTTAAATAAGAATATTTATGTAATTTACTTAGTTTAATAACGGGTACATATATTCGGGCACGAATAACATTAAATCCGCATTCGTATTCATTAAGTGAAATGTATATAGTATAGAGTATTTCCATTAAGATATTAAAAAAATCTTTATCCTTGGTTACCCTTGTATTTCCTTTAAGATATTAACCTCGTGCATGTGCTGGATTTCATCCGCAGATAACCAAGGCAGGGCCAGTCCTAAGATTTTTGGTACCCTAGGCGAAACAATAAAATTGTGCTCTTTTAATTATTCCAATAGTTTTCTTCTTATATTTTTTGTTGTAAAACTTCATTTATAATCAATGTTTTCTAAAAATATATTCTCAATATAATTAATCAAACCGAATTAAAAAGATATATATCTATATAGTACTAAGTAAAAATAATAATTTTGGTACCCCAAAATTAATGGCGCCCTGGACTGCCGCCCCTCCCGTACACCCTCAGGGTCACCCCTGAACCAAGGATACATATTTTTTTGTCATCCCTAATTCTAAACAATGTGAGACTTTTTCAACATGTATTTTTCATCCAACAACACTATTGCAAACCAAAAATTTGGAAGCACTTCTAAATTGATATAGGTTTTTTTAACATGATGTTCCAATATTGTTTATTTCTCTTTTGTATTGCTTATTGTCATGGTTTTGCAGTGCTTTTATAAGATTTGGTTAGTTCATGGTACGACTTCTGAGCTTAAGTTGTTTCCAACTTTGTCCTCTTTGCTTAAAAATAATGTAGGGTTAATAGGCTTTTATTCCCCTGTAATATAGGCCACTTTTGGTTTCCCCCTATATTATACCTTTAATCATATTTTATTTTTATTAATTTTTCTAGAATTTTTAAATTTTTTCAATTCTTTTTATTTTTCCAGAATTTTTTTCATTTTTATTAAATTTTCTAGAATTTTTTTAGATTTTTTTTCTGTTTTTTAAAAAAAATTTAGTTTTTTTAAAAAAAAAAATCACAAATGCCACATGTACCCAATAAAAAATTAAAAATAAAATTAATTATACAGTCAGCGTGCCACGTCATGAGAAAAAAGGTGACGCAGCATGCCACATCAGTGAAAATGCACAATCAGCTGGCCTAGGGGGTATTCTAAAACAAAAAAAATTTACAAGGACGAAATCTGATAAATTTTTTTTACAAGGAGTAAAAGTCTATTAACCCAATAATGAAGGTCTTTTTTTACATTCACCAGCTCAATTGCTTTTTTGGGTAGAGAAAAAAACAATACATGTCACATTACAATTGCTTTTGTACCATTGAATTGTTGACTTGACTCCTTTATTGATAAAAATTTTACTACTTACAATTATAGAGTTCAATTAATCAAGAAATGAAATACTGATTCATATTTGTTGAACTTGTTCTTTCTTCAACATATATTGATATCTTCATAAGCACAAAAACATAATGTTATTATTTGTAGGCCACAATTGATTTAAATTTACACACTAAAAAAATATATCTAAACAGATAAATTTACACACTAAAAAAATATATCTAAATCCAGAAGTCCTAGCTCAACTGGTAAAATGGCGAAATTGTTATATGTGTGAGTTTATAATGGTTTTGTCATTTCGTCTATCTACCAAAAAAGAATATATATATATATATATATATATATATATATATATATAAACAGATGAATTTCGATCTCTCTTATATGTATCAACAAAGACACTGTCGATCAAGATTTAGGTTTAAATATACATATTAACGTTTTTGTAGTTGCTACATCTATTATAGAAAATTGAAATTCAAATGAAATATGATTGATTGCTAACAAGTTTGGAAATGGAACCCCACAAGAGCTAGCGACTTTTCAAGAGAGTTAACAAATTGTTTGAGGCTTAAGTTTCTTCATGCTTTTCTATTTGTGACTATCATATTAACGATTTTGTAGTTGCTACATCTATTATAGAGAATTGAAATTCAAATGAAATAGGATTGATTGCTAACAAGTTTGGAAAGGGAACCCCACAAGAGCTAGCGACTTTTCATGAGAGTTAACATATTCTTTGAGGCTTGAGTTTCTTCATGCTTTTCTATTTGTGACTATATTTATTGAATTGGATTAATTGTTTTGAACACACAAAAAAATACTTATGTCTTTATATAATGAAATGTTGGTAACATGTGGTTAGACCATGGAAATTTGGCTTAAATTTAAATATATACCTAAATTATAGGAAATTTTAAAAGTAATTATAATTTAGTTTTACATCTTTTTTTAAATTTTTTTTTCCATAACAATGTTTTCAAATTTAAATTAAAAAACAATAGAAAATATAAATACAAGGGAACATAATAGAAAAATGCAGATAGACAGACACTTATTGTCCTTCTTTCCGCTAGTTATAATACTCAAACGTGTGTCAACATTTTCTATTCTTACTTTCTTCACAAATTCTATTTTAAAGCTCACACTTTCTATTTCTAAGCCCATGGTTCTTTTTCTTTTTTTAACCCACCAGTTTTTAGGGGAAGAGGACCATAATAATTCGAAGTTCAATTGAAAGGTAAGTAAAGTCTGGTCAAAAAATGTTTCGTTCAAGAATTGAATTCTAGTTCTCTCAAACAATTTATCATTTAGTGGAGCACATATAAACCATGTGAGTCCAATCACGGTTAGACCTAGGGTTCTATTCTTTGTTATGTATATTTTGTTCAGATGTGAAATTATCTTTATTATCTTAATTGAAAAATTAAATACTAATTGATTTTATTTTCATTTCAGATTTTATTGCTACTTCAACCACTAACTTTACCAAACTTTACATATTTAATCTACTATCTTATCAGCTTTAAGTTATAAACTATCGACTAGTTAGCTTGTGTGCTATCTACTATAAGTTATAAATTAACACACGCGCACACACATATATATTTGTTGAAATTTAAATAATATGATATCCATTAACCATGATTTGGTTTGGATATACAATTAAAAGTCATTGTTTTTTTTTAGGGAATTAAAAGTCATTGTTAATCATGTTCAAAATTATAGTTAATTGTGTTGAGTAGATGGATAATCAATCGGGTCGTATTATATTCATTGATAATCTAAATTGTTTTTTTAATTAATAACCTAAATTATTGTTAACTCAAGTTAACACTGATTCAAGTTAATTACTTTAAAATTTAGTTTAAAAAGTTAGTTATTTGTGCAATACAGTTATAACAAAATTATAATAATCGTAGTGTAGATATAATTATATCAATAATGCGAAATGAGTAGTTTTTATCGCTTAATTGCTTAAAATTTACCAAATTCAATCGCATATAAAGTTGATTTTCAATTTGATACTAACTTTATTAACGGGACTGCGCAAAACCAACTATTTCAATTCGATACTAACTTTATGAATTCTGCTCTTCACTCGGCTGTTTTTGCTCGCTCCCAACTGAAATATCAAAATTGCACATGCATGAGTTAACTCACGCATGTGTAAATCTCTATGTGAGTTTACTCATGTTGGAATTAACACTTGCGTGAGTTAATTCACGCAGAGATTAACACTAGCGTGAGTTAAGTCATGCAGAATTAACACTAACGTGAGTTAACTCACGCATGGACATTTTTGAAAGTTTGGTTGGGAATGAGTAAAATGTATTGGGAGAAGAGCAGAATTCTAACTTTATTAGCGGAACTAGGCCAAGACCAACTATTCTTGATGATAGGTCATTTCTCCTCGAACAAAGTTTTTTCCACTTCAAACAATGCTAAGAAACACCATGAAATAACAAGTTTAACCCCAACGGCAGTTAACTGCCGCCGAATTTTAACCGGTGGTAACTAACTGCCGATGAAATTTAGAGTTAAACTTGTCATTTCGTGGTGTTTCTTAGCATTGTATAAAGTGAAAAAATCAATTTTCTTTCTCCTAGCCTAACGAATTAGTGGACCACAACATAAACCTACTTAAGGGGTCGCATTAGAGCTATCAAAACGGCCTACACGGCCCGTTTCGGACCGGCCCAAACGGGCAGCGGGCTTTTTTGGGCCGGGCTAAAAAGCCCAGTTTAAATACAGGGTGGAATATTAGAGCCGAGCCCGGCCCTATACGGGCTCCCGGGCTATCGGGCCAGCCCGCACGTATTTTTTTATTCTTTTAAGGACTTGCACAAGCTAATTTTTTTTTTTAAGAACACAGTCACTTGAAAATTGAAATAACCAGTTGCTGCACAAATAATACCCATATAATCACTTGCACTGTCATGGTAGGCCACTGCTATATGGGCTGGGGATTGTGTAGTTCCTGGACGGTGTGATGTTGGTTTAGGGAGCATGTGTTTTTTGCTACTGCCATAGGCTTATTTGTTATATGAACACTTAGCTTGTTTAATGTCTTTTGGTGAATTGATACAAACATTAATTTGGTGGATATGCAGTAAGCTTCTTATGTTAGATTGCTACTGCTATATCAGAGGCTTTTGTGTTTTTCCAGCTCAGCTTGAGTGGATTGAGGCCATTAATAATATTAGCTGTTAAAAAAAATTGTAAAAATGATAGAACTTTAAAAACCATACCTTCAAAACCACACCAAACTTAACCCACTTGTATTTTTTTTCCGGGCTAGTCCGAAGGGGTAACGGACTATTACGGCCGGGCTAAAAAGCCTTGGAAAAATTTGGGCTGCAATTATTAGGTCAAAGTCCTACATTTTATTCGGACTTTCAGAGTGGCCCATATGGCCCGGCCTGTTTTGACAGCTCTAGGTCGCATAAGATAATCAGAACCGTTCAAGCCAGATACATGACTAAGTTGTGGTAATGTGCTCAAAGTTGTCCACTAAGGACTAAGGACAATTGTTTGTCCAGGTAAGGATTTGAGGAGTAGAAATCATGACCACTTCACATGTACACACTTTTTTACCATAATTTTTTTTCTCTCATATGATTTGCTTATCGTCATGGTTTTGCACTAGTTGTATGATCTTTGGCTAGTTCTTGCTACAACTTCTGAGCTTAAGTTGTTTCTTACGAATGTCCTTTTTACAAACCTCCACAGTTAGTTCTTCTTTTTTCTTTTTTTGGTAAAGAAAATAAGATTTCATGTCACGCTACAATTGTTTTTAATTAACTGTTGACTTGACTCAATATTAATTACGAGCTTACAAGTTAAATTATGGAGTCAATTAATCAAGAAATGAAATACCGATTCATATTTATTGAACTCGTTCTTTTTTCAACATATATTGATCTCATTCATTTTTATAACATATAATACTACAGTGATTTAACATTCTCATAAGCACAAAAAACATACTACTAAAAATATATATTACTAAATAGATGAGAGTTTGAATCAATGCTATGGTGCAGCAACAACATTGTCGAGGATCAAGATTTAGATTTAATAATACTTCTAATTCTTGACTCAACGACTCTCTAGTTGCTACACCCATTGCAGAGAATTGAAATTCAATTGAAATATGATTGATCGCTAACAAGTCGGGAAGGGAACCCCACAAGAGCTACCAACCCTTCTAGCACCAGGAGAGTAAACATACTGCTTGAGGCTTGGATTTTTGAGGTAACCACAAAGGCATGGTCTCTGCTCTCTTACCTTCTGGCAACAAGTACTTGTTGGTGGAGAAGAAGTTGTGATTGATCCTAAACAAGGACTGAATTCTACAGGGCTACAAGTCAATGCCTTTGCCATGTAAATCTCCTCCCCCAAAAACACTATTGCCACAACCACTGCTGCATAAACAATACCATAGCCAAAGTGTTTCTTCATGTTTTGTTTTCTTTTTGGGACTATATGTATTGAATTGGATTAATTGTTTTGAACTAGAAATATACAAGTCTTTGATTTATATAATGAAATGTCGGTAACATGTGGTGGACCTGACCATTGACCTTTTCTCCTATTGTTAGTAGCAAGTCAATAGGTTGCCGTGAAACAAGGGCTAATAGTACAATGGTAGACTCATTCTTGGGAGAAAAAATTAAACATTAATTAAAACTAGGGTTAATTAAGTTTTTAGTCCCTATAAATATTTATAGTTTTGTTTTTAGTCCCTACAAAATAAAATCACACTTTTTAGTCCCTATAAAATTTTTCATCAGCATATTTAGTCCTTATAAAATTTTTCCATTTCCATTTTTAATCCCTGTAAAAAATTTCCATCAACATTTTTTGTCCTTAAAATGCCTAAGGAAAATGTCATAGGGACTAAAAAGTGTGATTTTATTTTATATGGATTAAAAACAAAACTGTGAATATTTATAGGGACTAAAAATTTAATTAACCCTTAAAACTATTTCTTGTCATTTTATATTTATGTGTTAATTTAACTGCTAGTTTTATTGAACACTACAAATTCAATCTATTGGCTTATAAGTTCTAAGCTATCATCTAGCTGGTGAGAGAAAAAATGTTTATCAAACAATGTTTGGCAAAATTAAAATTGATAGGACAAAAATGATAAACTATAAGCTCAAACACTGTTTAAAATAACTTGTCAAAAGGGGTTACAAAATAATAAAAATAAACACTGAATTCATGATAAAAAATTATTACCAAACATGTATATTTTGGTCATATGTGTCAATTTATCTTTATTATCTTAATTAAATAGTTTAATATCAATGAAAATACTTTTTTTTATCATTTCATATTTATCGATTACACCAACTAATTGAGTTACTAACTCAAGACTAATTTAGCCTAACCGATACATAAATGCAAAACAGAAGAGTTATCAAACAATACTACACTAATTAATAACCAACGAACACTAATTTATATAGCTAATTACACCAACTAATTGAGTAACTAACTCAACTAATTCCTAACTATACAACACTAACTGGTTACTAAAACTCTGTAACAGTAGTTACTTGGATTAAAGAAGGCTAGTCAACCTTTTTCTGAACAAGCAAAAGACAGTTTATCAAACCTAATCACAAGATCTTACAAGGTTACACAGCCTGCACATAGCAGACCACACAAAACAAAGACTAACAACATTTGATTACAAATCAAATCTAGGACTCATACTCTAGACACAGAATAGTTTCAAATTTGGTTAAATTACCTTACCAAACCACATAAACACTCAATATACTAACATATCTACCACACATTCCCCAATCACCTATATGCAAGAAGCATCCACTAGAAATTGTTCCCACCAATTCAATGCAATAAAAATAAATTGATCTGTCAATTGACTTCTTCCACTCCTAACCAACCTGCCACTGAAATTATTCCTTTGTTCAAACAAATCAATGCTTGCATAAAGATACTTCCAGCCCTTACTTTCAAATATCAGTCACATTTGAAAAAAGAGTTCTGCAATGAACGACATTAATTCATGTCGAAAACAGACCAAGACAAGAACTTGGATTCAAGCACCATTGTGATATGCTGTAATCAAGGTTATTCGATTTAACTTTTGGACTATTCCTTGGGAAATAAAATATGGAAGTAGTACCATCGCCTCCATTCTTTCAGCTCCCCCTGCCGCTGAATAAGTATATTCTTATCACATATATCTTCTGTTTCATCATTGTCCACAAACAACAATTACCCTATGGTGCTAATTTCTGCTCATCAGAACAAAAACTGAATCCCTTACACTCCTAACCAATTTTGTGCTAGATAGTTGACCCCTTGTAAGAGAGTCCCCCTTGCAGCCCTCCCTTTATTGATCCAACACTAAAGTTCAACCTTTAGTTCATCCTTCAATCCATTCAGAGTGATTCCAGGGAGGTGGTCTTATGTATTTTGGCTCCATTCTTGACTCAATTTTGGAACAAGGGTGTTCTTTAAGGATTCAAAACACAGTTCTCCCACCTTTGATATGAAAGAAAACTACCCCTTCAAGAGCCAAATAACCCACCCTAATCATGACCTTAGCAGTCAGTATGCAGTGACAGCCTATTCAATCTCAATAATCTTAATATAGCTAAGTAAGTGAGGTAAATCAGTCATTGTCTTTCGACCACTACAAAGCAACTTAGCCTGTATTCACCTTACACTGAAGCAAGGCCATTTTAACAGATCCAGCATTTGTTGCAAATCCATTTTAACCGAACCAACGTACTCTAAACAAGATTAATTTCAAATGCAGAAACTTAGAGAAGCTGTCTAACTCAAGGCAATATCTATTATTATTATTATTTTTGTAAGGTAAAAATTGTAGGAAGGAAGGATGTATACCAAATCAACACAGTTTCGTACAAGATGGAGAAAAAATAAAAGCAATAATTAAAAATAAGCATTGTACTTTTAGCTCTACTCTACCCATATGACTACACAATATTGAACAATAAGAAACAACAATTGAAACAGTGTTAAAGATCATTAGCAACAATGTAGTCTTAGCAACAGGCATGCTAAAGCAGACAGCTGATTCTTATTCACAATAAACCAACTTCATTTCACTTGGAACAAAACAAATCAATGTATAATGCTTTTGTAGGTCATTCAATATTTCAGATATGCAATATTAGCCTGTAAAATGTAAATCCTTTCTAAGTTCTGATGAATGAAAGAATGAATGAAAAAGACCCAAGGTCCATAATACGAAACACCTTATCAATGCACAACGAAGAAAACCTCCAAATAACTACATATAAAGGATGAACTATAAAAACCTAATCTAAATAAACAAGAAACAAAGAGGATGGAACCGGTCATAGATAAGTTATTCAGAGCAGCATTGATCACAGATCGAGAAAATAGGATCCCAAACACAGTTTTAAGTCATTTGATAGAAAGATTTAATGAAGAACCAAAAATCGTAATTTCTTGTTTCAGCTCTCGGAAGGTTTGCTGCATCTAACCAATTACATATGATATTTTGAAATATAAAAACACCAACCAACATCAACCATAAGTAAACTTAGTTAGTTGAGATATTAAGTGTAACCAATCAATTAGTTTCACCTTTACAACACCATAACAATGCAAGTGGTCAACAGTAAAATAGTATAACCAAGGTCAACTTTCAGTTAAATAACTTGAGATATAACTGTAACTTATCAACCAAGTTTCAAATTTACATCACCACAATAATGCCAGTAGTCAACATCGAAGTCAAAATAACATAACATAAAAAACCTTGAATGATCAGAACTTGCTTAAAGAGAAGAGTTGAAGAATCCACCAGAACGCTTATCCACCCAAAAGAAGACAACCAAAACATCAACATTGTTACCTCTAGTTTAGAAACTTCATAATAATGACTTGTCAGGGTGATGTCCTGCATATATTCATTTTATCATATATAAGTTACCCAACAAAAGAGTCAAAACAAAATGCGTCAAATAGATCCAGATTTGAGTAAAAGCTAGTTGATTTGGAAATAAGTAAATGAAGAGCTTTTGGAAAATTAGATAAACACATTGTTAATGTAACAGCATTTCCATTTTTCTTTTTGTATAACTATAAGTACTAGCTGAAAAGTATATTCCAAACGAACAACATAAATTAAGCAAGGTAAAGCTATATCGCAATCACATTAGAAACCTTTCAATGCAAGATAACATACTCACTTACGAATTCAGCTTCTGGCGACCCACTCGGGAGGTGGCCAGAACAAGTTGGAAAATTCAGGAGAATCAGACACAGATGAAAGTCGACCTTGATCCAAGTGCAAAACACATGTATTTTGTCCATCGTATATATCTGATTTGAAGAGATAATACAATTTCCTTTGGAAACAAACAAATCTGAAGCAGATGCAGAAAATGAGCATATAAAGTTCAAAAACATAACCCTGTCCCCTAAACTAGTCAACTTCACCCACTTCTTCTCCTTCTCATTAAGCTTAAACACATCAATCCTTACAGGACCATGATCAGGGAACCCAGTACGTATACAGTCATAAACATCTACTAACAACAAATCACCCTCGCTCTCCACTAAGAATTTCATGTCCCCACCATCAACCAATGGTTCAGCCACTAATTGGACACTCGAGTCATCGTCCAGTCCAACCATAATTGTCTTACCAAATTTGTTGGTGGCATAAGGCTGTCCTTTGAAAAGGCAGATGTCTCCCATGTTAAAGTCAATCGACATGTCATCCGGGATTACCTTCCAATTCTCATCATTTCTGCATTTCAACAATATTGGCTGTGGGACACAGTTCAACGTGCCGAGAATAAGAGGTCTTTTTCCATGGCATGTGACAGCAACGACCTTAACAGGACCAATGTAGATGGCATTATAGTGGAATGTGATGTCGTAGGTGTCAATGATGTAGCTGCTTCCCAAATGGAGGACGGAGAATTTGTTGAAGTCAATCACTTGAGTGAAAGGAATAGGCCCACAATGAATGAGTGGCGGAAAGAGTTGGGTTTTGCCACTTGTGTTTTGGCTAATTGTCTTCTTTCCATGGTAACAAGCAAGCCAGCTGTATCAATTTAGGAAAGCACTCAACATGCATCCATTCAAATGCATTCCATTCAACATTTTCTCTGCCAAATGTAGAGCTAATTAAGATCAATATGTTTGACACTGTGATCGCGCATAGTTTATGGTTCGGCATATTCATGTCTGCAATGCTTATACATTAGAATATGAGAAAATCATACAAATCTTGTGAGTTTTGGACACAAGTCCTGACATTCCACCTATTCTCCCATTCACTTCACCCACTTTACCCAATATTCCAACCAGTAACTTATAGGTAGAAGGGAAGAATTTGCAACATTCAAGAGCCAGGGGTAAGTTCAATCACTTCCTTCGTAAGTCCTATAGTTTGAGCCAAATTGAACAGTTTGAACCAAGCTTACCTTGCATACAATTCAAGCAATGTGGTAGATAACACAAAATTTGTAGTTCCGAAGTTGGACAAGAAGGGGCATGTTTCAATTGCTTTTTGGTGCACCAAAGAAAGCAACTCAACCAGCATTCTCAATAGAACATCTATATTCCAACGCTCTCTTTCCCCCAACACATGTAGATGTGACTCTAAACGCCCTTCAACTACAGAAAGAGTTGGACAACGCTGCAATTTCCGGAAAAAAAAGTCTACTCAGAAATAAGTGCCGACAATGAAGTTCTGGATCGCAAAGGAAGATTGAAGATATAAAGGAAAAACAATACCTGAGCAGACCCGACAATATGAGAGAGTGAAACCACCAAAACATGGTCTAATTTGTTTCCCCAATTTATAACTGCCGGAACCAATTCCTTGAGAGTAGTTTCCACCACTACTCCTGAGGGATCACATATCAATTGGAACATTAGCTCCTCCACCTAACAAAAATAAAACAATGAATTGGAGCAACTCTATATTTATTCCTTTTTTAAAAGAGAGTGTCTTATTTTTTTATACTAAGGGTATAAAGCTCCATTCCCTAGACCGTCCCTTCAACCTTTTTCAGAGCTTACATTGTAGCCAATTCTCTCAAGTCAGAAATCTTCTCCATGATTGCCTCGAAGCAGATATAGTGAGGCTGACCTTGAAATATTTATCCA
>Ga0315913_1008228_pt1 | contig 12408 bp, 7 predicted proteins | sample MpolsnodulesMG_FD_207736 | JGI IMG/M metagenome (GOLD analysis project Ga0315913, IMG submission 207736) | Medicago polymorpha root nodule microbial communities from Los Angeles, California, United States - small nodules | ecosystem: Host-associated > Plants > Roots > Nodule | place: USA... | reverse complement strand
CAGAAGTGGAGAGAAGAAGAGGGAACGGAAAGAAGAAAGAAAAAAAAGTTGCAAAAATAAGTATAGTTATACGGTGTTGATTTTGTGTTTAATTTTTTGTGTCACTTTATCATTTCTGAAGTGACAATGTGATAAGGTGTAGGAGTAACATAACTGTTGTTCCGCAACAAAAAATTGATTGCTTAAAATTGACTTCATTGTTTAATAATTAATCATGCCACTTTGAAGAGAAAATAAAATAATGGAGTAATAAACTACTTAAAATACGAGTCCATTTGCTCGTCTGATAATTATTATTAGGCTTAAATGCATTTTTGGCATCTTATGTTTGTCACCGTAGTAATTTTGGCTCTCTAACGAAAACAATGCAATTTTGACCCCCTAATTTTTTCAACTGTGCTAAGAAGCTGCCACGTGTTCCATAAAAGGGGCCATAATCACAACTTTTTTGTAAAGATAAAGGGCCAAAAGACCATATTTCGCTAAACATGGCAAAATTAGAGAGTCAAAATTACATTTTTTTTGTTAGGGGACTAATATAGGGGATCAAAAGTGCATTTAAACCTTATTATTAATATTATCATATGACAAATAAATGAATTGCGTAGCCCACAACATAAATAATTCTAATCTATTCTATGTATGTATACCTATTCATCTCAATGACAAGGAGATAAATAATTGCCACCCACTCCCCTTAGCTTTTAATCCATGTGTAAAATGTACGTACCAGTTATAGCATTACCGGGGGATCTTCATAGTGCTGAACCACAGTTTTTTTTAATCAGATGAGCCATGTTTTAGGGCCCAATGGATTTAAGCGTAGAAAACGTGGCTCATGAACCTAATTTGGTGGGAAACGTGGCTCCTGAACCTAGTTTTGAGGGAAAAATGTTGAAGGAGGCAGTGTTTAGAAATGGAAAAGCTGATACAGGAGCCACATAGCCGTTGTGATGGTAAGAATGGTTTGGGATTCCCACACATTGATACACGTGGCCCATGATATTTCACTCTGATCAAACCCACCAACGTACACCATTGAGTTTGAGCCGTTGTTAAGCTGAGGCGATGATGAGTCACTGCCATCTGATTTCGGATTTTGTCCCTGCCACGACTTTTGACTGCAAAAACAAAATATCAACAACATTATTTATATTTTCATAACAGAAAGAAAAGATTCATTATTTGGAAAAACTCAAGACTCGTGTATAAAACTTGAAATCAGCTTAAATGAATTTATAGAGGGACATCTCATCTCATTTACAAGTTGGTTTTACAAGATAATTTAAGTTCAACATGAAAAATTTAATAAGAGTGAAGTGAGTTTAGAAATAGTAGCATCTCTATCGCTCTCCTCGTGAGCTTAGCTCAGTGCATAATATATATAAAGTCTGATATTCAAACCCCAGCCACCACAAAAAAATAGTAACATCTCTCCTAACATTAAAAAACCTAATAAAACCTCTTAAATTTATAGTATGAACATGTTTTTTTTATTTTGATTCTTAAATTGTACGACTAGTTTAGCGTTAATTCATGTAAAAAAGTTATTAAATCAGATCACTAACCGTGATACCTCAGAAAGTGAATTTTGACTAAAGATGAGTGAACCACATGTGCTTAATTGATAATGTGTCCACCTAAAATTAAGTATAAGGCACTTTTCCTTGCCTTTCTTCAAAATCTGGTCCCATACATAGGACTATATGAGACCAGATGCAGTGCATTATAAACCATTATTGAGCTAAGCATAGAGTTACAATTGTTTATTCAATCATTACTGCATCCAACGTTCATATTTCATTCAATTTTTTTTTACTGACGTTGAAGTTAAGGTAAATAAAAATCATTTAAGTATGTGAAAAATTTAAATAAAATAATCACCTTGGGCTGTTAGTGGAGGGGCAAAAAGTGATTGTGTATTCAGACGCAGAAGCACATGTAAACGTGCTTGTCTTATCGTCGTACGCGTAGCTATACGCGCGTGGGCAAGCACTTTTAAACAACTCGGAATAACTCGAAGGTTTACAAGTGTTAGGTGAACCATACGCGCCGCTGCAACAATACTGCGCCGTTCCAAACGCCTCACAAGCACTTTTACACGCCACACTCTCTTTCCCGTCCACGCTCGTAACCTTAAGCTCTGAAGGACACGCGCCGAGCAAATCCCTAATACAACCAGTATTCGTACAGTTATCACCGGAGCCACCTTGTGGAACTACAAGCATCGGAACGTTGTAACCGTCAACTAAACTCACATCGAAGAAATCGAGTCCACCAGATCCGTCAAGAGTGAATTCCGCTAAGGTAGCTGGTGGTGTTGCGCCGTTGCCGGAGCATTCGAGTTTGCCGGAGTTACAATCGCCGGTGAGACAGGAGAATTTTCCGGTAGAGTCTTGGGTACAGAGAGTGCGGCCCCAGAAACGGCCTCCCCAGGAAGCGGGTGGGGTGATTGATTTGGAGTCGCCGGATTGAAGAACGAAACCGGTGGTAGAAAGCGGCGTAACTCCGGCGTTGGAAAGAATTCCTGGCCATACTGTGTAGTTGCATTTGTTAACGAGTGTGAATGTTGTTGATAATACCTCTGGTATTGAAAGATTAAGTATGATAAGGAAAATTGAAAATAATTTAGTACTTAGTTGATCCATGTAAGGATAAAGGAACTTAACTTTAAGTATACTTTGTAAGTTAAGTTATGCAAGTTCTTCTTTCTTCTGTGGTAATTTGGGAACAAAAAGATTACGGAATTGGAATTTGGAACTGAAAGGTGACATTAACTTTAAGTTATATATAGACAATAATTTAACAGAAAATTAACACGATTTTCAGGGCTGATTCCTGTGCAGTAATTTTCCCCACCTTTTTGATTCGGGCCTTGCGAAGTGGACCCATATGAAATTTATTTCGTTTTTCAGTTATTTCGTAATTCATCTTAATTTACGGTGAAAGTCTTATTTTCGTCTCTCAGAAAATACTGAAAATTTCTCTAAGGAGAGCGTATATTTTTTGGCCCCATTATGAAATCCTCCGTACACAAGAAAGATATACGCTCTCTGTTTTGAAATCCTCTTGTCCATTTCTTCAAAAGCTTACTTGAACATCGAAGTTGCACCTACAATATCGAGGGCCGGACTTTGGGGTGCAAACAACTCAATGGAACTGGGCCTGCAGAAGGTATGAGTCTCGAAAAATAATTTATAGGCCAGTAGTATTACTAAGTACCACCCCACTAAATTTTCTAACGCTTTACGACTAATTTGTATACTAGAACTTTATCAAATGGAGAGAAGTGTGATAGAGATTGGCTTGATAGATTATTTTGTTTTTGTTGTAAAAAAAATTAAAAGAGGGATTGGTAGAGGTCAATTAGTGATTTTCACCTTTGGTGTATCACATATATACGGCATCTTGTATTTATCTTTTAAAAAATTTAAATAGAACATTACTCTTTTTTAAAAAAAATACATTTTTATTTTATTACGGGCATCTTTTCATTTATAGAGTCGAGCCTCCAGATTCCTAAGAACGGCCCAGACAATATCCCACACGAACAGTGGTATTCTAGTAAACCAAATAGGTAGCAAAATATGTATCCTTTCAGTCATTCTAGCAATAGGCCAACTATGCACAACAAGGATTCGTCAGATATTCGGATTTAGCTATATTTTTGCTACATTTCCATATCAGTCCAAATAAAATGAAGTGATAACAATGTTTAAGCTACCCCGCAATCATCCGCATTCATTCAATTCCAATATTTGAGATAACATCAAATTATGCAAAAAGCAGGCAAACCAATTTAGAGTTGGTATTTACTTATAATAATATATATTTTGGAAGATTATTTATTCTAATACCAATTTGTAACAAGATTTATATATTCTAACACCAAGCTTTTGTAGTCTCCAATCATGACAAATTTCTCACGGTTCTAAATCCTGTATAAACGTTATCAGCCAGCCCTACAAATATGATTGATTGGCTAGACACAACAAAGGATGGCTAGATGGTGCGAAACTTGTCATCAATATGACATATGATGTAGTATTTAAGTTCAGTATTGTAGCTGAAGTTACACAATATGTAACTTATACGGAAAGCAGATCTGGTTGAAATTTAATTAATATGCTAAGGGATTTCCAACTTTTTTAATTGCCACTTGTACCAAATAAAGTATTGCTTGGCTTAGTTTTAAGATGTGGTATATTGAAATCTAGGCACTCCATCATTTAAAAGCTATGCTATCTTGGCAGGAAACAGAACTGTAGAGTAAATGGGAATGGAAGGAAGATAACATGTTGTATTTGATTGTACCAATAAGGATCTGTGGATGTAATAAAAAAGAGAGCGAGCCAGGCATGAAAAAAGTTGTGATTTGGCAAACAAACTAGTAAGTTTGGTGAGACTTATGTCCCACATCGTTTAGATACATGAGCTATAACAAGTTCAGGTTCTATAAGATGTTAACATGAAATGTGGTGATACTCATGATCCTTCAGGCAGAACGGGGAGATGAGGAGTGGTTGGATCTCGCAAATTTTGTGAGTAGAGTGTCCGCCCACAGCCTGGTTACGACAATTGGGCACTCTCCCAATTCAAATCTGATCCCTAACCTGAAGGATTAAATTCAAAACAATATTTTTTTATTTTTTATTTTTTTTATATCTTTTTTCAATTTTTTGTTGTTGCTAATATATGATTTATTTGGTGTGTTAGTTTTTTTTTACAGGGACATAATTTGTTTATTGAAATCCCCTTGTTAGTATGGTTTTTCTTTCCAAAGTTTACTCTTTTCGATAGATTCATCAATGTATTGTATGTGTATTATCTATTATGAACTTAAAAAAAAATGCTTATAAATGTTGTAATCAGAAGAAGTATTTTGTTCAATTATTATAAGTAAAATTACTTTTTATCAATATTTTAAAAATTAAATCGGAGCTCGTGAAGAATGAAATTAATAAATAAACAAGGTAAAAGATTGATGGAATGAATAAATAATGTAAAAGACGAAAACTTGTTGAACCATGGTGTAACCTGTTCAATTTAATTTGATCAAACTGTAATATAACTGAAATCAAGCAAAATCGACTTAAAAGATTGAAAAATGATGAAAAGAATAAATAAACAATGTAAAAGATGAAAACTCGCAGAACTTCTGTGTGACCAATTCAATATAACTAAAATCAAACCAGTTGACCAACATGTGTAGTATCACTTGAGAAAATTATTAAGCTGCAGTCGAATATTTCATGCAGTCACATAAATATACATCGGATTAACCGTGCACTTCACATTTCACCACCTCATTAGTTCTCCCCAAATGAAACAAAGTCCCCTGTTTTTGGTGAAAAAAACTCCATTTACTGTCATAGAATGAAGCTTAGATGAGGTACTATACACATGAGTCAACCCTTGAACTACAGTACAGGATGGTTGATACACAATGAAGGCAAACTAGTGAGCTTAGGTGCAATAACTTGGTTACAAGTCAAATCACAACATAAAAACAAAACAATCACTTGCAATTTCAACGCTCGGTAAAATTAAAGTGGGTTTCTTTCTTGGATCTGTAATCTGCTGCGACACAGCAGTTTGATGGCGCTACCGCAATTGTGGGCTGCATTGACAGCAGTTGAAGCAGTAGGAGGTCTCAGTCAAGGAGCGATGTGAGTGCTATTGTAGGTACTGAGATGGCTCCACTTCGGTTATGGGTTGCAGAAGAGGACAGAGAAACATGAGATACTTCAGAAGAGGGTGAGGAAGGTGACCCAGTGTCTACAGAAGAAGACGGAAGAGAAAAGTCCCCGCTGATGGAAATGTGGTCTGTTTGGATGCTATAGTGGACAATTCATTTCTTTGTGAGAGGGAAAAATGATCTTCTATTGTCTTGGTAACTACAAGTGAATATGTGGTGAAATAAGAAACACCTGATTAATCCAATGATCTATTATTTCATAATTGCGGCGACTGCGTGAAATAGTGGACTTCAAATCCAAATCCACCCCAAACACACGTAAAAGTTAAAATAAACTCCAATGGAGAGACAAATTTTTGGACAAAATTGGTCGCAAACTATTTCAGTATAAAATCATGAGTTTATATATGGATATATACATGATTAAAATTGTACAAAAAAATGGATGGTGAATAATTGTCGGCATAAAAAAAGCGAAGTACCAAGAATCTTCAAAAGGAAAAAAAAAAATAGCGCAAGGCCTATAAATAAACGATTTCAAGCTCCTAAGCCATCCATAATATCCAAAACGTTATAGCTGTGGTGGTTGGCGATGAGTGCGGTACCCAAGAACTCCTTATCAGGTGAACTCCCAGCACTTTTGGTCTTGAGAGGGTGCCTGGCTTGAGTTTTCTTGGCAGCACCAAGTTCCTCACTTTTGCTAATTCCCGGGCTCCTCCTCCTTGTAATTACCTCCTCTAATAATATCCTATCTTCTGGAGAAAGTTGAGTTCCCAATGGCTTGTTGTTTCTGTCTAATGATAAAATCAAAAACTGCCGCATCTTAGACTGAAGTTCAGGTCTCTTGGGAGGAGGAGACCGTGTGGGCATTGCCATTGGCCTTGAGGCATTTTGTCTGGATCTTACAGAGCTAATCAAATGGTGAATCCATACCAGCAATTCAATAATGTAAACATCTATCTTCTGCTTATCGGCGTAGTAAAGTGTCTGGAGGCGAATCGGGTTGCTTTCTTTGGTCGTGTTATCACCAAAGTCGTTACTGCAATATCAAAATAGGAACATCAGTTATCATGGATTTTCATGGATCCTGCTGACTCCACTTGTTATTTGTTCACATTATACAGGTAAACAGTAAACACAATCACCCAAGAGAAATTCATGTTTATAACTAACCTTGTGTTTGCCCATTCACCAACCCATCCAAAGCCTTGATGAACCCTGTTAATAATATCAACAAGTTAAACAAAACGCATGAGCAATTGCAGGGAATGTTATTTCCAGCTAAGAAAACAAGGCCAGCATGGGGAGAAAAAAATAAATAAAATCTGACAGGTATGGACAAAAATCAAACATTTGCATATCTTACTTGATTGTGTTTGCCGCAAATGGTACGAGCCACTGAAGAGTCTTATTCATTTCTGCTTTGATATGAGTGAAGGAGTGCTACAGGAAATTGCCATTACATTTAGCATAATTCAAAACAAAATAAATTTCAATCTTCATGAGGCAGGTGTGACTAACCCAATACCCACCAAAAAATTAAAAAGGACTAGAAATTGCGAGACAAATGGGTGTCCAAGAAAAGGGAGGTTATACCTCTTTCTGGATAGAAATGGATTGCAACCGAGATGGAAGGGCACTCTTAATACTGTTTGGCAAACCTTGATATAATGTGTCCCTCGTATTTGGAGGAAGGGAGGCTGGGCGAGATGCCTGATAGAAACAGAAATTGCTTTTAAACAAAAACAACTATTTGATTAGGCAACCCAAATTCTGTTAGCGCAATAAAAAACTTACAATCATATATATCTGATTGATCATGTTGGCATAGTGTAGTGCAAGACCAGCTTCACCTAGTCTTTGAGGACCTTTAGCATACTTGACAGCACCAGTACCTGCCATTAACCCACAATTTCATAACGATTTAGATGATTAACCATTAGATGTTGTTGTGAGTTATGACCTTCCAACGAGTTCTACGCAATAGATACAACACATGATGCAACATAGTAGATTATCGTACATGTCAATACGTGAATGCGACACAAACCAAAAAATGATTAAGGAATTCCCTTAATGATCTCACAGTTTTCCAGATGCTTTTACTTAGTAAGCCAATCCATCCAGAAAAAATTATTTGTCAGAACAATTGTAATCCTAATCAGATTATTAGAGCCATGGAAGAAGACTGTAACAACACAGTATAATTTAAAATAAAAATTAGCAGGGAATATAACATGATTCCAAATAAAGCTTTCACCAGAAAAATTTACAATATACATAGTGTTTATTTACAAGGGCTTGTTTTCTTAATAAATAATCTGATGTCTTTAAATTTCATGTAGCTCAACCACAAAAATGAAGGCAGCTATTTACTACAAATTATGTTTAAAAGTAAACAAGAGCATAATTTTTAAAATAAAATAAAAATGAGCATAAAAAAGATTGGAAAAATAAATCTATAGTCAGTGTGCTTTACTAAGAATCATGTCATATAGATAGGCAGGGTTGAAATTTTCTTCAATAAAAAGAGAAGGAATGTGGGCAATAGAGGTAGGTCAGATGTCAAAACCTAAGCATACTAGATGTGATGAATTCCTAATGCAGAAGATGATGCACATGCTCTAACTATATTATATGCAGCATTTGCATTTTACTTCATACAAGATATGTTCATACCATGATTTCCAAGGAACTCACGAATTGCTTGATGTATATAGGTAACAATATCAACAAGCTTTTCAACTATCTGCAATAAGCAACTATGATTATGAGTTCAGACAAAATAAGTCAGTTGTTGTAATTTTTTCTCAAAAAAAAAATCAATTGTTGTAGTTTGTAAAATCTGCAGCCGCAAGATATACACGGCTACACTAATATCCAAAAATTCATTCAGGTAGGGGAACATGGGAAGGGAAATTACTGAATTCAACCAAAATACTAGACATTACTCCTTTATTAATAATATACCTCCTCTAAATATCTGGACCAAAGAGATTTCTTTTTCAAGTTTGTCACAAGCTTTTTTTGATGCTTTAACTCACTTTGAAAAATTGTGATACTCTCACCTGCATTTATACAGAGTGTATAGCCGTCAATCATTAGATAACTTCTGAGGATTTAAATTTTTAGCTGGCCTGCTGATAGACTGTAAGACAGACTGAAAATATTTCTCAGGTCACCAGGAATGAATATATTTTAGACAAAAAAAGGAATTACTCCTATCAATGGGTAACAGATGTTTGAAAACCAAATTCTTATTGGGATAACTATTACGAGATAAACTCCACCTCAAATGTTAAGATAAAATAGCAAATGAAGAAAAAAACTATTAACAATAATTTGAATGCCAAGAAGTATTCATTTTAATAAAAAAATACCAAGATTTGACAAAAAGGGGAAGAGTGGAATTTTATATTATAAAGCTTCTAAGTTCTAACCTTTCAGAGGAAGATTCAAGGACTCCATTTCCTTAATTTTTTGTTGATAATCACGTTGAAAACGTTCATAAGCACTTAATTCATGGTATAACTCCTACATTAAAACAAGAAAATTAGATATTTGAAGAAGAACCTACAAAAAGCATTCAATGGAAACCCTAACTTTAACAAGCAAAGAACTCATAGCAAACCAGAAGCAGTGAAACATAAATAATATGAAAAACATATGAATACACCTGGTGATACAAATGAAAACTGCATATATATAATATAAAAGATATAGGAATTAAGGATATGCATTTAGACATGCAAGAAACTAAAAAAATGACAATGGCTTTGCTCAGCCATCAGTTCACCAAGGAGATAAAAGATTATGCAGAACTATATTTGAAATGCCAATAAGCTTACCGCAGTATGATGAACTAGACTAGTGAACTCCTGCATTGTCTTTTCGGCATCTACTTGATTTTGTTTGTCGCCCAAGACATCCGAGTCTAATCTGATATTTCATTTTTGGACAAAGATTTTAACATGAAAAGTTTATTAGTTTTATTAATTAATTATGAGTTGGATCATGACAAGTCAGCATAATTTTCTCAGTTGTCATAAATAAGCAATGTATAAGGAAACTCGCCTTGAGAAATGTCGATGTAAGTTGTGCCATTGTGGGTCTTTACACATATTTCCAAATCTAACTACTTCCCGTGAGAAGACATTGAATTCTTCCCTAAAAATTTCAAAAAGATAAGTGATAAGGAACACAAAGGAAATTCAGAGCAAAAACAAAAGGATGCTACTCATTAAACAAGCCAGAACCTTTTGTCCACCTCAGCAAAACTTATTAACTCTTCCATATTTGTTGAGACTAATTGTTGAATGCCTTCTGAATTTAAAACCTCCTTCTTGAGGAACTGAATGTTTTCTTCAGAAAGTGAGTGAAATAAAATGGCTCCTTTGGTTATTGTATTAGCTACTTCAAATGCCAATATTGATATTTTCTTCCCTCTGGAAAGCTTGCCAGAGACAAACCCACCACTGGTGTTTAACTTTGGCATGCCACTTCCAAGTGTATCAAGAACTTCCACCGCCCTATAGCTAGCTTTACCCAATAAAGAGCCCTTTCTAGTGACCTATGATAAGAAGAGACACCAATCATGAAACAGTAAATTTCAAATGAAGTTCCACCACAGGCCATAACATGCCATGCCATACTAGAATCTCAAAGTGAAAGTAAAAAAGTACTGAAGTTAGGAACTACTAGATATGTTGCTGCTTATAATCCGACAATTAAAGCAGTAAGCCAGCAACAATAGGCATTTGTATGGGGGGCTCACTTATTCATATCATGGAAATAAACAATCTATATAAATTAGGGAAGGGGGAAACTATTAGTAATTAAAGTAGCACCAGTGTTGTTAAACGGAGGCCATGGTGGAATGTCATGGGGTATTTTTGAACAACCGCGATAGACAACTTGTGAAGGAATGCCCGCCATTGTGGTGCCATGGGCCGCAATGGCTTGTTCATATGGCAGATCTTTGTCCTTCTGTCATATTACACTTATGCCTTCAACAGCACTAAGTGATACTAATAGTAAAACAGGATTCGAACTTGTAAATAGAAACTCCATGTTGGCCAACACAGAACGACTATACCAGCTATGTTTTTAAGTGAAACTAATAGTCATTTTACAAATATCCATGAGGGAATTTGAACTTTGTCCCTTGGGGTTACAGGGTCAAGCTCTTAGGAGTAAAGCAAAAGTGGCGCAATGAAGATTTATGCACCATTTCAGGAATTCCATAATTTTAGGAGTTTCTCTTACTTAACCCATTTGGGTTGGCCTAGTGGTGTTAGCTCGAGACCTTTCAAGGTCTCAAGTTTGATTCCCTTCGGTGGCAATTTCGGTGAGTTAATCCATACAGAGTTTTGATCTAGCTTTAAATGACGCCCCACAAGTGGACGGTGGGATCGGATTAGTCGGTTAGACTGAGTTTTCAAAAAAAGTTTGAATGCATAAATTCAGCTTGCTTTCTTAAACATGGTTTTAAATTGCGGTCATCAGACGCAATTAAACATATTTTGAGGTCTCCGCAGCAGCAGCATCAAGACCGCAATTTAAAACCATAACCATATCAGAAATTGCAAGCATAAGTTTTACTATGTCTAATTACAAGCAACTAATAGTACAATCGCAAAGATTGAAGCGTAGAGAACTAAAAAAAGTAGTCACCTGTTTATCCCCAATTGAAGCGGAAGTTGATAGACCGAATTCATCGGAAAAGCCATTATCTAGCTTGTTTTGCTTTTTACTAGAAGACCTTGAATCTGAAAAATCATCTTTCCGATTTGTAAAACTGTTTTCCTTCTTAAGAACCTTCCCAGAAAACCCCAAATTATTCATCCCTCCAAGTTCTTCTGCATTGCTCTCCGCCATCCCCGCCGAACAAACCGCTCCCATTTTTTATTTGTAATCAATCTTCTTCACAATTCACAATCAGAAAAAGAGATTATAAAAAGAGAAGCAAAGGAATTAGGAATGGGTTGGGAAATGAAGAAATGTCGCTGAGAATTTACGACTCTGAGGTTTGACTTTGAAATAAAATATTCTACAATAAAGATAGGTGTGACGTGTTTTATGGGATATTCATAAAGAGCAGTGGTTGAATATTTCGAAGTAAGGAATAAAAAAATAATAAAAGGAAGGGAAGCTTATAAAAGTAAACCATATAAATGGAAAAACGCGCAAATGAAATGGAAATTTTTGTTTGGGCAAGGAGGGAAATCAAAGTCAAGACGTGGCACCCCAAAAATTAACGGGAACGTCGGACTCTCTGTAGCGGTATACTACTACATTACTACGCATCACTCGTGACACATCAAGTGTATGTGAAAACATGTTGGAATTCTAAATAATGTTTGCATACACACATTAAAAAGTTTAAAAGTATTTTTTATAGAAAGAAAATGATTAAAAATAATTGAATGTTTTAATATGTTTAAACATTTTTTATTTGATCTTGTGATCATACAAAAATACTTCGAAAACACGTTAATCTTTTCTATTATATGTCAAATGCTTCTTCTTCTTTTTTTTTAGGAAGTGTCAAATGCTTTGTTAAAAACCATAATTTTACCATTTTTTTTTTTTTTGAAGAAGCTAAAATGATATATATTACCAACGGAAAGCGGACTTCCTAGTACAAGGTGTACCAAGGAAGAAACACAAAGTCTGAACAATATTTACAAGGGAAAAGAAAGATATACAAA
>Ga0315913_1008224_pt1 | contig 12412 bp, 6 predicted proteins | sample MpolsnodulesMG_FD_207736 | JGI IMG/M metagenome (GOLD analysis project Ga0315913, IMG submission 207736) | Medicago polymorpha root nodule microbial communities from Los Angeles, California, United States - small nodules | ecosystem: Host-associated > Plants > Roots > Nodule | place: USA... | reverse complement strand
TATTTTAGTCCCTGTAAAAAAAATTGTAGAAAAAGGTCCCTGCAAAATTTTTTGTTTTTTAAAAAACAAAAAAAAATTCAGGGACTTTTTTGAAAAATAAAAAATTTTGCAAGGACTTTTTTCTTCAAAATGGGTTCAGTTATCATGTGTCACGTACACAAATCATCACAAAAGTGGGGCCAGGGACTATTTTGAAAAACAAAATATTTTGTAGGGACCTTTTTCTACAATTTTTTTTATAGAAACTAAAATCAAAACGAGACATATTTGCAGGACTAAAATCATATTTTAGCCTAAACAAAATGTTTTTATCTCTTTATAAGTAGAAATTTCACACTTTCTTAATTTCAACTAAATAGTTATTAGCACTTAGGAGTTGCAAGAAGCCTTTAAAAAAATAGAAATTACTGTTAAATGTCTTTATTAAATATACACTTTATATCTTGGGGCAAGGTAGTTGCTTTAAGAATTACCGATGAGCCAAAGACTTTGTCATATACAAAGACTCCAATTTTGACCACATCGATGTCACGGTTGGTTCCTTCTCTATATCTCTCAAAACTTTATCCCTGAGGCACAAGACAATGGAACTCATGGTCATGTCCACCATCTCGGTCTTCTCCGCTTGTGACATGGTGACCGGTAACGCACCTTCACCCTTCAAAGCTTTCTCACACTTTTGTTGTATTAACACCGCTTCCATCTTTATCTAACCCAAAATCATTATCTCCGGTAAACTTCTCAGCATCCCAATTCAAACCCATGGTACTTGATTATCGTTTGATCTCTGCCCCACGGTGGGCGCAAATTGTTGTGAATTCGTTAAAAATCACACCAATAAAATACTTGATGTGTGGAGTAAAATAATCAAACAACCAAAACAACATGGGTAACAGTTATAAATACAAGCAAAAGTAGAAAACAACGAGCAAAAGATAGAGAGAACACACAAAATTTGTTTATCCAGTTCGATCAAATATTGACCTAGTCTAGGGAGAGAGCAACCATCTGTTCCACTATAAAGATGAGTAACTTTACAAAAGAGATGTCAAAGGGTTACAAGAATTAGTCTTCAAACCTAATTCTACACAAAGTCCCAATCTCTTCCCGTGACCAAGAGACTCAATCCTAATAGTGTTTCTCCAAGGTGAATCATTCCCAACCCTAGTGTTTGTTGCCAAGAGCAAACTCTACAAACCCTAGTTTTTGTATTGGCTTCTAAACCCTTGTTTTTTGGCTCTCTACTCTTCTCTCTCAAGGTTTACATCTATTACAAGGTCTATATTTATAGTAAGATCATCCCTCATAAAATTGAAATAAATCTAGCCCTACGTTTATGTTTTATGTTGTTTCGAGAAATCGGCCACTGATTTTGCTACTTCAACCGCCGATTTGCCACATCCAAAAATCTCAATTTTGAGTCACTCTACAACAAACCAAACCAACAAAAATCGAATAGATTATGGTGAAGACATTAGTGAACTGAACGACCTCCACCGGAACAAACAACCAAAGAATTATCAAAGCACCAGTTATGTTTGAAAAGCAACCTGTCAACCCACGAGGGTGAAGGTGACGAAATACCATCAGCGGCAGCCCAACGCCGACGGCTATGAAAAAGTGGTATGACCTTGAAAGGAGTCAAAGTCAAACCACCCGCACCAAAGTTATTATGTTGAACTATGAATTCAATATAATAGTTAAAGTTGATGTCTCTTGGTTGACTGTCTTGTTTGATATGGAGTAGAAATTATCTTCATTTCTTTATAAAAGATACAATATCTAAATTACCATAGTTTTGTGTTTAAATCTCCTACTAATACCCTTATTTTGAAAATGCATATGTTTATATTTTATTTTTTTTACAAAAACAAAACGACATTCTTTCATTCAAATCGATAGAGTACATCAGATACAAACATCGCTAAAAACGTAAAGGGTGAATCTGCGAACAAACTCACAGCACCGAAGTTAATAGCATACAACGGCAAAATGCCTACAAATAATATGATAAAACCTAAGTCACTGAAATACCCATGCTTCCGAATCTGCAACGTTGACGTCCAAATCATTGGTTGAATTTGTAATTGACTGATGTAGATTTTTCAATAGGAACTGAACAAACACCGCGACAAGACGCGAAATCAAATGTCGCACAAGAAAACGAACAACACAAGACAACACTTAGACGACGAAATCACAAAAAACACAAAAGGAAAAACTTGATAGATGCGAAAACTATTTATTTAGATTGAAAGAAAAGAGGAAAAAGATGTAGAGGGGTGATTCTAGGTCAAAAAATGACCTAAAACCACCCGTCCTCGATGAACGAAGGAGAAAGAAAGTTTAAAGAGAAGTTTGAGTTTCTCTCATTAGAAACTTAGGGCCGGCTATTATGCTTCCTTATGTTTATATTCTTTATACACTATAAAAATAAAGTAATGGACCTCTCTATTTATTCTAATAAATGTCGATAATTATAACCCAAAAATATCATAATTGTAGCAAAACGTTATCAACTAGGCTTTAAAATTCTGAAAAAAAATACATCGTTGTCTCAACTTTTATGAATTATAAATATATTAAAGATCTAAATTACGAGCATCCTAGATGTAGTTTATGCTGTTTAATTAGTATAATAAATTAGTTGTAAGAACGTTTGACATTTTAGTTTAAGCATGGCTATACCATTATTGACTGGTCTAGTTTTTAAGTCAGACAAATTTCACCTTCTCTCTAAGTTATTTTTCTCCTTCACTCATCAAGGAGAGGTGGTTTTAAGTTATTGTATGACCTAAAATCACCACATTGCATCTTTTTTTTCCTTTCTTTCAATCTAAATAAGGAGGAGTGGTTTTAGGTTATTTTATGATCGAAAATCACTCATCTGCATCTTTTTTCTTCCTTTTTTCAATCTAAATAAGTGGTTTCCACAAATAACAAATTCTTTCTTTTGTGTTTTTTAGTGATCTCATTGTTTCTTGTTGCTATGTTTGGTTGATTCCTATTGAAAGATCGATTTCAGCCAATTAGAGATTCAATCAATGATTTGGACGTCAACGTTGCAGATCCAAAAACATGAGTATTATGGTGACTTAAACTCTATCATATTATTTGTAGACATTTTGCTGTTGTATGCTATTAACTTGGATGTCATGAGTTTGTTTACAGATTTACCATTTGCATTTTAGCGATGTTGTACATGTTATTGTATCTAATGTACTATATCAATTTGAGTAAATAAATATCGTTTTATTTTTATAAAAAAAAGTTTAAACTCAGTTGTTTCAATAGATTTCTCGATACTTACAAAATGTAAAAGCACAGAAAAATATTTATTAAACTAGCTTATACAATGATGTTATCATGAAAATTGAAAGGTAAGAAAACATAAATCGAATCTTGAATTAAGCTATAAGTGTTGGAAGAACAAAAAAAATTGGCACTTAGTTTCAGGATAACATCATTGTATAAATTAAGTAATACAATTTATAATTTACTTTATCAATTTAAATAAATAAATGATTAAACAAATTTGATTTAACAGGAACTAAAATTACGTGTATAAATTTTCTTAGAAATAGAAAAAAAACTATTAATATCTTATTTATAAAAGGTCCTAAGTTTCTTAGGCAATTTTTTGAGCCAAAAATGTTGTTGCACTTTTCCTTCATAATTTTTTGCTGTTTATTTGTATTTTTAGAAAATGATCGTGTATCTTATTTATAAAAGGTCTTAAGTCTCTTAGACAACTTTTAGGAGCCAAAAATGTTGTTGCACTTTTCCTTCCTAATTTTTTGTTGTTTATTTATATTTTTAGAAAATGATCGTGTATCTTATCTTATTTATAAAAGGTCTTAATCTCTTAGACAACTCTTTGGAGCCGAAAAATGTTGTTGAAGTCTAATGTACTTCAGGGGTTTTATTATTTGTCTTTTGGAAGCATTATCAATGATTTTTTTATAACAAGGATTAGCCCAAGGTTTAACCCTAATCCCTATCAATGATTTTTCATAACAAGAATTGGACCAAGAGTTAACCCTAATCCTTTATCTATTTACATTAGTTTTGGATGTATTTACGAAACACATCCAATAGCTAGCACCAAGATGTATGATTTTTGTAGATGATGTAGTCTTAATTGGAGAGTCAAGGTATGCATTGAATGGGACGTTGAAGACTTGAAGACAAATCTTATAAGCGTAAGACTTTCTTTTGAGTAGAAGTAAGACATTGTATACGTAATGTAATTTCAACAAAAGACGAAGTAGTTTGACCTTAGAGATGAAAGTTGGAGATCTTATCATACAAGTTACACAGTTTAAATATCCTAGGTTCATTCTTTCAAAAAAAAAATTGGGTTCATAGGACAAAATGACGGAGAAATAAAAGCAGATGTAAATCATTCTATTCAAGTTGGATGATTGAAATGCAGAAGAGCGTCAAGTGTTTTTTGTGATACAAACATGTCGTTTAAGCTGAAGTGAAAAAATACCTGACAGTTGTCATAACAACGATGTCTTACGAAATAGAGTTGGCGGTTAAGAACCAACACAAGAATAAAGTAAGTGTGCGCATATAGGAATGTTGTGTTGGATGTGTGGAAAGACTAGATGGGATAAAATTAGAAATTACAACATTATAAGATAATTGGGGTAGAACCTATAGTATAAATATTGTGGAAAATAGGTTTAAGTGGTTTGGACATGTAGAGTGAAAACCTATAGATTTTGTAGTAAGAAGAGTAAATCAAATAGAGGATAGTCATATTAAAGAGGTATACAAAGACCTGGAAGAACTATAAGAGAAACTATCAGGAAAGATTTATAGATTAATAAGTTGGATCTAAATATGGTTTGTGATAGAACAATATGACATATTTCAATCCATGTAGTCAACCCCACATAGTGGGATAATGTTCGGTTGCTGTTGTTGTAGTCTTTTGGAAGTATTAATTCATGCTAAACAATAACTATTATTTCATTTCATGATAAACTACCACATTTATTACTCAATGAGATAATCAACTTCCGTGCATCGCACGGGTCCAAATACTAGTCTTATTAATAAAAGCTCTTAAGTTTCTTCGACAACTTTTTGGAGTCAATAAAGTTGTTGCACGTTTCTTTCTTGATTTTTTGTCGTTTCTCTATTATTTTTTTAAAAAATCCCCGCGTATTTTATTTATCTTATTTATAAAAGTTCTTAAGTTTCTTATACAACTTTTGGAGCTAAAAAAGTAGTTGCATATTTCCTTCCTAATTTTTTGTTGTTTCTTTATATTTTTAAAAAATGATTGTATATCTTATTTATAAAAGTTCTTAAATCTCTTAGACAACTTTTTGGAGCAAAAAATGTTGTTGCACGTTTCCTTCCTAATTTTTTGCAGTTTATTTATATTTTTAGAAAATGATCGTGTATCTTATTTATAAAAGGTCTTAAGTCTCTTAGACAACTTTTTGGAGCAAAAAATGTTGTTGCACGTTTCCTTCCTAATTTTTTGTTGTTTATTTATATTTTCAGAAAATGATCGTGTATTTTATTTATAAAAGGTCTTAAGTGTTTTAGACCACTTTTTGGAGCAAAAAATGTTGTTGCACATTTCCTTCCTAATTTTTTGTTGTTTCTCTTTATTTTTAAAAAATGGTTGCATATCTTATTTATAAAAGTTCTTAAGTCTCTTAGACAACTTTTTGGAGCAAAATAAGTTGTTGCACATTTCCTTCCTAATTTTTTGTTGTTTCTCTTTATTTTTAGAAAATTATCGCGTATCTTATTTATAAAAGGTCGTAAGTCTCTTAGACAATTTTTTGGAGCCAAAAATGTTGCACTTTTCCTTCCTAATTTTTTTGCTGTTTCTTTATATTTTTAGAAAATGATCGTATATCTTATTTATAAAAGCTCTCAAGTCTCTTAGACAACTTTTTAAAGCCAAAAATGTTGCACTTTTCCTTCCTAATTTTTTGTTGCTTCTTTATATTTTTAGAAAATGATCGTATATCTTATTTATAAAAGTTCTTAAATCTCTTAGACAACTTTTTGAAGGCAAAAATGTTGCACTTTTCCTTCCTAATTTTTTGTTGTTTCTTTATATTTTTAAAAAATGATTGTATATCTTATTTATAAAAGTTCTTAAGTCTCTTAGACAACTTTTTGGAGCAAAAAATGTTGTTGCACGTTTTCTTCCTAATTTTTTGCAGTTTATTTATATTTTTAGAAAATGATCGTGTATCTTATTTATAAAAGATCTTAAGTCTCTTAGACAACTTTTTGGAGCAAAAAAAGTTGTTGCACATTTCCTTCCTAATTTTTTGTTGTTTCTCTTTATTTTTAAAAAATGGTCGCATATCTTATTTATAAAAGTTCTTAAGTCTCTTAGACAACTTTTTGGAGTAAAAAAAGTTGTTGCACATTTCTTTCCTAATTTTTTTTTGTTTCTCTTTATTTTTAGAAAATGATCGCGTATCTTATTTATAAAAGCTCTTAAGTCTCTTATACAAGTTTTTGGAGCCAAAAAATTTGTTGCAAATTTCCTTCCTATTTTTTTCTTTTTTTGGTTTTATACAAATGATCTTTCATCTTATTTATAAAAGTTCTTAAGTCTTTTTGATTGTTTTTTTTTTTGTTTCAAACAAATGATCTCTCATCTTATCTTATTTATAAAAGCTCTTAAGTCTCTTATACAAGTTTTTGGAGCCAAAATATTTGTTGCAAATTTCCTTCCTATTTTTTTCTTTTTTTGGTTTTTGTACAAATGATCTTTCATTTTATTTATAAAAGTTCTTAAGTCTTTTTGATTGTTTTTTTTTGTTTCAAACAAATGATCTCTCATCTTATTTATAAAAGTTCTTAAGTCTCTTATACAACTTTTTCGAGCCAAAAAATTTGTTGCAAATTTCCTTCCTATTTTTTTGCTTTTTTTTTTTGTGATACAAATGTACTGTTAAAGTTGAAGTGCAAAAATATCATACAATTTTCAGACCAATGATGTTTTATGGAATAGAGTGTTGGACGTTTAAGAACCAACATGATAAAAAAAGTATTTGTGCGAAGATGGGATGTTGCGTTGGAAGTGTAGTAAAACTAGATGGGATTAGATTATAAATGAAAACAATAGAGATAGTTGGGGTAGCATCTATAAAGGTAATTACAATCGTTGATATATTTGTTTTTTTATTTATCTCTATTTTTTATCTATTATATTTTATTGGAGTCAGCAAGAGATTTTAAATAATTCTTATCAACAATCTCTTTTTGATAATATGAAGTCTAACTTACCTTGGGATTATATGATTTTTCTTTTAGAAGCGTTATCAATGATTTTTTTACATAACAACATTAGTTTTGTATGTACTTACGAAACTCATCCAACAACTAGCACTGAGATGTATGTGTTTTGAAGATGATGTTGTCTTAATTAGAGTGTTGAGAGAGGAATTGAATGGGATGTTGGAGACTAGGAGACAAATCTTAGAAGCGTGTGACTTTTGTCTGAGTAAAAGCAAGACAATATATGTAATGTAATTTTAGAAAAATACGAAGTAGTTCTACCTTAGAGGTGGAAGTTGGAGATCATATCATACAAGTTATACAGTTTAAATATCTTGGGTTCTTAATACAAAATGACGTAGAAATGAAAGCAAATGTAAATCGTCATATTCAAGTTGGATGGTTGAAATGGAGAAAAGCCTCGGGTGTTTTATGTGACGCAAACGTACTGTTTAAGTTAAAGCGCAAAAATATCAACAGTTGTCGGATCAACGATGTTTTATGGAACAGAATGTTGGGCGTTTAAGAACCAAAACGATAATAAAGTAATCGTGCGGAGATGAGAATGTTGCATTGTATGTAGTAAAACTAGATCAGATAAGATTATAAATGAGAACATTGTAGAGATAGTTGGGGGAAAACCTATAGAGGTAATTACAGTCGTTGATGTATTTGTATTTTTATTTATCTTTATTTTTGGATCTATTATATTGTATTGGCGTCAACGAGAGATTTTAAATAATTCTTATCAACAATCTCACTATGTGATAATATGAAGTCTAACTTACCTCGGGGTTTTATTATTTGTCTTTTGGAAGCGTTATCAATGATTTTTTTCCATAACAAGAATTAGACCAAGGGTCAATCTTAAACCCTTATCTTTTTACATTAGTTTTGGATGTACATACAAAACACATCCAACAACTAGCACCGAGATGGATGCATTTTGAAGATGATGTAGTCTTAATTGGAGTGTCGAGAGATGAATTGAATGGGATGTTAGAGACTTGGAGACAAGTCTTAGAAGCCTATGACTTTCGTCTGAGTAGAAGCAAGACAGTATATGTAATGTAATTTCAGCAAAAGGCGAAGTAGTTCTACCTTAGAGGTGAAAGTTGGAGATCATATCATACAAGTTACACAATTTAAATATCTTGGGGTCATAGTACAAAATGATGTAGAAATAAAAGCAAATGTAATTCATCGTATTCAAGTTGGATGATTGAAATGGAGAAAAGCCTCAGGTGTTTTTTGTGATACAAACATGTCGTTTAAGTTGAAGTGAAAAAATACCAGACAGTTGTCAGAACAACAATATTTTATGGAATAGAGTATTGGCGGTTAAGAACCAACACAAGAATAAAGTAAGTGTGCGGAGATGGGAATATTGCATTGGATGTGTGGTAAGATTAGATGGGATAAAATTAGAAATGACAACATTGTAGAGATAGTTGGGGTAGAGCCTATAGCATAAATGTTGTGGAAAATAGGTTTAGGTGGTAAGAACCGTAGATTATATAGTAAGTAGAATAGATCAAATAGAGGATAATCATATTACAAGAGGTATAGGAAGACATAAAAGAACTATAAGAGAAACTATCAGAAAAGATTTATAGATTACTGGGTTGGATCTAAATATGGTTTATGATAGAACAATATGATCCATGTAGTCAAGCTCACTTAGTGGGATAATGTTTGGTTGTTGTTGTTGTCGTCATCTTTTGGAAGCATTAACTCATGCTCAACAACAACTATTATTTCATTTCATGATCAACTATCACATTTATTAGTCAATGAGATAATCAACTTCCCATTTTATTGAAGAAAAAAAACATATTTTGACCTTTATTTTCAAAATTAACTAATACAATACCCGGTATGCACAAAAACCTTCCATGCACTCACGATAGTGATGTACAACCCAGGGACAATCATCGAAAGAATGACATGGAGTATCAGCTTCTGCATGTTCATATAAGAAAGAAGGAATGTTAATAAGTGATAAAATATTATGTAAGATAAATTAAAGGAATCAATTTTAATAGGTAAGTTTGGTTTTTTCAAAAAGATAAATAAATTAAAAGAAATAAAAAAATGTATATAAAATGACATACTTATACCGGTTACAACAAGAATTAGAGAAATAAAAAAGATCAAATCATAAACAAACATGATAACTTGAGCCTTTATTTTTTTCTTCCTATGAATGTAATAAACAAAATGTTTTATCCCTTTATAAGTAAAAAATTTATACTTTGTTTATTTCAACTAAATAGTTTTTAGCATTTAAGAGTTGCTAGAAGCCATTAAAAAAATAGCAATTAATGTTAAATGTCTCTAATAAATATACACTATAGTATATCCTTTTAGCGTAAAAATCAAACATAAAAATCTTGATCCCTTCAGCCTTTGTAAAATATCAAACATAAAAATCTTGATAATCATCAAAAAAAATTATTATTTTTTTTTTACAGTTTAGCTTTTCATAATATACAAGGGTCAAAACTCAGGAAGAACAGCAGTTATGAATGATGAAAAATAATGAACCGAATCATTAGAGCCATTGAAAGCCAATAATAGAATGCACATTTTGCCTATTAATTTAACCATTATTTTTCATCATGCCATTAGTTTTAAAGAGTCCAAAATCACGGTTTCTAGTCGGATCATCAAGAGAGATGGATGTTCCAATACCATAAGCAATTCAAACAAAGTCTTGGTTGATAAGCCATCAAATACACATTTTTATCACGAAATAAAAATATTGATTCCAGATACTTTGTATATATTGAGTACAAATTCCTTTCAATATGGGAATTAGCTAAAAGGATAGTTGTTGGAAGAATATATATCTTGTTTCCATTATAATTTAGTGGTTATATGGATATTCTTATATTGAGAAGATCTACTAATGTATTGATTTGGTTTTTTTGACAAAATAAAAATAATTTTGGTGTAGTTTTTGTATTAGCCAAACCAAAAAGGGTAAAATGGTTAGTTTTTGTGTGTCTTCATGCTGATATGATCTGATCAATGGATTCACCTCATCGAAATCTTCAAAATGGGCCTATGGTACATGGTATTTAGACGTGAATTCATTAAGTTGTGATTTTTGCATAAAGGTGTTAGAATCGAATTCGAAATGTGCCTGACGACAAAATTTATCTTAATTGTCTTGAGTTACTGAATGCATGATTTTACATCAAATTTGTACATGGTGACCGAGTCTATAGCTCTTTTAAACGTTGTATGAACAATGGAAACTCTATCGAGTTTTTGAGAGAAACAAATTATATATTGTCGTTTTGAACATGTTTTTATAAAATTATGAAAACATAAAATGTTCTGAAAACATTTAAGTGAAAACGAGAATTTCCATTGGAACATCATTTGCTCTAGAAGTGTTTTAAGATCATTTCTAACTTTAAAATGTCTTGAGAACATAATGTTTTAAGGAAAATTTTCTTGGCTAAATGTCAGAAACTGTTTTGAGCAGAAAAATTGTTAGAAAGAAAAGTCTCTGATGAATAAGAATTTCTTCAGAGTTACTTTTTTCGTGTTTAAGGTCATTTGAGGACTTAACACGTTTTGAAAGATGTTAAGATGAAAGTCGTTTTAGAAAAATGTTAAATTTGATTTTTTGGAAAATTAGTAAGTTTGATGATTCCTTGGTATTGTTGAATTTTACGTGGGATTGGTACAAATCTTAAAAGTCGATGTTTACCTGAATTATTGTGTTTGTCAATACATTTAGCTCGAGGGAGTTAAAGTGAATCATATTGTTGAGATTGCATGTTGTAGAGACGTACGTTGTAAGATAAACTGAATTATGGTAAGGGAACACTCTAACAACATCATACTTACTTAAATGCGTTGGTTGGTTTATGTGCTCATTTGTATGCTTGATTGTGAATAAACATGCTATGTTGAATTATTTTTCTCAAAGTTATATGCTTTCAATGTATTATTAATTTGTTGGTTGTTGCTTTCATATGATTTAGATAAATGTATGAACTGCATGTTAAAATGATGAAAAATGTATGTTCTCATATGATTTGGAAAAATATATGATCTGCATGTGGAATATGAGTTCTCTTACATATGTTGGATAAGGTGTAAGTTGTTGCATTAGTATACATAGTGATTTGTATGCTCATGCACATCATAGTAATGTGATACCCTTGTCTAGAGGAGTCAAATTTTGTCCGGGATACCCTTGTGTAGAGGAGAAAGGTTTTTGATTGTGATACCCATGTAGAGAGCTGGCCCAATTTTGTACGGCTCTCTGCAGAGTGGTTAATTCATGAATCATATGCATGTGAAATACCTGGGATTGGCGTCACTCTCATGTGAAAAACCTTCTATTTACCATGTCATGTATGCTTACATGTTGTGTTTTTGTACGTATGTTGTTTTTAGATCATCATCTATTTTACCTGTGAAAATCTGGGTGTGGGTGCCCTAGACTTTCTTAGTATCTTAGTTGTGAAAATAGTGATGACGTTTTAAACATGGCAAGGAGATGAGTGTATTGGTGGTTGGAGGAAGTTTGTCTTGACGCCATTGGTGGGTCTCACACCCAGTCATCTCAATTTAGGGTTTAAGATAAGCTTTGAAGTTTTGGTTGAAGAGTCTTACTTGTTTATTTTCTCTACTTTATAATGTCTGCTATTGTAAATGATATTGCCTTAAGAAATGAATGCTTCTACATTGTTTCATGTTTTAGAATAAAGACGATCGTCAATTTTTAGTCCAAAGTCTTTCGTTGGTTAAACAAAAAAAAAACACTTTCACTGTTGAAAATCGACAAATTCAATCAATATAGATTGGCTAGTTGGGCTAACTCCAACATAATGAGCTGTGCCCCGGCAATGCGATGGTATTTAGGGCCTTGTTATCTACCTTCCATTTGTGGGTTTCAAAGTTATTCTATTGAAATTTGTATTCAATATCATAGCCAAAGTTGGTGTCTTGTCGGTGGACTATATTGGTTGATGAAGGGATTTTAAGAGGGGTTTTTTCAAAATTTTAATCCTCTTTGCGGAAGAAATCCCATTGAAAACGGATCTTGATTAAATCATTAATCACAAATCAAACAGAAACTTAAACACTTTAAGATTCATGTGTTTACCTCTTGAAGAGC
>Ga0315913_1008222_pt1 | contig 12413 bp, 8 predicted proteins | sample MpolsnodulesMG_FD_207736 | JGI IMG/M metagenome (GOLD analysis project Ga0315913, IMG submission 207736) | Medicago polymorpha root nodule microbial communities from Los Angeles, California, United States - small nodules | ecosystem: Host-associated > Plants > Roots > Nodule | place: USA... | reverse complement strand
TGCATCTTTTCAGGGCCGGACCTTGGGGTGTGCAAACCCCTCAATGGAACAAGGCCTCAAAAAATAAATTTAGAGTGTTACTTTTTCCACCCTGTAGCCTTCTCACGCGCCCTGCAAAAATTCCAAAAATACCCCTTGTCCGAATTTTCTTTTCCGAACCAGATTGTTAGTGTTTCCAGAAAATAAAATCCAGACAAATATGATATGAACTTTTGTGTCTTTCTTTCATGTCAATGGTTTCTGTTGACCGTCATATAACCCCCGCATAAGCTGCAATGCTATTGCAGGGTTCGTATGAACGGTCAACAATGACCATGACACTACAGACACACCTAAAAACTACCTAAAAAACTGGAAAAAGAATTGAAGAAAATGTAAGAAAGGAGGTGAAGAAGAATGAAGGAAATTGTTGAAGATCCAAGCATTTATATAGCCTTAAATCAGTCATAGGTCTTAAGTACAGTCAAATAAAACGTGTTCGACAACCTACACCGTGCAAAAATCATTGAACACCCCACTAAGTTGGACAATGGACATCGATATTCAACACCGACCACCCTCCTCGTGTCTCTATGGTTGAGTTGACGGTTGATTTGATCTAGCTCATCCTGCAGCCAAGAGAGGGTGACATCGTTGCGAATCCTAAACAGATGTGATGATTTTCGTGTTCAGATCAAAGCCAGGGAATTCCATGATTTTTTTCTGGTGTAGTTTACTTGTAATGAAAACAGGGACCCCTATTTATAGAGTTATCTGAGCTTTGTAGACTACTTAAACTGTCGGTGCAATGTGGATCATACAAAAGAATCAAATGTTGAAGTTGTCTGGAATATACAATCTGAACCAACCCTCACCCTACAAAAAGAGCCAAGTTTTCCGAAGTTTAACCCATGATCGTATTGGCTCTTTTTGGAATCCATGTGTAATCTAGATTATATAATCCGCACTGCATCAGAAGCTTTTGGTCAGTGGTCTGCACCACAAAAAAAACGTTTTTCAATTGTGATGGGCGGTGGTCAAGTTGAAAAACGTGTTTTTACACATTTTTTGACTAAAATAATGGCTTTACCACCTTTTATTTTTACCCTCCCTCGCTATAAATTGGCTTCATTTCCTCAATATTTCTCACACCTTCTTCTCCTCTTCCTTCTACAACGACGTGTTTCCATCGTTGACCTTTCATAGAAAGAGACCTCTTTGGAAATCCATCAGGGGTTATATGACCGGTCAACGGGGAAGGGGTCAGTTTAGGTGTGAGGTTGGTCTGTCTGGGTGTCATATTGACCATCATGGTCTCTTGCTCCCTAGAGGCCCATGTGCCTCCGCCGACATTGTTTTCTTCTTCCCCTCCCTCCTCTTTCCTCTCCACCAGTGGCTGGAGCCACTGGTATCGCTTAAACCTTCCCCTTAGAAATTGTTTTATGTTTTAGAAATAGTTTTAGGTTCTTGTGTAATAAGTTTAAAATGCTTCAACATTATTGTAATGTATTATTAATATATCAATAAAATGAGTTATTTTTATGTTTTTATCTTTTTATTTATGTTTTATATTTCTATTTGCAGTTATTTTACGAATTTGAAAGCTTAAAATGGAAAAAAAAAATTATTACTGCAAAATTTAATCATTTAAAATTTAGTCCCTCTCCCCAATTAATCACTGCCACGTCACTAATTTGATTACATGGCACTGTTGATTGGCCAAACAGATGGGTGAGTCAGCGAAAAGACATGTGATTTGACAAAAATACCCCTCTTCTTCTCAGACCAATTCGAAATGACAAATATGCCCCTCTTTCATCTTCTTCAAAACCTGATACCCTCCTCTTCTCTTCTCTTCTTCTGCGACCTTCGCAATTTCCTCATACACCTTCAATGCACCTGAATAATCCTCTTCCATCACCTTCACCTGTGCAATCAAAAGCTTAAATTCCCTAGCTTCTGACTCCATTTTTTTCTCTTCAAAAAACTTCACTACTTCATCAACCCTATTCAAAAAACCATCCATTGGCTCTTTCAACTTCGAATTCGCCATCAAAAGACCACGATAAGCTTCTGAATTAAACAGATCTTGTTGTAGAGTAAATTCAAATCCTTTCCTAGATAATTCATGTTCACCGTTATAACTATGCAAATGTGATTTTAGTAGCAACAAATCAAATTCCTCCAGTTCAAGTTCGATTAATCGTTCCACAACACGAATCGCTTGGCTTAGCTTGCGTGCTTTCACGTTTTCCTCAACCAAAGACCGAAGTGCATTTGCATCGTTGGAATTTTTGATCAATTTGTCATCAATTGTAGTGTTGTTTTCTTTATTTGATAGTTTTTCGTTTGCGGTGGTGGTGGTGGTGTTGGCGGTGGAGGATTGTGCTGATGGTGATGGGAGTGGTGACCTGGCGGTGGCGGGTTTTTGTTGATAATGAAATAAGAAGAAAGCGAGAAGTGGTACTGCGATGTAAGCAGGTTCAAAGAGAAGTGAGGTAAAGGGGTTAAGGGTTTTGAGAATTTGGGAGATAGGGTTTTGGGGTTTTTGAAAAGGGTTATTTGGAGAGGATGAGGCTTTGATGGAGGGTAGTAATAAGGGGGCAAAGAAGTGAATGAGTGATAAGGGAAGGAGAGTTTAGGGAATGAAGAGTGACGGTGAGTGAAAGAGAGATGCTAATAGAGATGGGTTTTCTGGGAGAGAATTTATTATGGCTAAGGTTTGAATAAGATGAAGAGGATGAAGGTGGTGATAGAGAATTCATCTGTGGGTAATTTTTGTGTGGTAGAGATGAAGATTTAAGGGTAAATGTGTCATTTCATGTTTGGCTAAGATCCTCAGGGGTATTTTCGTCTGTTCACGCCAAAATTTGTTGAGTCACACTGTCACATCATCAAATTACTACCATGATTAAGTGAGGAGATGGATGAAATTTTAAATGATTAAATTTTACAATGATAAAAAAGAAAATTAACAAATTTAAAAGTCAAATTTTAAATGACCTCTGTTTGCATGAACTAAACCTATATAAAAGCTTTATTTTATAGGCGTAAGTTTAATGACAAGTTTTCTTATTTGGTGGGACCCATTTGCCCACGTGACAAAAAACCATGTCAAGCGTAAATCCAACGCAACATACCATGGTGCCCAAATCCAAATGAAAATGCCACACTGCCACAGCACGCAGATGGACATGTCATCAAAGACACATAAGCGATGACTTGTGTGAAGATATATAAACAAGAAACGACGATATGAAAATAATCCGTTGCATTTCCCTCCACACGTTCTCATTGCCTTATCTCCAAGCTACTACTCTTCGTTTTTCCATTTTTTTTAACACTCCAAATTAAACAAAAGCCACTACTCTCAAATTTCCTTAGTTACACTGCCACCATTCATCATGTTCACTGCTGCCAAAGTAGCCTTCACTTTAACACCCCCTCGTCCATGTTCTGCACCCCCAACACCCTTCATTCCATTCTCTTTTTCTTCTGTTTCTCCTCCTCACTACAATTCCCGCCACTTATGCCTTCGCCGCAGATTATTCCTACTTTCACCTAAAGCCACTGTAGATCAACAAGGTCTTATTTTCATCACCTTTTCATTTTATTTTGTGTGTAAATTGGATATTATCTTTGCACAGCTGCAAAGACTAATTATTTGCGTCTTGTTGGACGACTCAAAATGAGTGACAAACTCACCTAAGAGTGCAAGGCCGGGTTTGAACCCGAGACCTTGGTTAAATTAGGAGAGAACCGTGTCATTTTATCTATTTTATCAATGTGCTCTTGAGTACTTTTTTCATTTTCTAACTACACCTCCGCTTTTTACTTATTTACTTATCATTTTTCTTTCAGGGAATGCTGGAGATTTTGACGGAGATGCTGTTATTGATACTAATGTCCTCCCATATTGTAGCATAGATCAAAAAAAGGAGAAGAAATCCGTTGGTGAACTCGAACAAGAATTTCTTCAAGCACTCCAAGTATATATCCCACCAAATTTGTTTCTTTTTTTCTTCCATTGAGTCTCTCTTTGGATAAACAGCTTAATTTGCAGCTTATAGGATAAGCACTTATTGTATAATTTATTTCTAAAACAAAAAATAAAATAAATTTCAATTATTTTCGTATAATCTATTTGTAGAGCTTATGAAAATAAGCTCAAAACAACTTATGAACATGTCATAAGCTTTTTTCATAAGTTCTCCCAAACAGTCTCATAAGTGCTTATGACTGTTCAACACAACTTTTGGATATGTGGACTGAAATTTGTGGTTGGTTTTTTGTTTTATTTAACAGTCATTCTATTATGAGGGAAAAGCTATTATGTCAAATGAAGAATTTGATAATCTCAAGGAGGAACTTATGTGGGAAGGAAGCAGTGTTGTCATGCTAAGTATGGTGTAATTTTCTCTGTTATTGCTCTTATATATATATGAATAATGGATTAGTGTTAATATGTAAGTCTATATTTTTGTAAGTCTTTGTTGAATTACTGTTGTGTAGGTTCAGATGAGCAAAAATTTCTTGAAGCTTCCATGGCTTATGTATCTGGAAATCCAATTTTGAGCGACAAAGAGTATGATAAGTTGAAACTGAATCTAAAGGTTTGCTATTTGTCTATTTTCAGTTCATTCATGAAAAGTCTTTTGTGTTTTGTGGTGTGAAGTCATCATCATGTCACTGATAATTAAAGGAAATAAGATGTAGTACTATATCATTTGGACCAAATGAAATGTTAGATCAACCGAACAAAATTTATTTTTCGGGTTCCATTTTAGGAAGTTTAAGATATTAAGTACCAGTTCTATTTGTTATACTGGTCACAATTTTTTTCGAATGCAGTTGTAATTGATTTAGCAGTTTTGTACCTTCCTCTTTCCGGCATAATTTACTGAACTCATGGTTGTTTTCCAGAGAGAAGGGAGTGAAATTGTTGTTGAGGGTCCAAGGTGCAGCCTTCGAAGTAAAAAGGTAAGTGTTGATATGTAACCTATTCTCTTATTTCAGTTTTGGTAGTTAGTTGTAGAATGTAGTTATATAGAGTAGTTTTCTTTATTAAGTCATTCTTGCAATGCTGAATAATGAATACAGGAGTAAAATTTCTTGTTTCGTTATTAAGAGATTTGTTTAGATTTGAGATTGGGATAAAACCTACTAATATCAGTCATATGACTCATATTACAACTCACAAGTAGTGACAAGAAATATAGGAGGACCATTTCATGTCAAATAACATGCTTCTTTATTTACTAGAATTAACCTTCAGGATTTTACCCTATCATTTGGGATTGACGAGTATTTCAATGAGTGCATCTTGCTGTGTTCAATCTTTATTCTATACTTATTACAGTCTTTTTATAGGTTTACAGTGACCTGTCTGTTGACTATTTAAAGATGTTCCTGCTGAACGTCCCAGCCACTGTGGTTGCATTAGGATTGTAAGTAGCTTTTGCCTGTTTCCCTACATACGTTTTATCATTTATATTGACTTTGTTGATTTATAATGGTGAAACCTTTGATTCACCATTTGATGTCAACATTCTACTGTATTGCCAGTAAAAACTTTGATTCCTACTTCTGCCAAATATATGATTGGTCTCAGAAAGTGAAAATACAACATATGGTGAAACTGAAACATCTAAAACAATGTTGTAATACACACTTGACATAATGTATTGATGTTTCATTCATATATTTGATTCCGAGGATTGAATAATATCTTATTCATGACTATGACTTAAGCGTCTGTTTGGGAAGGTGATTTTGGAGGGTTTTGGAGGGCTAAGTTTATATTTTGATATGCATTTGAGATTCTTTTAAAATTTAAAGTATACCATGGTATATGGATCATATAACAATTCAATCACACTTTTTTCATTTTGAGAAACATTTTGTAGCTTGCGTAATTTGGAAAAGAGAAACAAGCCTCCCCTTCCCTCCAAAACCCCCCTCCCAAACATACCCTAAGGAAGGGATAGAAAGGAATGCAAGAAATGAAAAATATATGCTGATTTTTACATATCTATTTATCTACCACCTGATGTCATATTCTACCTGCTCCTACATATTTTATAATCTCCATATTAGTATCCACTTTTTGTCATCCATCTTTCTTAAATCAAAGGTTTCATCCGAAACGATGAATGAAAGTACATTTTTGCTTTAGGTCTTGACATTTTTTGCCTTTAACTTTTAATTCCACTCCTGTGATCTGTTAGGTTCTTCTTCCTTGATGATATAACTGGATTTGAGATCACTTACTTGCTAGAGGTATGTTCTCTTTTCAGTTGTACCTAGAATTGCAAACTTATTATTTGGGTGTAATTTGATTCCAGAATGTCATAGCATCTGACAGTAGTTGCATTTTTAAGGTCCTTTAGTTGCATTTTTAAGGTCCTTTCCTTTCTAACATTTTATTGCCTTTTAAATCTATGGAAGCAGTTTATCACCATTGGAGTTTTTATATCTTCTAGATGAAAAAAATATCCTCTGCAGGGTAAACATTAGAGAGAAAAATGCCAACGGATTACCATTTGATGATGGAAAAAAAACCAGTGAATCATATTTTATAATAAAGTTATTAAAGTACAAAGTAACATGATAACAGTCCATAGATTTGCAAAACTCATCCAATTATAATGAAAAAGATATTACACTTCATGCTACTATAACAGATATTGATATTTTGGATTGTTGAGTGCAGTTGCCGGAGCCTTTTAGTTTCATTTTCACTTGGTTTGCGGCTGTTCCCCTCATCGTATATCTAGCTCTATCACTAACAAGGGCCATTATCAAAGATTTTGTGATTTTAAAGGTATGAGTTTTTTAACACGATTTTGTAGGTTATATTGAACTGCTACATACACTGATTATTTAAATTTTAAAAGGGTCCCTGTCCAAACTGCGGAACTGAAAATACCTCCTTCTTTGGGACTATACTGTCAATTTCAAGTGGTGGTTCCAACAACAAAGTCAAATGCTCTGAGTAAGTACATAAATACTGCTGACTAATTAACTATTATGGTTTCAAATGATTCATATTTAATGCTTAAACTAATTTAATTTATGGTATAACATCAATTTAACAATCGAAATTAACATTTGAACCAGCTGTGGAACTGAAATGGTGTATGACTCGGGTACAAGATTGATTACATTGCCAGAATGAAGTAATGCATAAGTGGAGGTACATTCCTAGCATACTCTAATAACTCTACCAAATCTATTGAAGCATATGTTTTGAATATGGTTGCAATATAATATTGATTTTTTATTTCTATCTAGTTATAAATCTATCATAATTATATAGAAATAAAAATATAATGGTATCGCTTGAACATAGGTGCATTTGGCAATCCTCATGTTTTGTTATGTTGTGTATGTATACAGGTATTCCTGGAACCATATTCATTGTTCAAGCAATGTGAGCTCATTAATAGGAATTACTATGAAAGTGACAAATTTATCAACCAGCAACATGCTGTATTATGTGTCATGTTATCACTGTCACGCATAATAATGTGATTGATCTCAATGTTTGAATATTGTCACTATCCTACTTGTAAGTATATGGGCTTTGTATACTTGTAAAGTAATCTGGACTCTGTATAGCATACACTGCATTGTTTTACTGGAAGAGTTAAGAGGGTGCTTAACACCAGCAATGAGTCTAACCTTTAATAATGTGTTATGTGCGTTGGAGTTTTGTCACACGCTTTTAAAATAAATTTCCTTCCTGCATGGAACAGAGGTCAGAGATTGAATCCTACGTCACATTGTTAAGTGACTAAAGCATCTACCATTTATGTCGCACCAAGTTTTCCAAATACGTCTTTTAGATCGGTCTGATGCACTATGTGCCATTCTTGGATATTAATAAAGCATGGATTTCCAATTGTATGATGGTATAATAAATTGAATGTTAACATTTTTAGCGAATGTGACATGATATTAAAAGCTCAGCGGGATTATAATAACCTTTTCATAGGTTAGTTGCTTATGGCCTCTGCTTAAAGTATACAATGCATGACAAATTAAAATGAACACTGGATCAACATCTTGAATATAAGTTTGGACCTTCGAAAAATAGAAATTTCATGGACTTCTATGTACTTTTTGAATATCTAAATTCAGCTATTGAAAATGTTTAATTATATAATTAGCAACGTGCAGCTGTGAAAGAATTGTTATTCCTTTAGATATATCATATGATTAAACATGTTGGCACGACTTTATATTTTTCATAGTAACACCATTTTCTTTACTTATTTAAGAAATATGTAATGATATAATATTCCTGGATCATTCTCCATGTAACTACATCATTGGCTAGCAATATTGTTTCTAGACAATAACAAAAAATAAACAAACAAACATCAGTAATATTCGTGGGAATCACGAAGGCAACTTCTTTCAATTAGTTATGTGCAACTGGTATTGGAAGTTATATATAAGAACACATGTACAAGCACAAATCAATGAGTATCCATTAATCCCGTTCATTAATTTATCCAGAATCTTAACAATGGCTTCAATTTATCAATATTGTAGCTTGTTCATTACAATTACATTGATGCTCACAATCATTGGAAAGCCAGCTTTAGTAGTGGGCACATTTCAACCCAGTCAATGGACTCTTGCACATGCCACATTTTATGGTGATGAGACAGCTTCTGCCACCATGGGTAAATTATTATATCTCAATCTCTTAATTATTATCATTAGCTAAACCATTTCAACAATTAATGTATAAGCCAAAATCCATCTCACCAAATTAACTTTCTTTTGGTATAACACTAGATCATCAATCTGTGATTCATGAACTATTAGTTAAGACGAATCATTCAGAAAAATCTAAATTCGAATCCTAACTGAAACAATGTTTGACCATACTTTAACTCCCGGTCTCGGCACGTGGGGCCTAAGAGAAAAACATTTAACATCTTACTTAAATAGTTTGTAAATTGGTCATTAGCATTAGCACAATTAATACTAATTTTCCCTTTTAGATATAAATAATTAAATTAGTTTGTGGTAACTAATTAAAATTTAATGGACTTATTAAAGGAGGAGCATGTGGGTATGGAAATTTGTTTGTGAATGGTTATGGGACAGACACAGCAGCATTGAGTTCAACATTGTTCAATAATGGATATGCATGTGGGACTTGTTATCAAATAAAATGTGTTCAATCGCGTGCATGTAACACCAATGTTCCTTACACTACAGTCACTGCCACAAATATTTGCCCTCCTAATTGGTCTCAGGCCTCCGATAACGGTGGATGGTGCAACCCACCACGTTCACATTTTGACATGTCTAAGCCTGCCTTCATGAAAATTGCACAGTGGAAGGCTGGTATCGTTCCTGTTATGTATCGCAGGTAATAAGCAAATCTAGCTTATTTGCTCCACATACATATAAAATATAGAATCTATGGATTAATAACAAAATGGTTATCCACATTTTATTTTTTTGTTGGTGTTCGGGGTTCGCACTCCAACCTTGCATTGATTTACCAACCGAGCTAAGTTCACATGGACATTAAATCATATTTTCTAATGTCACATAAGTGATAACCATACATTTGATTTTGTCACGTGATCTATCTAGGCTATCGGATTAAAATCAGATGGTCCACTTTTCAAACTTTGTAAATCAAATTCAAAATACAGAGTGAAAACGTGAGTCATTTGATCTTGATCCAACATGATTGAGTGGATTCACCGTCTGTCTATATTTCTGGTCACACGATTTTGACCGTCGGATCAAAATCAGACATTCCACGTTTCAACTTTGATAAATCGAGTCCAAAAGTAGTTATTTGATCTTTATCTCATGATCCAAATTGACATTTGCATGATTGCGTGGACATAGAGTCCATATTTTCTATGGTAGCAATGACGCAATTGATGCAGTTATGTGATATAAACGGTCAAATCAAAGAGAGGCGGTTCATGTTTCAACTTTGGTAAATTGTGTCTAAAATGTAAAGTTGAAATATGAATCATCCAATCTTGATACAATCTAGGTCGACAACTGCATAATTTTGTGGTCATAAGGAATCCAAATCCAAACTTTTTCCTTGCATGATGTGTTGCATCATTTGTCTTTGGCTTTAGTGATATGGTACTTACAATGTGATTTGTTGTTAAAAAAATTGAATTTCTTAGAGTACCTTGCGTGAGAAGTGAAGGATTTCGATTCTCTTTCCAAGGAAATGGATATTGGTTATTGGTGTACGTGATGAATGTGGGAGGTGGAGGTGATATAGCAAACATGTGGGTTAAAGGAAGCAGGACAGGATGGATTAGCATGAGCCACAATTGGGGTGCTTCTTACCAAGCATTTGCAACACTTAGTGGCCAAACTCTTTCTTTCAAGATTACTTCTTACACAACCAAAGAAACTATAATAGCATGGAATGTTGCTCCTTCCAACTGGGGTGCTGGACTAACCTATTCCACACATGTCAATTTTCATTGAAGTATTGTATAACATCAGTGCTCATCCTTTTAATTTACTTGTTTAAATACACCACGGTTATTTTTATCTGTTGTGATTAATTTTCCACAAAAGAAGTAGATTGTCATTGTCAAAGAGACTTTTTGTTAGTTTTACAAATCTGAAATGTAAACTCAATGTAATCGAGAGATTAATTAATCACTATGCAATGATATTATCAAATTCTTTACATATATCTCTAATCAAATCACATCGTAACATCACTTCGCTGAATTAATTCTTAAAACAACTCCATAAAATGTACATGGTGAGATGTGATTGTATCATTATGTAGAATCCTCTTTGCTTCATTTACATTTGCAGAGAGTTCTTGAACTCCATTAGTGACCACATCAAGAGTATCTTGATAACAAAGAGTCTAAGAAATGGACATATCGAGTAGTAACAGTATAGTATTAAATAACAATATATTTGTAGGGAGGAATACATAAGTAAGCCTATATTATTTTTCATTCTGCGTGATGCGGGTCAATACGTAGCTTACATAATTAACAACAGAAGCCGACAATTACTGGTAGATGTGTGGAAAATAGTGAGGAGCCACACTTTTATTACATCAAGAAACAGAAGGAAAAGACGACAGAAATTTTTATTCTTATGAATTATGATGATCACACTATATATCATACCAGCCACGGTTAATTCTGTTCAGGTATTATTCCCCGAAGAGATTTCCAATTGTCAAGAGTTCGAGTCACAGGATACCTGTCTGTTGAGCCTGGGACAAATAGGACACATGTGTTGTACTCATCTTTGAAAAAATATGCTTCATTGATCTTGTGAGAGGCAAAAGCTGCATCCAATCCATTTTCAAAGACAGTGCCACGAAAACAAGGAAACCCGTCGCTAATGTTCTCGATACTTTGAACGAGACTATTGGATTCGTAGTCTATACGAGCATACTTGTCTCCTTTGAATAAGTAGGCTTCTTTGTCCGTAGTTGACCTGAACGCAGCGTCTATCCCCTTTTCAAACACTGTCCCTTTGAAAAAAGGAAACATGTCCGAGATTGTCTTAGGACCTGAGATTATTTTGTCTCCGTCTGACTGCGGAGCATAGTCTATGAGAGCACAAAAGTTTTCATAAAATATGAATGCCTCGGTGTTATCAGTGTCAAAGGCACAATCAATTCCATAGCTTCCAAATACGGTATGAGCAAGTGAACGGAACCCATCACGAACAAATTCAGGCCCGTTCAAAACCTCGTCGTTGGGGGTTCCTGGAGCATAATCCAATAGTACATACTTATCATTCATGAAAAAGTAAGCTTCGTTGTTCCTAGATGAACGAAATGCAGCATTAATGTAACCAGGTTTTGTCATTTTACTAGACGAGGAGGAATTATTTGAATTCCAATTCAAGGAAGGTTGTGTGTGCAAATACAGGAAAATGAAAAAGGATATATATAGACACACGCAACGCAATGATAAAATAAGTGAGCTTCATTTGCTCCCGTGAGTGGATGTGTCATGTGTAACGTATTGCTATTTGCTACTGCATGTGAGTGGATGTTTCATGTGGATGTGTCCTAAATCCTCAATGACGGAGAGATTATTAAGTTAGAACGTGTGATTTATGTGCATGTAGTTATATATCAAGTTTTGCTATCTCAAAATTAGCTTTGTTGGTCAATAATTTGCATTGCTACTGTTTTTAAAACCAAACCAAGTCATTGAGCATCATACTTCTGATGACGGATGCAGAAGAGAGATAGCAACTGAGCCGGGTAACATAAAGGATCACATATTGGTTGGTTACACACATATGTGCACATAGGGCCGGTCAGCACAAGGGTCAAGCAACCAAACAAAGACTTTAGACCTCACAAAAAAATATTTTTAACAAAAGAGAAAAGGCCTTAAAAAAATATTTGTTCATGAACTATATTTTTCTCTTTCCAA
>Ga0315913_1008221_pt1 | contig 12413 bp, 8 predicted proteins | sample MpolsnodulesMG_FD_207736 | JGI IMG/M metagenome (GOLD analysis project Ga0315913, IMG submission 207736) | Medicago polymorpha root nodule microbial communities from Los Angeles, California, United States - small nodules | ecosystem: Host-associated > Plants > Roots > Nodule | place: USA... | reverse complement strand
GAATTTTTCACTAAAATGTCAGAGAATATTCCGGACCAGAGGGTGTATGAATGTAGGATGTTAGGTCAAAAATTGGGGTATGACAAAAGGGTATAAGAGTAATGATGGTGCGTGTGTGTGTATATATATGTGTGTGTGTGTGTGTTCCTTTCCCTTTACTTCATTCATTCTTCATTTTCTTACAAATCAGAAAAAACAATTTCTCCCCTCCCCTTGTCCTCTCTCTCTTTCGTGCTTCTCCTTTCTCCCACCTTTTACCCATTTCAATTTTTAATCCAAAAACAACATGCAATCTGAAATTTTGGGGCCATAGAGTAATTGGAAAATCATAGTAAGCTCTAACTCTTCCTCCCTCCTTGCCTTGATCGCGTTCCCCCTCCTCAATCACCATATGAGTAGTTTTCCTCTCAAAGCTTAAATGGTGTTGTTTGTATGTTATTGCTGATGTGAGATGGTTTGTTTTAGTGTTCAGAGACAAAGAGTCAAAGTATAGGTAGAAGTTGGATCTTTGTTTACATGGACTGAAGATATTGAAGATATATCTAGGCAAGTTTACCTTTTCAAACTTCACAAAGTAGTGTAAGAACACTTTGTGATCCAATGATAATGTATCTATCCCTCCTCCCTTGGGTAAGAAATACTCTTGCGACAACTTCTGAAGAACCTAGTGTTCTTTCTGCATGTCCTTGTATTTGTCAGAAGCATTGTGCTTGTACATGGTTTCATGAATAGTTGCTTTCCAGGGGCTTGATTTCTTGTTCAGATTCCATTGGAAACTACCATCTACATCTCTTCTATAGGCTTTTCCAATAACCTCTTCAGTGATGGTGATACGAATCCCCATTATGTTGGAGCGAATCTTTGTCCTGGTAAATTCCTTCAATCCATTTCTTCTCTAGTCTTCCCTTTAAGACTTGGTTCGATCAGAACCTTCTCATCTTCTTCCAACTTAGAAGCATGCTTACAATAAATCTTTGCCCTAACCGAGAAGTACTTTACCAAGAATTCATAGGTTGGACCATTTAACATTCCAAAATAGCCATCGAGATCTTAATATAGAAGATAGCTTATAATATCAACATCATTATTCTTCATAGAGATGAAATCTACTGGATTATCCACTTGAACAACTAAGTCATCTTCCTCTAACTTCATGGTTCTGCCTTTAATTTGATAAGATTCTCTAGAATCTATTTCCATGGTAGTGCCTTGACTGGAACTTGAGGTTGCCATGGAGATTGATGAAGGTTTTAGGGTTCTTAGGTTTTGATTTTGAAAAAGAAGAAATTTTCACAGAAATGGTCTAAGATCAGAAAGTGTAGGTAGTGTAGTGAGAAGTGTATGTTTTTGTCTAAGTGTTTTTAGTAAAAATGATTGCAATTCAGAAGGGGACAAACAAACTCAGCATTAATGACATAGGGGGCGCGAGATAGTACTTTTAAGACAAAATTCATCATTGCCCTTTACAGTTATAAGTCAATACACATAAGGCACATTAGAATTTCTCAAAGTAACTGCCATGTTAGTGGATAGGTGTTACTAAAAAGAAACTTTCAACGATTCCACTAACATTGCTATTCAGAAGCAAGAAGTCCAGAATCTGGAGTTCAGATGTTGATGTCATCAGAAGCATATTTTCCTCAGAACCTCCATGAAGAGCTTCTGATGGACTATAGCTTCTGAACAATTTCAGAACCTAAATTCCTATTCAGAGACAAGCATTTAATCAGACACAAAGTGCATGTTCAAATTTTTCTTTATAAAATCAAATCATTCAACAGTTAAAGGCTTAGTAAATATATCATCCCATTGATGTTCAGTTTAAGATGTTAAAAAGCAGAGAAGATAGCTAAAGAACTCTACAAGGGAACAAGGAGAGATATATCATTGGAGACTATCAAAAGAAGTGTTATCGAGTTTTGTTTGGGATATGTTATTTAGGTTTTTGGGAAAAAAAGATGTTCCACCTTATAGACTGTATTTCGCAAGAAAGTTGTTTTATCTGTTTAAAAGAAGAGAATGCTAGCAACACTTAATTTTGAACACCCTCTCTAGCACTCACTCTTTAATTGGATGAAATTCATGTATGTCTCACCACTTTGTGTGGGTTCTATTTCTAAAGTGTATACTCATAATGATTTAAACCAATAAGAGAATGTTTAAAAGAGAGTGTTGCATTAAAATAATTGACTCAATCTTCCATGGCCGATACTGATTTGTTGTGTTATGGTTATTTGTGTTTTCTTCTTTGACATGTGAACATGTGGTAGTACATTGTTGTTAAGCCAATGCTTTTTACTACAACAGTTTCCCTCTAAAATAATTGAAAGGGTTTCAGAAATACAAGAATTACTTTATACTTGTTTTATGATGAGAATTTTTACGTCCATAATTTCTATAGTTGATGATGGTGTTATATGTCCTTCAATTAATGAATAAACTCATAGAATATCTCCTACACCTTTATTTTCACCTCTATTTTTACCTCTATTTCCATTGGTGCCGGAAGCGCTCATACCTTTCAGTGAAAATGAAAAGGAAGAAGATAACTTCTTCCCTAAAATCTTCTCCCGATGAGAATGAAAAAACATATTTATATTTACTCGATGATTATTGGGAACGTATCTTTAGATTCATCATCAACTACAGTGATGTAAACAAAAACCATTGCAACTTGAATTGTCTCTCCCTTGTCTACAAGCAGTTCCGCTCCATCGCCAATGGTCTTCTATTTTCTCTTGGTGTCCAAGTGGAAAAACGCCATTTCCTCCCTCGTCTCTTCAATAGGTTCACCAAACTCAACACCCTCGACCTCAGGCACTTCAACGATGACCGCAACCTCGACATGCTTCTTCATCAAATCTCAAATTTCCCGTTGAAACTCACATCCCTAAAACTCCCCAAGACATGCACCTTTCCCTTAAAAGGGTTGCAAAATTTCTCCCAAAACATTACAACTTTGGCCTCTCTCACTTGTTTTATCCTTTTTCTCGGAAACAATGAAATTTCACTCATTGCAGATTATTTTCCTTTCACTACTACAGAAATGACTTTTCACATCGGTTGAAATTGACTTTTCACTTCGGGTGGCAACCGATGTCACTAAAGGTGAGGTTGTATGTCATTCACTTTTCACATCAGGTATGTAACCGTTGTGATATGTCGTATCCACATCGGGCAGCAAGTCATTGATTTGATATGTGAGCCAATAGTTTGAAAAATAGATGTAATTCACATTGGCAATAAATTTCAACGATGAGAATTATAGTTCCATTTTGCTCTGCGATAACACATTTCACATCAGTTGGGTACACACCGATGTGAATTATTACATTTTGTATTTTTAAACTTTCTGCTTACTAGCTAGCTACTGTACCAAATCAAATCTTCCTTTTTTCTTTGAATTGAAAAAATGTCATACTCATAACTACAACCATACTTCTGAAACAAACAAAACCTTCTAAAAGTCTATGTCAACAGCAACCAAAAAACAAGAAGGTTCATACACAACGAACAAGAAGGTTTATACACAAAAAAAAAAGTCATGCTATGTCACTAGCAGTACCAAATCACAATTATAGATCCAATCAATAAAAATTATTATTAACAAACACAAAATAATAATAAAAGAGGTCCTCCTTATAGCAAAAGTTTAATTCGTATAAAAAAGCTTCATACAAAAATACCTATAGATCCACACATACTAAGGCTTAATTCACAGGATCACTAAAGCTTCATACATACTAACTCTACTAGACTATTTTATTATCACACACCTCAACATAGCCTTTGCATAGCTTATCTATAGGTAAATCGGCTCTTTGAGACGTGGGGTGGCCCAAACATCATTTCCTGCAAGAATTAAAATTGTGGTATTTATTACCATAATGAGATTATATGCTACAACAAGAAATTGAAATTGTGTAGAATTGTTAATGCATTATATATATATATATATATATATATATATATATATATATATATATTCCTAAGCCAAGAGATTGGTGAGGCATCAAGGGGAAGCGACGAAATCCCAACTAGGTTGGCACCCCGAAGAACCCCCCTTGTATACCGCCAATCTCATAGAAAATTTTATTAAAAAAAATGGAAAAGATGTAAAAGATGGGGGAGTAGGGAAAAACCCTCAAAAGAAAAGCAAAAAAGCAAGAAAGAAACATAAACATAAAAACAGCTGACTATGGTAACCTAGAACGAGGTATCCCACTCCATTATATTGAACCATATATTACTTTACATTCCATGTTGCTTTCATTTTTAATCAAATGTAGATATATATACACTTTTATTCAATATACCAAACACAAATGAAAGAGGAACTCATTCAACTCATTCAATTATAGAAAAAGTAATTAAACAAAAGTCATGCATATATATAGAAAGGAAAAAGGAAAGCCATCTCATTCAATTATAAGGTTAGCAAATAAATATATTTCTCTATTGAGTTTACATATGTGTACACATCCATAAAAAACCTAATCCCAAAAATAAAAAACCCAAATCCCCTTCTCTCGGTCAATTCTTTCGTGATTCAGCTTCTCTCTACAAGAGGTTATCGAAGAAACGAGTAATTTGTATGATTTGAGAATTATTGATTATTGTCTATTTTTAAAGATTATTTTTTGTTTTACCATCATTCATTTATAAACCGAATGTGTTGCTGATTTCGGTGAAATGATATATGCTAATGATTTGATTTTTAAAGTGCTTAGTTATTGGTCTTGTTCCGGGGTACTTTGAGTTCAGTTTAAATAGGTTTTGTAATTATAGGAAGAAAATTCATCATGTGTTTATGTCAATGTTAATGCTTGCAAGTATTGATTTTAAGTAACGTGATATTGTTTGATTTTATGTACTTACCTTCTCTTATGACTATCTTAGATGTATAAGCATATGTTACAACATTAAAATCATAGCAAAATTATGATATAACTAAGATATTGGCCGGAGACTAGCTCCTTACAAGACAAACATATGAAAATTCAATAAATTAGAAACACAAGATACTATGCACTTTCTCATGTGAGGTCCATATTGTTCTCGGTATGCTTTTGTTTTTCCCGTTAATTATTGTTGTCAGATCTGCGTTCAGTTTCGGTTTGTACTATGTTCCATCATAGTTGAAGATTCAAATTATCTAAGACCATTAACATACACGATATCGTTTCAACCTTGACCGAAATTGCCATCTTTGTCATTTATGCTTTAATTTTCAAGTTCCGTTCAAATCCCACCACATCCTCCCATGGTTTGATCGAACAATTAACTCAATTAAATGCATGGATTCTTATTTCATAAACATATTCTGTCGAAATAGATTGTTTGATAAATTCTTTGGTATCCCTAATAAATTATTTAGATACCACAAAGCAGAGTCTCCTTAGTAAAGTTGTATCATTTACGGTCAATAGATTTTAGTTTTGTATATTCTGCTATTATTTAATATATTTCAGTTTCGCTTTGCTTGTTGCGTTTTGGAAAATCTTGTATGATATTTGACAACCTTGTTCTCCTCTTGTATTCATATGAGAGTTAATTTTTCAATTGTATTACATATGAATGTATCAAACACTAGTATGTTAGTGTATGATACTATTTGATATATTTTATATTTGCATAACACATGCATAGCTGAAGCACTAGTTTGTTTTACATCCAAAGACAAGAATTTTCTAAAGGCTTTTGGGTTAGTATTTCTTTCTTTTTGGTGTAGCTATTGGAAATGGATGCATATAGTCTTTTTTTCACTATTAGTGGCAAAATAGTAATAACCTTAATGATTAATGGCATAATGGTGAATTTCTATGGGCTGTATTAGTAACAAAATGGACAAAGTGTGAGAATTTATTTTCCAGACCTCTCATCTTTCTCTCTGTCTTGAATCCTACAAGCTTGCATGCTTGATTCCCCACTCAAATCCTTCATTCAAGGTTAAAAGGAATCAAAAGGTAGTGCAAAAATCCATTTTCATTATCTTTTTCTAGGTCTTGTTGAAGCCTCTCAAGTGTGTCTTCCTTCTAAAATTCGTTAATAGAAGATAAAGGGAGCCAAGGTGAGTTAAAATTCTTCCTTCTTGAGTTGCCTGAGCCTACAAACCCTTTTTTCCCAAATCAATTCTCTAATTTTTGTTTGATTCAATATTGTTGCATGTAGAAGATGAATTGAAAATAGTAGTTGAGATTGGATTAGTGTTGGTTATAATATTGTTTGATTAAATTGATATATATATACATGGTTAATACATGTTTACCCCCTGTAAAATTAGTGATTTCCAGTTTACCCCTTGTAAAAAAAATTGTTTAGATTCCAACCCAGTAATTTGAAGATTCTTTGATTTTAGACCTTCATCAATTATGATTGTACAAAATCGATGATATGACATGAGGTAAACCAAAATTATTTCAAATTACAGAGGGCGAAAGTACATTAAATATTTAGTTTGATGTCATAAAGGTCTTAAACCAAATAATCTTCAAATTACAGGGTTGAAATCTAAAAAATTTTTAGCGGGGATAAAGCGAAAATCGCTATTATTACAAGGGAGGTAAACATGTAATAACCCATATATATATATATATAAGTAAGTTATGCTTTGAGTAGTAAGCTGGTATTACATTTAGGAAATTATGGTATTAGTTAGTAACTATTTGTATATGAGCCGAAAATGGACACTATACCATTTTAGATGATATATGCATAGAGACATATATTGTTGAAACTATAAGAATATATGTAATGTGTTGATTAATTGAACATACTAAAGATTACCTACAAATTGTTATTGAACTATTCAAAATTATAATTTATACTTACTTGTTGAACCTTAAGATAGATGAATTAGTGTAAGAATTAGGAATATGAGCTGTTATGATTTAAGATACAATTGTAATTTCCTCATTTTGAATCTAGATAAAAAAAATTCATAAGCTTTGGGAAACAGTTGAAGTTGGTTAATAAAGATCATGAGTTTTTCTATTTTTAACTAAAATGGAAACCATTGTTAAATCTTTCAATTGTATCATATTTTCTATATTCCTAATTTCGATACTCATTGGTCATACCTATTAGTTATGAATGAAAATTGAATTTTAAAAGGAACCCAACAAGAATACAAGTATATTGTGAAATGAATGAAAATTGATATGTATGTTGTGCTCACACTGTTTTCTTCGGACTATTCTACCAGGTACAATCTTTAGAACAATAGTTTACTAATTGATTGCCCTTATTTATAGCAAATGAATTGCATAAATATTGCATTTCCTACATTTATGCAAATGTTTAGAGTACTTTTTTTTAAGGCAATCCAAATCAGGTTTTATTGAGCATTGAAAAATATAAGAGTTTTAAGCATATATGCCTAATAATATGAAGAGTCTTACTTACTTCTCACATAAAGTTCCTTGTGCTCCACATCTGAAATATGTAGGCTCTTATTTCATTTTCATTTTCTAAATGGGTAATAGTTTTCTTTAGGAATTGATTTAAGTTGGTGCGTTTACATGAATGATTGAGTATGCACACACCTATCATATGTTACTTGCTGCACTTTCTATTCTGGTCTTATTAGAAGCTTGTATGATTTCAAATTTTGGACTCGATTAAATATGTAAAGGGTTCATTGATTACAAAAAAAAAAGTTAATACTTAATATAATCCTTAATTTTTGAAACCCAATTTTAGACTCGAAAATCCATTCTTATTCTTGGTTTTTGATTTCCTGAAAATTGAAGAATCCCTTTTTTCATTTAAGAAACAATCCCTTTTCATCATGTAAATAAGGATTATGTATTTTGGCTTGTTAGGGTCTGATATTTTATTTGATCCGAAGACTTTTTTGATGATTATTAGAAGTGGGTTCACAATTACTTGTTGGTCATAAAGGAGATGGTGAACTGTTTTTTTGTTTAGTTTTCAATAAAAAAAGGTGTTCAATTAAACAACTAATGACGTGGACTAATAGTTTAAGGAGTGTTTTAAAAAAAGATTGTAAGAGAGGTTTTCCATAGTATTGCTCTATTTTTGTATATACTAGAGACTTTTTTTAAAATCAAATGAATAACGAGATTCATTATCCAAACATACTTGTGATTGTGAGTTCATTTGCACCTGTTATGACATTATGTTAAATATTTTAGAATAACCCATTCAATGTTTGTTTAGCATTATCTTTGTGAATTTTTTAAATATATATATGGTATTGTTTACTTTGTGGTAAATATATTGTTTTTACAATCGTGCCTTAGCGACCATGTTTATGTTATTTTTCAGAGTATTAGTCATCTCTCCGAATAATTATGGACACATTTATCCTAAGTATCATTTGATATGCAATGTATGTTTCGTCGTTTTCGACTTATTTATTTTGTTTAATGATAACTTAAATAAATCAATGAGAAAATGACTGTTAAATATTATAACTTTTTTTTCTTTCTGAATATTAGCTTGAAAGGAAATAACATGATGGTAACGATTCACTACTGGAAGGTAAAACTTGTGTCAATTCTGAAGTTTGATTTGAAGAAAGGCAAGGAATATCCTTCTGATAATGGTAAATAATTGTATTGTTCTTTTTCAGCATATTATCATATCAAACTTGTCTCCACGTGATTTTGTGTGGGGTTGCACTTGTTCTTTCTATTGCTGTCCATTTGGACTTTATTGTTTTCGGTTGATGCCACCTATATACGGTGCATGACAAAAAAAAGTATTTCAATTCATTTTTTTCAGTTTTCTTCTCGACCAAAAACAATAAAGCCCAAATGGACATCAATAGAAAGAACAAGTGCGACCCCACACAAAATCACGTGGAGACACGTTTGATATGATAATATGGAGAAAAAGAACAATACAATTATGTACCGTTATCTGAAAGATACTTCATGCCTTTCTTCAAATAAAACATCCGAATTGACACAAGTTTTACCTTCCATTAGTGAATCGTCACCATCGTGTTGTTTCTCCAAGCTCAAATTCAGGAAGAAAAAAAATTATAATATTTAAGAGTCATTTGCTCATTGATTTATTTGAGTTATCAATATTAAGCAAAATAAATAAGTCGAAAAAGATGAAACATACGTTACGGATCAAACGATGTTTAGGATAAATGTATCCACAATTGTTTGGAGACATGACAAATACTCTGCGAAATAACATAAACAAGGTCGTTAAGGCACGGTTGTAAAAATAATATATTTACCAAAGTAAACAATACCATATATATATTTAAAAAATACACAAAGATAATGTTAAATCTAAGCATTGAATGGGTTATTCTAAAGTATTGATCATAATGCCGTAACATGTGCAAAAGATCTCACAATCACAAGTATGTTTGGATAATGAATCTCGTTATTCTTTTGTTTTTTAAAAAATCTTTACTATAGACAAAAATAGAGCAATGTTATGGAAAACCTCTCTTACACTCTTTCTTAAACACTCATTAAACTATTGGTCCACATCATTAGTTGTTAAACAATATATACGGAATAACCAGCTTTTCTAGTTTAAGTGAACACCTTTTTTTATTAATAACTAAAGAAAAATAACAGTTCACCATCTTCTTCTTTATGCCTAGTAAGTACTTGAGAACCCACTTCTAATAATCATTAAAAAAGTTTTCGTTTCAAATAAAATATCAAACCCCAACAAGCCAAATACATAATCCTTATTTACATGATAAAAATGGATTGTTTCTTATATGAAAAAAGGGATTCTTCAATTCTTAGGAAATCAAAAACCAGGAATAAGAATGGATTTTCGATTCTCAAATTGGGTTTCGAAAATTAAGGATTATATTTCTTCAAAAAAAATTAAGGATTATATTAAGTATTAATTTTTTTTTTTTAATCAATGAACCCTTTACATATGTTTTCAATTGTATTACTAGTGTTTGATGCATTCATATGTAATACAATTGAAAAATTAACTATAAAATATGAATACAAGAGGAGCACAAGGTTGTCAAATGTCATACACGATTGACTAAAACTTAACAAGCAAAGCGAAACTGAAATATATTTAAATAATAACATCATATACAAAACTGAAATCTATTAACCATAAATTACATAACTTTACTAAGGATACTCTCCTTTGTGGTATCTAAATAATTTATTAGGGATACCAAAGAATTTATCAAACAATCTATTTCGAAAGAAAATGTTAATGAAATAAGAATCCATACATTTAATTGAGTTAAATGTTCGATCAAACCATGGGAGGATGTGGTGGGATTTGAGCGGAACTTGAAAATTAAAGCCTAAACGACAAAGATGGCGATTTCGGTCAATGTTGAAACAATAACATTAATGGTCTTAGATAAGTTGAATCTTAAACTATGATGGAACATAGTAAAAACAGAAACTGAACGCAGATCCGACAACAGTAATTAACGGGAAAACCAAAAGCAGACCGAGATCAATATGGACCTCACATGAGAAAGTCCATAGTTTCTTGTGTTTCTAATTTATTGAATTTTCATTTGTTTGTCTTGTTGGGAGCTAGGCTCCACCCAATATCTTAGTTATATCATAATTTTGCTATGATTTTAATGTTGTAACATATGCTTATACATCTAAGATAGTCATAAGAGAAGGTAAATACATAAAATCAAACAAGATCACGTTACTCAAAATAAATACTTGCAGGCATTAACATTGACATAAACACATGATGAACTTTCTTCCTATAATTACAAAACCTATTTAAACTGAACTCAAAGTACCCCTGAACAACACCAACAACTAAACACTTTAAAAATCAAATCATTAGCATATATCATTTCACCGAAATCAGCAACACATTCAGTTTATAAATGAAAGACGGAAAAACAAACAATAATCTTTAAAAATAGACAATAATCCTCAAATCAAACATTAATTCTCAAATCAGACAACTTACTCGCTTCTTCGATAACCTCTTGCAGAGAGAAGCTGAATCACGAGAGAATCGACCGAGAGAAGGGGATTTGGGTTTTTTGATTTCGGGGATTAGGGTTTTTATGGAATGAAAGAATGAAAGCAACCGATTGAAGATGAAAGAAAGAAATCAATAAATACTGAGGATAAAAAGTATAGGCACGAACCAAATAGTGAAAAGTGTGGGAGCGCTTTCGTAGTAGAAATATTGATAAATTTTTAAGTCCGTGTTTTTTTTTGTACAAGGGCCCAAATCAATTATCTTAAAACACAATATTATCATTCATTATACATTTAATTTATCGTCTCATAAAAATATAATTAATACGACCAAATGCATATGTATAGAATAACCCTGAACTAGCAACATAAGAATCATTTTGATAAACAAAAAAATTAAAAGAACTAGCAACGTTGTGATTTTAAAATAAATAATGTATTTAAAATTGTTATAACCTGTCTACACTTCCCTCTCATCCTTTCATAAAAATTGAACCAAACTTCCCTCCAAACATATCTTTAGACCCTCTTTTTTGTTTTTTTTTTTTAGGAAATTATTTTATATAAGGATTGCTTAATTATTTATTTCGTGATACGTTACACCATACAAACCTACCTGCAAAAGTTTACCTTTTTCAGTTAAGGTTTTTCAACATACTCATGATTTGCAGGTTTCGTTAAAGTATTAAGTTCATTATATATCTAACACTTAAGAGTTGAGACCAACTTAATAACATCTATGCTCAATAACAATTTGAGTCATTAGAAGAGAGAGACGTGGAAACACTGACACTACTACAGAAATGACATTTCACATTGGTTGAAGTTGACTTTTCACTATAGGTGATTCTTGTGTGTGTGTGTGTGTGTGTGGGCGGGGGGCGGCATGACCTCCATAGGCCACCCCTGTCCCTCCGCCAATAACTAAGATGATAGTTGTTTTTTTTTTTCCCACAAAGATTATACCTTTGATTATCAAATGTCATCAAAACATGATCCAGTTGTACTTTGGTAGGAAAATAACAATGAGAAGAATAATAGAATGAGGAAGGGCCATCAGTTGTAAATGATCAAGTTGGATTTCATCTCATTTTGACTTAAACATAGCACATTCCATACAATACTCGCATTTTTGTTAGTTCAAGGATTAACGATGGGAATAGTGACTACTTGGACATTATCTATTTTCCGTTCAATTTGTAATTTTAGATTAGTTTTTTGCTGTTTTCATTATGGGTGGCATTTACCATGGGAAGATCCAATCCTTTCCCACCATGGGAAAGGTGGTGTTTTACCTGCAGCTGCAAGTCAAACATGTTTCATTGGCTTTGTTTGGTATTACAATTCAGCCAAAAAATCATTAATAAATTATTATAGTACTAAACTGTGAACTACACCCCCATTTAAAAAAAGTACTATCCACATCACAAAATCCACACCAAAAAACAGACTCCACTCTTCTCTCCTCCTAGTAGG
>Ga0315913_1008220_pt1 | contig 12414 bp, 5 predicted proteins | sample MpolsnodulesMG_FD_207736 | JGI IMG/M metagenome (GOLD analysis project Ga0315913, IMG submission 207736) | Medicago polymorpha root nodule microbial communities from Los Angeles, California, United States - small nodules | ecosystem: Host-associated > Plants > Roots > Nodule | place: USA... | reverse complement strand
TACATCATATATATAGTATATAGTGGAAAAGATAAAAAAAAAAAGCAGAAAAAAAGAGAATGAAAGAGGTGGAATGATAAAAATAATTATTTGAAAAAGAATGTCATATATGAGATAAAAAATTATTCTTTACACCATAGTTTTATAAATTTATCGAATTGTATATATCAGAAAAACAATGCCATTATAATCATTATATTACTAACCAATTGAGCCAGGAGAGCCATGATCTGCGTAGAAAATGAAAATGGTATCATCAGGCCCAGTATCCAAAACCTTACCATTACCTCCTTTTGTAGCACTTTTATTACTACTAAGCACTGCTAAGAAGTTGTCGACATTGCCATAATCTCCAATATAATCCTACAAGTTTCACAATCCATGTGCGTATCACTTATAATTTAAGACCATTAAAAAGTGCTCTGAAAAGACTCGTTAATATTTCTTAAATTTAAAATTAATGAAAAATACAGAACCACGAAAAGAGAGATGGAGATATATATGTACCTTGGGAACTCCATAATAAACATCCGGACCATTTGGATGATTGATTATAACGCCATGCCTAGGGTTTTTAGGATTATAGGCAATGTCATCATACATGAAAACAATGATGTTTTCATCTTTAAGACCACCTTTTTTTAATATTTGATAGGCATGACAAATATCAGCTTGGTGTCTATAATTCTCATAACCATTAGATCCTGCAACTAGTAAGGCCCATCTCTTCCCTGTTGTAGACTCACCTTGTGCAAAAACATTATCTAGTGGCTGATGATTAGACAATGGACGCAAACCTTCTAACATTGTCATAGTTACACTCATCCATATTGAGGCTATCAATGCAACCCAATATTTAGTCTTGTGATTCATTTTTGTATACGATCTTCTTATAAAAGAAAAACAATTTGTGAGAATAATTTAAGAGTGATACATGTCAGTGTAACCTATTCAACATGTATATATAATATCTGAATAGTCATAATATTATGTTTTTTTTAAAGAAGTCAAAATATTATGTTTTAAAAGTCAATGAGCTTTCCCCCATTAGTTATTGCAATGTAAATGGTTATAAGAAGTATAAGTTATATTTTAAAAAATAACTCTTTCTACACTCTAAAATAGTAATCAAATAAATGATATTTAATTAATTTCTTGACTCTAATATTAATAAAAAATTAATATTTACTATTTTTTTTCTCTTTGAGTAGAATATTCAATGAAAAGCAAATATTTTAATATAGTAACAATTTTATATCTTAAAGAGTCAACAAACATTTAATGCCTTCATTCAATACGATTTTTTTTATGAAATATTAATTAAAATGATTTATTGTATGAGATATGAGATGCTTCAAATGATTTATTGTATTTTAGGTTTTCGAAGATGTCGTGATTTTCATCAAATTAAAATGATTGTTGTAGATCTGAGATTTGGTCGTGTGGGCTGATAAAGGATGAAAGAACAAAGAAGGCTCACATGAATCTCTTATGAATTAATTATGAGTGGTCGGATTAATTAGATTTAATGATTGAGATTTGGTGTAAGTCTTAAGACTTACACCTGGTGTCAATGGATCCTGACTCACACACACATATATATATATATATATATATATATATATATATATATGTATGAGTTTTGCTAGAAACCACCCATGAAGATGTCTTTTAGCAACCCACACCTCAAGGTGTGATTTTCACTTTTTAGTTTTAACTTTGCTAAAAGACACCTTCATAAAAATTAGTTGGTGTCTTTTAGCAAATGCTCATAGAATAACTTGCTAAAAGATACCTTCATAAAAGATGAGAGGGTTAAATCTTAACCATTGGATTAATCTTAACGGTTGAGATAAAATTTGAAAACATGTGGTCTCTCCTCACTGTATCATTCGTCCATGACTCCCCGGCTTCTCTCGTTTCCAGTTCCTTATTTTTCCATTTCTCGCATCCTTGCATCAGGATTCCACTTCCGTGCCATTAAGGCGTGCTATGTCATGTGACATAGCCAATCAGAACATGCCATGTGGCACATCTGATTTTTTTTAAAACAAAACAAAAAAGCCTATGACATATATATATATATATATATATATATATATAGAGAGAGAGAGAGAGAGAGAGAGAACAATCCTTAGAAATAAAAAACAGAGAGATAACAGAACAGCCACACCGCCACCATGATCATCAGCTTCCACCCTCATCCATCACAAACCCTCCGCTTCCTTAACAACCCTCGTATCCTTCTCCAGTGCAATATAGAACTCTTATTTCACGTCCACTTGAACCGGTATATTCAGGCTCAACACGACATCATCCTCAACATTTCTATCGCAAATAGGTATGAGTTCTATTTTCCATCACCGCCGCATCTTCGTCGCCGCGACGCTTCTCTGTAACTAACAAAGCGTCTTCATCGATCTCGCCGTTGAGAAACACTCTTTTTCTTTAGCACCAACATCCTCTTTGCGACAGTGGCCGGAGCAAAGGCCTTGACGGAGGAGTAGACAGCTTGCGGCTCTTGTTGAGAGGTAAGTGTGACAGCGGGGTGCTTGTGAGCGGTGTTGCATCTGATTATGGAAATTAAAAATTGCATCTTATAATTGGTTTGCGATGTGTGTGGGAGGAAGCTTATGTTGGTGGACGATTGTTCTCTCTCTCTCTCTCTATATATATATATATATATATATGTTACAAGTTTTTTTTTTTTGTTTTTTAAAAAAAAAATCAGATGTGCCACGTGGCACGTTTTGATTGGCTATGTCACATGACATAGCGCGCCTTAATGGCACGGAAGTGGAATCTCTTGCATCACAACTCTTTACCAAGAGGGTTGTGTATCCATAAAACTTAAATTAGGAGGTAATTCTCAAGACAAGATAATTATTTCATAGAAGATGGTTGATCTAGATTTAAGAAACCAATTTGATTTTTCATCTAAAATCATTTCACCATGAGATCCATCTACCTTCGTTCTCAAATCTTTATGTTTCTCATACCTCTCCGGTTGTTTGATGATTCACACTTAGAATCAACATTTTGATTTGATGATTCACACCGAATTGATTTAATTTATAGTAAAAAGATTAACGGTATAAATCTGTAATCCCAACCTCTTTATTGTGTGCTTTGACTTAAGGTGTGATTATTTTTTTTGTTAAAAACTAGAGTTGATGCAACAATAATATAGCTTCTGCCAATGATTTGAAAGAGTGAGGTTCAAATGAAAGGAAAAAAATGGAATGGCACACTACCTTGAGAGAAGACGAGACAAGGAAAGAGGGAAGATGATGAAAAAGTCAGCTACAATTATTAAAATTAAATACCACCGTAAAGATTAATCCGATGGTTATGATTTAACCCTCTCATTTTCATGATAAAACTCCTCTCAGTTGGGGACGAAGTAACAAACATATCTTGAAACTCACACACAACTACGATGGCTAATTTTTTATTTAACAGCCTCAAATTAGTCTTGGGACACAAATTCCTTCGTCCAATAATAACTTTACAATCTTAAAAAAAAGGAATATAAAAATATTCTGTTTTTAATGTAATTTTAATTTTTTTTCTTCAGCTGTATCATCTAATTAATACTATGTGCATATCTCTCACATTCTTTGTATATGAAGTGGCAATCTCCACCTGAAACTCATACCCACAACTTCGAACCAGAGTGATAATCGCAAGTCAGCACTATTAATCAGGGTATAGATGCACCTCAACACCAATTTGTTGGAACAAAATGTGTTTAACATTAACCTTTGAGTTTTGATGATAACAAGGTATTAAAAGTGTCAATTGGATATGCTAATATTTGTTCAAGTGTGCAGGACCATAGATAAATTTGTTTAATGCTTAGGATTAAGTAAAGGTTCTGGAAGAACAAATGAGAGCAATGGAATCAACAAGAAGGAAGCTTGTGCTGCAACAAAGAGGTTTTGAAGACAAGTAGTTTTGAAGAAGTTGACGTCATCAGAAGCACCTCTTCAGAAGCAGTTCACCAGAAGCTGACGTCATCAGAAGTTCTGAAGATCATCAGAAGTTGAAAGACTATAATACAAGGGAGTAGACCAAAACCCCATAAACATAAAAGTTTTGTAGAGTGGTTGATCTAGAAAGGTTTTTTGTTAATTCATTTACCTTATTTATTTATCCTATATATGGGTTTGAATGAATGAAAATATGACTAATATCTTTGTCAATAAATGTGTACAATAGCAATTACGAAGTTTCTTCAAAAACATTCTAGCATCCCCTTTACACCTTATCTGAAGACGAAGCATCTAAAGACGAAGCAGAAGAAAAATATTAGTAACTCAATTCCTACAACATTCGTTTAAAGGGTGAACCTAAGGGCAGTTGAGAATCACCTTCTTTTATCGGGCCATGTTAAATTTTTTTTATTATTTTGTTTTTTCTTAATTTTTGAGGGTTTGGTTTGGCCTCCCCTCTTGTATATATATTTTCCCTTTTTTAATAATATTTTATAAGTAGGCAGCATAGGATGGGGATATATATGCCTTTTAGACTCACATTAATGTCTCACCTATCTCTTTGCCTATCAAAAAAAGAAAGGTTATATATTCTATGTTTTTTTAATAAAAAAAAAAGTTTTTGTTATAAAGAACGTTACTTTTTTTTTAAAGTTATTTTTTGTTAAATTATTTAGTACGTTCCTTCTAATATAAAAGAAAGTTGTGCACAAATAAAGACACTCTAATTTTCACGTAGTTTTTTCTTTCTTTTGTCACAAGTGATTTATTCATTAAATTTACCAAATAGTTAGTATTCTCTTCTGTAAAATATTTTATGCAATTCAATTATATAATATTTACAAATTTGTATTCGTTTAAAAAATTGTCAAGCATTTTAGTAAGATAGATATTAACAAAATTTATGTTTTATTATTTAAATAATATATTCATTTATATATTTGAAAATTATATAAATGAATACTAGTATTTTTTTTTTTTACGGAACATACTGATAATAATATAATTGGAGCTTTCATAAAATATTTTACCATTTGTCAAAAAAAAAATAAAAAATTCACCAAACATTTGCATTGGTTACATTCGGTAATTGTGTCTATTTTATTTCTATTCTTAATTACTCTTTATTCTAGTAACAAATATATCAATTCTCAGTCCTTGTGAGCTTAGTTCAGTTGGTTAGGACAATGCATAATATATGCAAGGTCCGGGGTTCGAATTCTGGGCACCACAAAAAAAATATAAAAGTTCTGAGAATATTCTATTCATATTCTTGGATTGCAAAAAAATTTAGGCGAGTTATGTCTCGTAGCTCGCCAAGTTAGGGGCAAATACATTGTTTTTGGTTCTGTTCTGTTTTCTTTCTTCTTCTTTTTCAAATGTTTTGGTTTAGTCTCCATGATCCCCAACCAGTCTTGGCTTATAAAAAAAAAATGTTTGTGAACTGTCGTATAAATCAACCTTATTTGACCAATAAGAAACTACAATTTTTTTTTTTGAATCCAGAGTGAAAACACATCAAGGAAGTTCTAAAACATCCTAATTAGGTTGACACCATTTAAATCCCCTAATAATATGAGGAAGTAGGCCAAAACCCCAGAAGAAAAAAATAATAATATATCAACATAAAAGTTTTGTATTGGTTGATCTAAAATGATTTATTGCTTTGTTAAAAAAAAAAGGTTTACTGCTAATTCATTACCTTTTTTTTTTTAAGGGTGCTAATTTATTACCTTATTTATTTATCATATATAAGGGTGTGAATGAATGAAAATATGACTAATATTAAAAACAAATATCTTTGTCAATAAATGTGTACAATAGCAATTAAGAAGTTTCTTCGAAAAGTAATTAGGGAGTTTAATGCTGGCCAAAAATTACTTAGTTTTTGCGAATTAAATTTGGATCTCTTTTTTTTTTCTTTCATGCCAGTTGAATTTAAATCTGAAAAATAAAAAGTATGCTTGAATTTGTGTGATTAGCATTGCTATTGCTTGCGAGGGATTTTGTCTAGAAAGGATCACGACACGTTTATAGCCCGATAATTTTGTTCCTACGAAAAAATAAGGGAGTGCATTGTTATAATTAAGAAAATATATTTAGTGCTAAATAGCTTTTCGTAAAAAATAGGCTTCCTTGAATAATTTGGAGGTACAAGTAGTAAAACTTTACTCCTTCCAATTGGAACTCCGATATATAGTGCTTCAATATTTGACTATTGATGGTGAAAGCTCTAGATGAAAATACATTTCTTACTTGAAACGGACCGGTCGATCTTGATAAAAAAATTATACCTGCAATATTGTACATGTTAAAATAATTAATAGTTTTGTCAAAAAAATAAATAATTAATAGTAGTAACTTTTTCTTAAAAAACAATAATTATTTATTCAAAAGTTTTATATTTTAATATTAAATAAACAAGTTTCAATATAAAATTTATATTTTAAACTTTTTAAGATGTGTAAATTTGCACATGATAGAAAAACTCAAATTAATATACTTTCTATAATACAAGTAAGACCTTTCCTCAACAAAAAAAATAATACAAGTATGAGGTGGATTCTAGGGTGAGGGATCAATTAAGTCCCTCACCGGTGGAGCACAAAAAATTCACCATTAGTATAAATTAATGGTTAAGATTATTTGAAAATAAAAATGAGAACATTTATTCCCTTCCGCACACAATTATGTCTATATCTCTATCTTCTTCAACTTATTTTTGCTTTTCACGCATATCCTCTCCAGTTTGAGAACCATTATTTTTCATCAAATCAATAAAACAAGTATCCAAGTAGAAAGCCACTTATAAGAAGCAAAAAAAAAAAACAGTCGAAAGCTCGGTCGTATAATTCAAATTGATTGGAACTTCTATGTTCATGTGGCAATGTAAATTTAATTGAAGCGGTTGGTTATATTTAAAGTTTAAACCTTTATTCTACCTTGGTCCTTGGATGTTAAACCCAATAAAAAAAACAGAGAGAAAAGCAACCGTAATCTTCACTCAATTGCACCATGGTGTAGCCAATTTGTATTGTTGCTAATTATCATCACGAGTTCCACTTTACTTTTAACGAGCATCTGCAAATTTGTGGTGAGTTGAAAATGATACAAATGGGAAAGAGATAAGGGTACGGTTGTGTGTGGAAAGTAATAGATGTTCTTATTTGGATTTTCAAATGATATGGACCATTGATTCAATCTAACAATGAATTTTTAATGTTTCACCGGTGAGGGACTTAATTGAACCCTCACCGTAGAATCTATTATTTGAAAAAACTAAAAAGTTGAAAGCGTTTGTATAAATAATTCAGAAAACAATCTGAAATCAATGAAATGGGTGGATTGACTTTGATGATATGAATCATTCTATTTGATTCTTATTCTCATTTCATAAATGAGAAAATAAATATGCGTTGAATTCTTTTTAAAAAAAAAATATGCGTTGAATTATCATCCCATAATGAGAAAACCAAATCAATAACGGTAAAATATGTGAACTAATAAAAAAGGATAATCTAAAAAAAACAAGGCGACTGGGCTGTAGAAGTAATAGACAGCCAGCTGAATTTTGATAAATCAATAAAAGGAAATATTTTTTTTTGACAAATAAAAGGAAATATTAACATGTACTTTTTTGTTTCTTTTTGAAGAAGTGGTTTTGTTAGTACACCAGATCTTTAAATTTATAACTAAATTAGTTTTTTTTAAGAAATTTTTTTCTATCATTTAATATTATAATAACTAAATCTTATTTATCAAAAGTGTCGGTGATTTAAAATTTAATTTTTATGAATTTTAATTACTCATGGTAGAGAATTTTGATTATTTATTACGATAAAATGTAAAAAAATTAGGAATGATTCTTATAAACAAAGAAATGATGTTTTTCTTATGAAATGATATTTTCTAAAATATAAAGGTTGATAAATAACGATTTATTTCTAAAAATTATCGTTAATTCATAGATTTAGAAAACAAGAATACTACTGAAACATCTGAGTGTACCACAAAAGTTTCTATTTGTAATTATACAAAACTGGTGCCATGCGCGTCATGCATATCTTTAAGAGTAACTTATGAATGTTATTTGATTTTTCAGTAGAGAAAAAAACTTTTATTTGGTCCAAAATAGTTTTCGAGACAAACTATTTAGTATTGTCTATCCCCTCCTATGCAAATTTTAAATCAAAAGCTTACACTTTTAAAGGGGAAACTAAAAATTTGGAACAAAACATTTTGGTGACATTCATGCATAATTGGCATTTTACAGGAGAAATGAAATTTGTACAACCATTTTTTGACAATTTTCTCTTTCATATTCATAATATGTTTTTACTTTCTCTCTTTGTTGTTTTGATTTTCGTGTCAATATCTACTTTTTTTTTTATAAATTGATGGTTGTCACAAAAGTTGTCACCAAAATAGTTGTTCAAATAACACATCTCTTATACTCTCTCCGTTTTTAAATATAAGCAAAATTGACTTTTTAGGTTCATTCATTTAATGAAGAATGTGATCCATATTATGAACCACATTCATCATTAAATGAATGAATCTAAAAAGTCAATTTAACTTATATTTAGAAACGGAGGGAGTATTGATAAGGTTGATTCTATCAAAGAAGACATTAAGAGAACTAGTTGCACTAAGTCATCAATGCAACAAGAAAAGCAAGCAAAAATTAACTTGGAGGTTGACCTTAAATATTGAAGAAGCGTTTTGGAAAGAGAAATGAAGAATCAAGTGGTATTCTGTGGGGAAAAAACACTGCATTTTTTCGTTTTTTCTTCAGACCCTACTTTAAAAAAAAATAAAAAATCCACTCTACCCTACATTCAAAATAAATATCTAATCTACCCTACTTTGTAATTTCCTTTTACATGACGCTAGAGGTGTACATGAGTTGGTTTAGGTTGGGTTTGACCAAATCCAATACCCAAATCATATATGGTACTTCGATTTAGGTAAACTAAAATAACCACCTATTACGTTATTGGGTTGAGTTGGACAAACCCACTAACTTATGGTTTTGGTTGGCCAGTGGGTTGCCCAAAAAAAATTCTTCAGTTTTTTTGTTAAATTAAATGACTAAATGATTATTCCTCATATATTTTTTTTATAAACTGTGTAACTTATTTTCACTATATTTTAGAGTCATAAAATAATAAATGATAATATCAAATAATAAATTTCATCTTAAAATACTAGAAACAAACTAAAGTCACATGACATAAAATTGCATTCGTATCAAAATAACCAAAAAGTCTAACATCCTAATTTGTAACTCTGACATATTTTTTGTGTTCTCCTTCGTTCTTACGAAAATAAAATTAAAATGTGGGTATTATTGAGTATGAGGGTATATTGGGTATGAGTCTGGTTTTACCCGAAAACCATTATTTTTTTTTTGGGTTTTTCATTTTTTAAAACCATACCCACCCAATGACCAAACCCAGCCCATTTTTTTTAGATTTTTTGGATGGGTTTGACTGTGTTTTCCAGGTTGACCCAACCAATGCACACCCCTACGTGACGCCATCTGCGATGACACCATCATCTTTTAGGATGACCCCCTCTCAGTTAACGCCATCTTACTAGTTTTATTTTTCGTTTTTCATTTTTTTTTACTTATTAACTTATACTTTCTTCATTATGCCTCCATCTCAGTTGACAATATCTTACTAGGTTCTTTTATTTTATTTTTTGTTTATTTTATATTTTATTTCGGATAGAAAGAATAAATAAAAAGTGCTTTTAATGATCCACAAAATGGTTAGCAAGGGACATTCCACGTGTACTGTCTTCGACACATTGCATAAAACTTTACGAAAGCGATCAAGGATCGAGAGCTTACGAAAAAGCTTATCAACATGGGTAACAATCTCATTTCTCATTCATATTACTATAATTGCCGCATAATATTGTCCAAATATATCTGACATAAATTTTTTTAATGCAAGATATGCAATGACCGACCATTCCCTCGTTCAACTATTACCTCAGAGAAATCCTAGAGGAAAGTCAGCAAGCTGTAAATTAGGTTGACAATCTACCAAAAGAAAAGTGGGTTCAAGCGTATGACGGAGGTCGAAGATGGGGCCACATGACATCAAACCTTGTCGAGTCAATGAACAATATATATATATATAAGGGTATTCGCAGCATGTCAATCACATATATGGTCAAAGCAACCTATTATAGGACAATGACGTTGTTTGCATTAAGAGGACATGAGGCAGGAGCAACAATAGGTTATGGTGCACAATTTGCAGAAAAATGCAAGGATATGATTAAGGAAGAGGTGATTAAGTCAACCGGTCACCAAATCATCCATTTTGATCGAATATGGTATACCTTCTTTGTTCGTGAAATTATCGATCATAAGGAAGGAATGGAATAGGGAGAATACAAGGTCGACCTACAAGTGAGGTGGTGTGACTGTGGAAAATTCCAAACTTTATATCTTCCATGTTCACATGCATAACTGTATGTTCTAGCTTCAGTCATGACTATTCTTCCTATATAGATCTAGTTTTTCGAAATGAGAGGGTATACGCTGTCTACAACAGAAGTTTCAATGCAATTCACCACCAGAGTTATTGGCCCCCATATGTAGGATTTCAGCTCTGCCTGAATTTGTCTATGCGAAGACCGAAAAAAGGTCGTCCATCCACGACTCACATTAGGACCGAAATGGATGAAGTTGAAAAGGTTCTAAGAAAATGTGAAGTGTGTCAAGGCACATGTCATTATCGCAAAAATTATCCTAATGTTGCACACCATTAGTACTTTCGCTATATTTTTCGTTGTAATATTTACCGATCTATATTATTTTGTTATTTTAAATTTTTTTTATCAATTATTTATGTTGATTAGTATTAATCATTAGTTAAAGTGATTTTTCAATTAATTATTTATATAATAAATTTTCAGCCAAAATATAAACAAAAAAAAAGAACTTAGTAAGATGGTATCAATTGAGATGGAGCCATGATGAAGGAAGTATAAATTAATAAGAAAAAAAAAAAGAAAAACGAAAAGAAAAAAATTAATAGGATGACGCCAACTGAGAGAGTCATCTTGAAGGATGATGATGCCATCTCAGATGACGTCATGCAAGGGAAAATTATAAAGTATGGTAGATTAGATATTTGTTTTGAATGTAGGGTAGAATGGATAATTATTTTTCTTTCAAAAGTAGAGCCTGTAAAAAAAAATCCATTTTCTCATCGAAGAGCCAAAATCAAACAAAAACTTACAAAAAGATTTCATCTCTTGGAATTAATGATGATGTGATCATTGATCACAACAAGATAGCCTTTCATAACATCCACATTCATGCCACCCAAAATTTTATACATCATTCCGTCGCTGTTATAAACAAAATTCTACATTTTATATTCATAAATCAAAGATGTATATGATCTTTAATGAATTAATCTAAAATGTTGGTTTTTGTTTATAATAGTGACTGAAAAGTGTAGGATCTTGCTAACGAATGCCCTAAGTGCACTCTTTAAAGATTCATAATTAGAAATGGTCTCGTTAACCGGTGCCGCCATGACACTAGTTAACAAACTAAAAGTAGAAAAAAAAAGTAAAAGTTTGCATTAAAAAGAACACTTTTTTCAACTTTCAAAAAGTAAAATACACAATTTCCAATAGAATATTTCCTTTTATATTCCCTTAACAAATGTCCCGGGGGCATTTGTTAACATTTCCCATTAAAAAACTATTCATTAAAAAAGTTTAATACTTCAATTTTCGATACATTTAATGCACAAATTTTCATAAAAATTTACTATCTAAAGTCCTTAAAAAGTACTCTTAAAACACTATTTAATATTTTTCATTTTATATTATTTTACACTTCTCAATATTTAAACAACTCAGCTGTATTTTCTAAATATTTATACCACCCTTCAAAATTTCAAACTAGGTTCCATTGACCCGACAATATACTCATAAAAAAGGCTTGAAGTGGGTCACAACTCTTTGTCTTTGGCACCATTGCCATGCAAGGACACTCCAAACTTTGCCTACTTAATTTGAAAGCCAATTATCAGTGTTGCTCGACACGTGTTCATTGAAATTTGTAAAGACACTCCCATAAAGTTATCGATTCATGCTCTCATGTGGTGAAACTATTCCTTCCATTCCAGTGTGACCGATAGTGTTAAATATGCTAACTATGTTGACTTCATCGGATGAAATTCTGATCTGATGCATCTAATGCCTTCTTTTTCCAAACTTATATAATCAAAGTGGATTATATACAATCACACATTCGGCTAAGGTCTCAATATCTATCAATGACAAGAAAGAAGGTTACTTTGCTTGCAATAAAAGTGTTAGGAAATTAGGCCTATATCTCATTTACTTTTATGTTTAGCAGAAGAGGTCCTCCGTAGAGGGC
>Ga0315913_1008217_pt1 | contig 12417 bp, 4 predicted proteins | sample MpolsnodulesMG_FD_207736 | JGI IMG/M metagenome (GOLD analysis project Ga0315913, IMG submission 207736) | Medicago polymorpha root nodule microbial communities from Los Angeles, California, United States - small nodules | ecosystem: Host-associated > Plants > Roots > Nodule | place: USA... | reverse complement strand
GGAATATTACTTTCCTTGTTAACAAGTCTTATTACGTAACTATAACAATTCAGTATAATAAAAGTATTCAAGATATTATTATGTAACTATGCATTTTTGTTCAATTGTTAATAATACATATAATAATAATAATAATAATAATAATAATAATAATAATAATAATAATAATAATAATAATAATAATAATAATAATAATAATAATAATACCTTCGATTAAATGTCATTGCTACATTTAATTGTTTTTTAAAATTGGGGTTAGGTAGCTCAATTGGTTTGAGTTGAGGGATAAAGAGTTAAATTTTGTAATTCACCTACTAACAGTTACCATTTAATTTTTTTTATAGAGTATCAACACTCGAATAAAATAAATTTAAAATTAAATTGTAGTGAATAAAAATTAATTTAAAAATATAATATATAAATGATATGTTAAATTAATAAATTTAAATTACTAACTTCTAAATACTTAAATATTAAGTGATATGAAGTATAGTATGAACTAAAAATGTCATTTTACATCTATCAGCTAGTTGAACAATTAATTTTACCTAACACTTTAATTAGCTTATGTTATCAGCTATCAGTCATCAACTATAAGCTATCAGCTAGCTTACAAGTTATCCGCTATTTTTACCAAACAGAGCCTACTATATATAAGTAAAGATATTAATAGTTAAAGTTGTTTATTGACATGTGTGTAGTGGTTGACTGCGATATGTATTTTGGAACGGCGGGAATATAAGATAAAAAGAAAGTTTGATTACGCTGGTGAGAAGAACAATCCGAGCGAGATAACAGTCCCTGCATTCAAAACATAGAACATTGATCAGCAAAAAACGTTCAAATTATTTTCCATGAATGATTAATCGATTAACATAAATAAGTAAAAATTATTCTTCACGCACGTAACAACGATTATCAGAATAAGTTAAACTAAAAAAATTATTTCAAAGAGAAAAAAGAAGCGATTAACAAACCTATAATTCCAACAATGTTAGGAACTGATTGGTTCACCCTCTTTTCTAGAGAGAAAGAGAAGAAACTAGAAAGCAAGCGTGAGTGAAGAAGAAGAATGAAACAAGTGAGGGTTATATAGTTTTTTTTTCCTTTCTTTCGGGTTTAGTTTGTTATATACAATTTACGTAACTTTATTTTTGGTTTAGTTTGTTTTTTTTTGTTGTTTTTTAAATTAGGTTATCTTGTTATTATGAAATTGGATTAGCTTAGTACCAGAGTGGATGTATAATCGAGATCGGACGATCTAGATTTTAAACAAATTTTGATTTCATTTAAAAAAAATTATATTATATTATTGAATTAAAAATAAGATTGGATTGTCACATAGACATTTTCATTATAGGTGCATGCAATGTTGACCGAGTGAATGCATAAAGTAAATTTTTTTTTTTGTTGAAGACAATAAAATGGGATATGTTAACAAAGGCCGTGAAACACCTAAGTAAAAGATGTACTAAAAGTGTCACCCCTAACAACAGTCAGTCATACAATGAAGAAACAAAAGCAAAGGTCACTCGATACCCAAACATAATAAAGGGTCTGACCACCATCTATGAAGTAAATTTATTATTTATTCACTAACATTTAGAGGGACACTTATGTTCCATCTTCTTAGGTACCGTTTGGCCAGGCTTTTTTACGATCTAAAAGTTACTTTAAAACAAAGTTAAAATAAAGCCATTTAAGAAATAAGCTAAACCTGTTTGGTTTCTTAATTTTTTTTTAATTTTAAAGCTATTTTTAAGTTAAAAGTTGTTTGACAAAATATTGTACAAAACTTACTTCTCGGCAATTTATTTCACAAGCATCTCTCTTCAACTCACAATAAAATAAAATAAAATGGAAGAAAAAGTAAATTGAAATATAATATTAAAAAATAAAAGAAAAGGTTGTCAGCGTGAGGTGAAGAGAGGTGTGTGTGAAATAAATTGCTGAGAAGTAGTTTTTTGAAGTAGCATTCAACAACTTTTGATTAAAGCTCATTCCATTCAATTTTATGCATTCTAAAAAAAATGCTTTTTTTAGAAGGTCCTTTATTGATATTGTGTTTGGCCTAGCTTCTCCTTAAAAATGTAGAGAAATAGAAAAAAAGTCAGGTCAAACGGTACCTTACTGTGCTAATGCATAAAACTACGAACAATAATTTTTATGAAATTTTGATTAAAATTATTTTGATTTTGATTACAATTATAGATAAAGATAATAGATATTTTATATTTCCATATTGTAACAAAATATACGTAACAAACAATGCTTATCTTTTTAAATGATAACTCTTTCGAAGAAAAAAAAAACTTTTTAAATGATACATTAATATAACAAATATAATATTATTTAAAGAAATACAAATAATTGTTTAACGATATAATTGGAAGGAAAAAAAGGCATCGGGAAAAGAGATTATGGCTCACTGCAGCCAACAAATTGACCCAGACACACAGTCAATCATAACACAGCCATCTAAATAAATCAAATGTTCAAATTCATCTTCTCCAATTTTCCAAATTTAAACCCACAACACACAGGAAAAAGCTCCTGAGATTCATCTTATTTTCATTACTCTATTTTCATTTGTCCACTCTAATTCATCTCTAATATTATGACCCAATCAAAAAAAAAACACATAGTTTAGTTTAGGGTTGAGCATCAACCCGTGACCCGATAGGAACCCGTATAAACCGTTTGTTGTTCAGCTGATCGGGTCAGATTTGACCGGGTGGCGGGTGAAAAATCAAAAGAAATCGAGTCCATGTGAGTTGATACGGGCGGGCTCGGATTTCAAAAGATAAATCCGACGGTATCCACGCCCGCCCGTGACATCCTGATAATAGTACTAGTCTATTCTCATGTGACTATCTAAACATCGTCCCACTACTTCCAAGCAGCTGACACACTGCAAAGTCACTTCAAACTTTATCATTTACCTAGAACCTACACACTGTACACCATCATATCTTCCCTTACTTTTTATAATTATTTATACTAGTATTAATTTAATGTACTTTAATAATATTAAAATAGAACAAAACCTTTACTATTTGTTCTATGACAGAGAAGAAGCATGCAAATCATTTCAATTGTTCTAGATCTTGAAAGTCTTCACTTTCACTTTCTTTTCCGTATAAATCCAAGCATACCCAATTATTTTTGGCTCACAACCGACCCAATCCACCCGCGTTAAACCGAGACCCGCTCAAACTGAGATCCGTCTAAACCGAATGTGTTTGTGGGCGGAATTGGGCCTTGAAATGTGGTGATCAGTTTCATCTATGTTGCTCATTTTAGGCCTGAACCCGCCCGAACTCGTCAGATGCTCTACCCTAGTTTAGTTGTGAAAAATTGAAAAACTGGAAAATTTAAAAAGAGTAAAATCTGAAACAGTATTGATTGCTGAGTCACCTCAACAACTTTAACTTCGCGTCAACCACATCATCGGGTCTGTCACCAGAATCTGAATAAAACAGCAGTTACTCCGACCCAACTCGCTGAGAGAACTTAACACTCTAAGCTACAGATTCGATTACAGGTTGAAGACCAGCGTCGAGGTTTCTGCCATTGATGCAAGATGAAGAGATGAGATTTAACAATGGATTGAAGATCATACGAATGGAAGAAGGATAAATATGCATTGTTTATTTGGGAATGGTTTCAACCATGGAGCTTCAAACCAGAGAGTTTCCTTGTTACCTTTCCTGTGTTGTGGCTCTACAATGGAAAAATCAGAGAAGATGATTATTTACTGTTGATTTAATCGGACGGTTGTGCCATGGTTGACTGTTTGACTGTGTCAATTTGTTAACCACGGTCAATCACAATCCCTAGACCGAAAAAGCCCTATTTTCTTTATATCTACTAGCAAAAAGACAGACACTCACGCGCGCGGCTGTTTTTTCGTTCTATTTATTGCGATAATTTTTGAAAATTATGAACGATGTTTTTTTTTATGAAATTTTAATTTTGATTCAAAGTAAAAATATAAATGCTTTTTCCTTTCAAATTATAACAAATCAAATTAACTATGATAATCAATTTTAATGACACCAATAATATAACAAAAAATATATATAATCAATATTCTTATTTTTTTTAATGACAACAACAACAATCTTTATATTTGTAAAAAAAAAAATCTTTATTATAGAAAAAGTTGTTTAAGGGTATAGTTGAGAAATGAAAAAGTAAGTATAGATATACTCATCTATTTTGTTACACTTTTTAAAGGATAAAGAAAAAAATCGAACACATATATACTCATATTGTGTTTGTTAATCTTTTATTTTAATAATTGAATTTACTCAAAACAAAAAGTTGAAATAATCATTAGGATATTTATTTAGAAATGAAAACAAAAACTAGAAATAATTGATTGATAGGATAAAAGCAATAAAAAAATAAAAACCACGGCATTTGTGTGAGAAACAAGTTTAATATGCACTGAACTCAGCTCAACTTGTCGGAAAACGTTGTCGAAGTTGTTCTTCGAACTCCAGAAATAGTGACAGATTCCATCGGCCGGAGTAGCAGTGAGCTCATCTCAACGGAAAGATTTTCCTCTTTTACTTAGGAATTCGGTATATAATAGTTTGATTGAGAGTGTTCTTTCCATAATCTCATAATTTGTAATTCGCTTCGGTACGTGGTACGAGTTCCAGTACGCGTTACGCAACTCTTAAAGAATTAGGTATGTGTGGATATACATACTTGATGCACTATTTTGGTTCACAGTACGTTCTAATATACTAATTGGTAAACTGAACATAAAAAAAAATTAAATAAAAAACAACAAAATAAAAGATTAAAATGTTAATATTATAAATAAAAATCTATTTTAACAAACAAAATTTTGTAAGAACAAAAATAAAAGGATTGAATAGGCTATTTATCCTCAAATTTGTATCCAGCGGTCAATTTCATCCCCTAAATTTTTCAAATAGTCCATCACGTCCCTGAGTTATATAAATGCCAATAAAATTAGTCCCTTTGTCGAGTCTCGTCGTTAACAGTGGCGACGTGTCACGTTAACCGTTGACGTGGAGTTCAAGACAACTTCCACACATACAAGAACGAATTTGATTGAAATAAATTGATTTCTTCTTTGGACTTTTTTTTTTAATATGAAAGTCTTTACAAATTGTTACACCGTCAAATCAATCCCTGAATTATGTTACTTACTATCAAATCAATCCCTAAATTATTGATCTTATCTATCAAATTCATACTGTCAAATAAATGTTAAAAACCAAAAGAATGTGAAGAATCCCCGAGAAAAAAGTTAGGAATAACAGTTAAACATTATTGTTTCAACACCTCGTAATAAATAACAGCTAAACTTATTGTTAAATTCTTTGAGGAATCCGAATTTATTCTAAAGTCTAAAATTTGGTTTTGATATGTCCGAGTAAAATTTATTTTGCTTAATGTTCACTTTTGTTTATGTCTTCATTTTCTTATAGTTCATGTTGTTTTGCGTATTGTTTAATTAGCAGCGAAGTGTTGATATATCTTTACTAAGTAATATACTTGGTGAGCCTAGCCCTCTCGGTTTAAGATTTGACACGAACAAAACTTTTTCAAAGGAATCCGGTTGATGCAAATACCGGTAATTTAAACTTTGAAGTGAAAAAGAAGAGTGAGACTTTTGTTGAAAAGCTGCTGACTTCAAATTTCCCAACTTCACTATTAAAAATGGTTCATGTAAGGTTCATTCAAGATTTTGGATGCGATTGTGTTTTTGGAAAATTTAAACTTTTCAATGAATTTAACTTATGTTGATGTTGTTTTTATTGTATTACGAATCAAAATATGAAGGTGGCTTGATGGAAAAGTGTTACTTTGCCTCTAAAATACTTCTATGGTTCTTTAACGTGTTAAACACACGAACAATTATGCATGGGTAATTGTCTGATGTTCAATGATTTATCGATGATATTTTGTGTATTGTCTGTTGCAAGACAACGGGTCTGTTTGGTCAGGCCAATAAATTAGCTTATAACGGATATCGAATAGCTTATAAGCTCATATGTTCAAAAAAGCTCTGTTTGGTAATGGTTTTTCACCACGAGCATATAGTTTATTTCACGAGCTTATAAGCTATTTTTCAAACGCTATTCCAAGTAGCGTTTGAGCTTATAGCTTATAGCTTATTATCATTTTTTCCTTTTTTACCCTTATTATTTTAACTAAAATTCATATTTACCCTTTATAATTTATTATACTTTAAAACTAATAGAACGTTACTGTACAACGTATTTTTTATACTACAAGTACAAGTATGCATGCTTTTGTTTATCACTCGTTCAATATCTTACTGTGCAATGATATCATTTCATTTCATGTAATGACACATACAATTTTTTATATTTCCCAACTTGTGAAAAGAAGTTTATCATGGGTATATACTGACTACTTATTTTTATTTTATTTTTTGTTATTCTTTTACACTTCTTTTTTTATCTTTACGATGATTATTTTTAACTTTGTTTATAGAATAAAATTTTATACTTTACGTGACACGTCGGCACTATTAACGGCGAGACTTGGAAAACAGACCAGATTCATTGACATTTATAAAATTCAAGGACATAATTAACTATTTCAAAAAATTGAGGGATGAAATTGATCTATACATGCGCACAAAATCTTTAATCCTATTCACTCAAAATAAAAGCTTAATTATTATCTCTTCTCTTAATAAATAATGTGTTGTAAAGATTAATCGTGAGAGACATGATGAAAATGGTTATGTGATTTAAAGTGCTTCCTCAATGGTGTATTAGACTTTGGCACTCAAACTCAAAGTAACCAGATTGCAACATTTACTAAATCCAAAATCTTTTTACACTAATATGTTGATATTGTTTATGCACAGATACGTGCATCCACAAACTAACATTTAAGTATCAAATTACTAGAACTTGTATCAAATAAATCTCAGTACGGTTGAGCACACACTTATCATCATCAATCTGATTTTCTCCCTTGCCACCAGTAATAGCCATATAGACTTTGGCACTTAGTAACCAAATTGCATAACATTTATTAACTCCAAAATCTTTTTACACTAATATGTTTGTTTATGCACAGATACATACATCGACAAGCTAACATTAAAGCATCAAATTACAGAACATTTAAAAAGAAGAGAAGAAATCCATAGTGCTAATTCACATTATATGGATTGTAATGCTTCTGACTTGCATGAGAGAAAAATCCAGTATGGCACTTTGTGACATTAAAAGAAGGTGGTGATGATGAGTTACCATTAGAAGTCAAAGAAAGACTCAAAGGACTGCAGTGCACAGTTGGTGGATAGAAGCGACCACTCGTATAAAATCCAAATTTATCAGTGATTGTAAAATCCAAATCAATAGCCAAGTGATGATAGATCCCTAAACGTGTCTCTTCATTATACTCACCAAGTTGTTTCTCTTCCCTTCAAACTCTAGAATTTGTGAGGAATTTTATTTTTTCCGTCACTAAATTTCCTCACTAATTTTACTTTTTCTAGTAGTATTAGATGGTCATGACTTCTTGTTATGATCTGAAATAAATAATTTTAAATAAAATAAATAATGAATTTTATGTATGTAAGCTCTAAAAGAGTCATTGTAAAGATCCAATGGCTTCTAGTGGCAAAGTTGTTTTAAACGCTAAGTCTCATTCTAATCATAGAATACAAATAAATCAAAATCATTCTTCTAAAATACTACAAGCATAAGTAGATACCCTTCATTCTTCTAAATACTTATGTTATTTGCTCTTATTAATTTAATTATTTTGTCATTGTTCAAAAAAAATTAATTATTTCATCAAATAGTAATTTATATTTGCTTAATGTAATTTGATAAAATTGTTCCGTACATAAAAAAAACCAAAACTGATTGGGTCAAAAAATAAAATACTACCCATTTCACAAATTAAAAAACCTATCCTAGTTGCACTACTTATTCTCTCATGTAGCTATGCACAACGTTCTGGTGCATCTTTTTGTCTTTTATGATGCAATGAAAGGGCACAATTGGGAAATCTCAAAAAATTGGAACTCTGGCCTGTTTCTTCGTTGTTGTGCGAAGACTAAAAAACATGTGGGCACTACATGTTTTATCTCCCTCTCCCCTATTTCTCCTTTTTCTCTTCTACCAAACATAGTGTTAAAGAATCAGAAAATTCGAATCGGTGACGACTGACGAGTGAAGAATGGGTGGAACAGAAGAGAATTGCTACAGATTCATGGTGTGATTCGAAATCTAGAGAGCGCTGGTGCCATTCTGAATTTCTTCGAAGAGGTGTTTGGGGAAGAAAAAAAGAAAGACACTTATTTTATATCAACTTATGCGCTTCATTTACATGTGCTCCCATCTTCGATACATGCTAAAGACAATTTATTATTATCTTGCTAAGTATTCTATTCTATTCTATTGAAGGAAAGTGAAACAAATTTCGCCTTCAACCACGTATAAGCAATAGACTTAATCTTCTCTACCACCTGAATAATCGAGCATACTTTTATCATTGAAGAGCATGTTATTTCTTTCCTTCCAGATTTCCCACATCGTAGCAAACCATATAGCCTGAATAATTGAGCTGCGCACTTTGGAGATACCGCCACTGAAACCAAATTGATTAAAATGGTCTGACACATAAAACAGGGCAGCCCCGGATGTGCCAATCCACCTATTAATAAAGTGCAAAATTGACCCAAAAATATTGCAATGTAAAAATAAATGATTTGAAGTTTTCGTCGACCCACAGCCTGACACACACAACATGGAGGCTTGATCTAAAACACCACGACGATGAAGATTGTCCTTAGTAGGCAACCTATCACGGAACAGCCCTCAAGCAAAGAGCACAACCTTCAAAGGAACATCTTTATGCCATAAAGAGGAAACAACCACCGGTAATTCAATCGGAGGTTGAGAAGTAAGGACATTATAAGCACTTCTAACAAACACGGGATGATTCCAAGGTCCAAAGCCATCTGTCATCCTTATCTACCTGCAAAATCACATTTTGAAGAAGTAATGTAAGATCCCCCAACATCTCCTCCTTCCACACAAACAGCATCCGCCTCCATCTCCACGCCTCACCATCAACACCCCACCCACCCTGAAACATATCAGACACTGATACCTCCCTATCCAACGACAAATCATATAACCTGCTAAACCGGACACTAAACGCCTCCGTCTTATGGTCTATTTATTTAACAGCTCTCTTTTTTACTTTAGAAGAGCATGTTCCAACTATTTTACACTACTTTTGTAGATTACAGAAAGAACTGTATATATGGACTAATTTTATCTAACAAGAATATTATATAATAAGAATGATTTTTTTTTAGGGAATATATAATAAGAATGATGTATTTAATTAGTAATTACGTAAAAATATCATCATCGTAATGAAAATCATTAATGACATTTTATGTTATTATCATTTTTGTTTCTGATCGTTAGCTTTCAATGTTAATTACTTTTGGTAATTGACGATTACAGTATTTTTGTTAGTTAATAGTACTGTAAAAGAATTTATGCTGGGTACGTCGGAAAATAATATTTACGCAAAAGGAAAAACAACACAAGTTTATCTATACGTGGATGATTTAAGAGAAAATCTGATTTAAAGTTTAATCTATATTGTATATGATTTTATGGTGAAAGTTTAATTAAGTCGATCACCGTGGATAAAAAAACACATCATAAGATTAATTCAATGGTCTAGAATTATTGGATATAAAACCAAAAATATCTATACGTGCTCGTCGACTATTAGATTCTTAAAAATAAATTTTAATCGTATATAACTTAAAAGTTTAATTGTGATGAGTTTACAATTCAAAACAATTTTGTACACACTATCAATAAAAACATTTTAAATTGCCACGTTAATTAAAAAGAGCAATAATTTGTTTTTTTAACCCCTTAAACACTACTACTACAACTACGTTCCCTCCACCTTCCATTTTCCAACATAACACAAGAACTATGAAAACACCAACCAAAAATCTACACCTATAAGTTTTAACCCTGGTTTAAATTAGAAAAATGCTAAAGAGTACCCTTAATACATTGGATAAAAGGATAAAAATATAAATATTGTATTGAAATATGGTTGAAAAGTGATGAATTTAAATCAAAATGTTGTTGAATCCAATTCAAATATGCTATTTTTGGTATTCTTAACAAATACACTTAAGGCACTTCATAGCATAATCCTTTAAATTATTATGATACATATTAATGTAGTAGGTGAAAATTCAATGCATGACGAGGTGGAGAGTTATACTTATAGTTGGTGATCATTTTTATTTTTATTATCTCTACATATGAATATATGCATCGAAACTAAAGAATATATTATTATAATAAAATAATTAATATTAATTTGGCTGGAAATGTTGCAGAGTGCTGACAACATGGGCAACAGTTTGCACTTTGCAGGCCTTTATTTTTCTTTATAAAAATGAGATCAGAGATTTTCAGCCAACATTCTTTAGATTTTTTAGTGTCATGCAATATGCAGTGTCTTTTAGAACTAGAAGATGCTGGCAGACACCAAAAATATTGGTCAGAAGTCAAAAAGTACCCTAGCTAGTACCTAGGTCTATGGTACGAGGCTGCATTTAAAAATTAATAGGACGGAAATAGTCTTATTTTAAAGTTTTACTTAAATTTCTGAAAGTTTACTATTCCTATTAAAATGTTTGAATCTGCATGGAATTTGATGGTTGATTTGAGTTAATATTTTTTTAAAGGTTAAATATGTTTTTTTTATATAAATATACTAACTTTTCGTTGTATTCTCTCTAAAATTTTCCTTTCCTTTAACTTTTAATCTCTATAAAATTTTCAATCATTACTTTTGGTCTCTATTTTTAAGTAAATTTTTGTATTTTTAATGAAATTGTACATAAATGTATAGAATATTGTAAAAATCATTAAAAAAAGATATTTTTAACAAAACATGAATTAAATATGAATTTTTTACCGTCGAAAATATAAAAATTCATATTTAATTCACATTTTGGTAGAAAATTCTAATTTTTGTTTTAGAGATCTTTATAATATTATACATTTTTCTGCAAAATTTTAAAAGAATTCTAATCAGTGAATTCGAATTAAAAGAATATTCAAAACAACTAGGCAAACTTTATTTGTAAAAATATGAGCAATAAATTATGAAAAGTTTAGAGTTTTGTGTAAATGGAAGGAGACAAAAGTCTTCGTTGAAACAATTATAAAATCGCATACTAAAGTTACTTGAAAATAATTTTTCTATCATTTTATATATTACTATATATTAATAGAAGCAAATAAACATTATTACAAAAATCTATAAAATAAAAAATGATAGCTAGGCCATGCAATAGCAATAGAGCTATAGTTATAGATTGATGTTTACATGATAATTTACTCTAATATTCTCGTAATTGTTGGTAATACTTAAGTTTATTTTGTAAGAGCTTGTCTTTCTAATCTTAAAAAAAAAACTTCAAATTTCATAAGAATAGTCATAAAGCAGTCATTAATGTTACTATTATTAGTATTTTTTTTTAAAAATACGTATGTTTCATTTTTTTTGTATGTCATCACGGTTGAATGTAATGTGTGGCTAAAACCATACGTCCATTTCCCAAAGTTTTTAAAAAAATAAAAAAATAAAACACACAATTATATCTAAATACTTCTCTCTTGCGTTCGAAATAAACAAGTACTACCTCCGTTCCTTTTTAATTGTCACCTTTTGCAATTTTACACAAATCAATACAATCAATAAATGTTATTACTTTTGATACAATTGTTTTTACTTTTACTATAATAGTCTTATTAATTTAATATTTCATTGCATATGTTTCTCTCTCCGCAATAAATATTTAAGGGTAGTATTGGTAAAACAACATTTAATGTTACATTGAACTTTGAAAGTGACAGTTAAATAGGAAGAAAAAATTTCTGTAAAAGTGACAATTAAAAAGAAACGGAGGGAGTACAACACATTTGTAATTATTTATAAGCTATTGAAGTAGATTTTGCTCTTGTGGGTAGCAATTACAAATGTTAAATGTGTATTTTCAGTTACAAAAGTTGGGAACAGTCAACTATGATCTTTTAAAAATTAGCTATGCTATTATTATAACTCATTTTTAACAAATAGACATGAGACAATTTTCAATGTAACTGTATTGCATCAATCAATGTTATTTCTTATTTTTAATATAGTTTACATGATTTTTTCTTTAAAATTTTAACCACGCATATACCGAATGTCTAGATTTGTCCCGTATGTCATATGAATTACTCCCTCCGTCCCTATATTTAAGCACCTATTTGATTTTATTTTTGTCCCTAAATTTAAACCCCTTTTCAAATTACTAGATGCATTTATTATTTAAGCTTA
>Ga0315913_1008215_pt1 | contig 12422 bp, 9 predicted proteins | sample MpolsnodulesMG_FD_207736 | JGI IMG/M metagenome (GOLD analysis project Ga0315913, IMG submission 207736) | Medicago polymorpha root nodule microbial communities from Los Angeles, California, United States - small nodules | ecosystem: Host-associated > Plants > Roots > Nodule | place: USA... | reverse complement strand
AGTAGAGTGCATCTTTACTCCATTTAGACTAAAAATAGTAATATTATATTGAAAAATGATATAAAAAAATGGTAAATTCAACATTTTAAAAGAAGTTAAAAAAATGTTGATTTCGATGCAAACTTACTATTTTTACTTTCTGAATGAGTGTTCTTATGACACTTGTTAACATGATCATATAATTAAAATGGAATGTTCAAACCTTGTTGTTGAACACATTTTTAACAATATTTTTGTAACACATTTTTATATTGTGTCTCATATTATAAGTTGTTTGAAGCTATGAATGAGTGTTCTTATGACACCTGTTAACATGATCATATAATTAAAATGGAATGTTCAAACCTTGTTGTTGAACACATTTTTAACAATATATTTGTAACAGATTTTTATATTGTGTCTCATATTATAAGTTGTTTGAAGCTATATCCACAAAGTAGCACCTGCCTTAGACTTCCATCAATAAATTTGAAAATATTCATCTGGTACACTATATATATGTCTCATATTATAAGTTGTTTAAGCAAAAAAAATCATCTTATTTTACATATCATTTTAAATACAAATGAAACATTAATTATTTTTTCTTATTATACCGATAAAATCATTAATATATCATTTTCAATTCTTTATCATTTACAATTAACATGAAACATTTTTGAAATATTTCTTGCTTCTTATGCTATAGAATTTCAAACAACTTATGGTATAGGAGGGAGTAGCAATGTACTACTATTAATTACAATTGGTAGTTAATAGTAAGAAATTATTGAATTTTAAGATTCGTAGAATAATTAACGTATCTTGTTGGAAATATAGACTAGATACATGTTGTTAGAATAGATTCGTAGAATAATTAACGTATCTTCTCCCTCCAGTCCTTATTGTAAAAAATTATTGACTTTTTTGATTCGTAGAATAATTAACGTATCTTGTTGGAAATATAGACTAGATGCATCGCTTACCTAATGAAATTAAAAAATTAATTATTTCTTATAATAAAGAGCGGAGATAGTAAGTTTGCATCGAAATCAATTATAATTGTTGTATTAAATCTGTATTAAATGAAAGAAACAAAAATGAGCAGGTAAAAAATGAAATCCAGCATGTCAATTAACAACCACCAATTCGTGACAATCTCACAAGTTAAGTTAAAATATAATAAATGCAGTCAATCATGTTCGAGCTACCATGTGTCAGCTCCTCTTTCCTTTCCAGGATAGTGGAAAGTGAAATTTATTTTCCCGTTTCCATTTCCACTGCCGCTTATAATTCTCCAGAGAGAGGGAAAAAAATGGATGTGTCTGTTATTTTAGAGTCACTTTGAAAGTAAAGTACAAGTTCAGAGTCACTTTTTTTTTGTTACAAAGTTCAGAGTTACTTTCAAAATACTACGTAGTTTTTTTTGTTTTCCTCTTCAATTTTATTTTTTTTTTACTTTTAGCAAGTCACAACTACTGGTACTGATAAAATAAATAAAAACACTCGTTTCCCTCAAAAAAAAAAAACACTCGCCTACCCACGACGACACATTAAAGAGACCTAATAAATTTAAAAACATGATCTTCTGAGCCTCTTTGTTTTGCTTATAGTAACTTCTGAGCCATATTTAAGATCGGGTAATTACTGACAATGAAATGACATTTAAAAAGACAAATTTTCGAAAGTCTATAAATGTAGTATGACAGACGTATTGTATCAAATTTAAGAATGAAATAGACTCAACACACACAGACAGAATAGAAACAATTTATTGATGAGTAATAAAAACTTGTGTAGAAAGTAACAAATAGACCATTTAGACTAACATTGTTAACATTGTAGAACACATGCATGCATGTGAGAATAATTTGAAGCAAAAAATGTGTCACATAGACGTTCTTCTCAGGCCGTACTCCGTGTTTAGTTGGATGATGATGGAGTATATGAATTATTTGAAACTTATTGTTTGAGATTATCAAAATATAGTGAGTTGTTTAGTTCAATTATTTGAAGAGGAGAACAAAACTCATTATAAACCAAATTTAGCTTGAGGGATTTTGAATGGGAAACAAATATTTGTTTCATACTTAGACTCAAAAATCATTTTACATTCCCCTCCCATCATCGAACCAAACACGTGATTTTAAAACATTCCGCCTCCAATGTACCCCTAATTCTTTCAAGGAGATGGACATGTAACCTTGAGGATTAGTTTGAAATTGATTTTACGGTAGTACGGGAATAGGTAGCAACTCTTCTCTCGATCAAAAAATGGCCAACAAGATAGAGATGTAGTTCACAAGTCCTATCTTGGCAGTGTTCAACATCCAAGACTAGCGTTTCATCACCCAGTGACAAATTTTTCATGTTAATCTCCATGTTGGTGCACCCCAATAAAAGCACTTAAAAACACCCCACTGTACTTTGTAAGATAATAAAAATATTCTAACAGACAATAGTAATACCTCAGGAGGGTATGATGCATGCTAACCGTATAATATAGCAAAAGCCTTGGAATGTGTTTGTTTTTATGTTACACGTTTATATGAACAAATTTAAGAACTCAACTTTAAAATCAATAGAGATTATTAAAAAGATCAAAAGATATTACTACACTGATGCATGAATTATACCATTAGCATGCATCATATATATTACACTGATCTTTAATAATTTATATATGAACAAGTTTACAAACTCAACTTTAAAATCATGCAATATAAACTATAAAACTTAAACGGAGTGATCACCACTGCAAAAAGAACTAAGAAAAAAGAAAGAATATAGAAACAACAGAGCAACACAACTTTTTTGGGGGCAGGAGGGGGCTTAAAGCACATTGGTATGTATGCGGTAATGTGCCATGCTAATAACTCAATCATATAACTAATCCTTTTTAAAATTATGTATGCATGCATCTAGACGAAAGTTCATTTGGCTTTTGTGAGCTTCAAAGATAGCATGATCAACTTGAGGATAACAACTCCTCTTTAGTAGAATCTGCCTGATTCATTTTTCATCCAGAGGAAGTTTGGCACTCAAAATCCAATAGCAGCCAACTGAGGATATGTTACTATCATCTATTATCAACTTGACACAGCCTAGCTCGCCCGGGATTTAGAAGTGATTCTGACATTGTCCAACCCTGCAAGTAAATGGATTTATTGTTTATATGCACTAGGCATTTGGAATGATTAAATAGATATATAATTAATCCCCGATGCAAGCCCTTGAATGTTCATTAACTTAGGGCCTGCTTGACTTAAGGGAGGGGGGCTTTAGTGGAGGGAAAGTGCAAAGTTACATTTTTACTACAATTGTAGTAGTTAAGATGACATTAGATAAGAAGACATTTAAGTCTAAATGGGAAAGAAATATACTCCCCTCCAAATTGGTGTTATTAATCGCCACACAATGTATTGGAAGAAATTTCTTGCTTTATCACTTTGTTTTTCTATCAGCTTTAACAAGTGAGCTAGGTGGTATCCTCAAACTTAGATATCTTCAACAGGGCAGAGTCCCTATGAATGTAGTTGAACCGTCTCTTGGCATCAATTCATTTTTAGAAAAGAGGCCCAATAACTACATGTCTAACTCTACTACAGATATTCAAGGGTCTGCAGCACCACCCTGCCCTTAGGCCCCGATTCTCTAAAAAATTGCCTAGATAATTTCACTCTCTTCTCTTCTACTATTTATAACCTATTCTCTTTTCCTAAATCTCTATTTTGCCCTACTTCCCAACTGGTCCTACAGGCTACATCCACTAATTCCATTATAGAATTATTCTCTCCTCCTAATCACTATGTTTAATGATATCTAGTAATACTCTGTTCGAAAATACTCTCCTAATTACTATACTGAACATATTTAATCATTTTACCACTAGGCCCATCCTTATTTCTCCTTTATATGCATATTCCTAACTGGGGTCCGTTACTAACAAAATACAATGTCATCCAAGTGTCTGAAAATTTAAGACATCATTCCAAAAATTACATTTCAAAAACAACTTATTCCAAGGCAGGTCCACAAATACCATATTGTGGACATGTAATATGATGCAAAACAAACAAGTTAGGCTTTCTCCATTACCTGTTCATGGGCTTTAGTCTTGAAAAGCCGGTATGCATTTGTTACAACTTTGCAAGAATCAGCAATACAAGCCTCAAGATCAGCAACTGTGAGCATCACACTTGAATTAAGATCCTCCCTTTGCTTCCAAGATGAGACCTTACTTTCATTCAATGACTTTATAAAACTCGAAAGCACATGAGCCTGGAAAATAAGGTTATTTATATTTTAAGTACTTTTCAAAATAAGAACTCCCCAACTGTGCTATAAAGTTGTAAGACAGCCATATATCTCACATGAAATGCTGCTTTTAGAATGTCGTCTGACTTTGCCTGATCTTTGAGCACAGCATGGACCTTAGATTTTGAAGGATTATATGTCACGATATACCTCTCCTTCTGCAATCAATTTAAAAGAACTCAAGAATGTATCATACAGAAACGTCAATCAAAGTGATAAATATAGTTAAGAATTATTTTGCTGAGTAAGGGACATACATCAAACAGGGGCTCTATGGCAACATATGCACTAGGGTTTTGGAATGCATCCTTGATTCTTGATCCTACACAGTCAATTAAAAAGAAAAAATCAGTTAAAATTATTCAGACAAAATGGCTGGAGTTGACAAGTCAAATTATTTCAGTCCATTGTAATACCAAGGACGACAGGCCTATCTTTCCATGGAAAACTGAATATGTCCTCATTCAAATTACCCTCCCGCAAAGTGGGAACTTGTCCTGAAATGAATTAGTTCAGTTAAAATATAAATGAAGAATATGGTGGGACAGTATATCAGACAACTCTAGTGCTTGGAGACATTAAAATGACTATGTAAATGAGAACAGATTGCTCAACAAGGACGGCACAGATTGACTATTTGATCATGTCAAAAAGATATGCAACCAATATGTTACTCTTTTGGGATGCCAGTGCAACTACAGCAGTGTTACGAACCTGTCTTGAGGAATGAATCTACCGCCACACTGAATCTTGCAGAGTTAAGTGTGTGCAAAACCACGGATTTTACCTATTAATACAATAAGCATTATTGTCAAAAACACCAGATTGGATGTATAGCTACATATGCATCATCGGATCCAAATTCTCTAACTTTGGGGCGCCAAAGTCACCCTACCTTTCAACTCATATAGACCATCATATTGATTTAATGCTTAAGGATCATGCCATGTGTCTTGGCTTTTCTAAAAAATTGAAATTAAGTTGAAAAAAAGAAGAAAAGAAAACATGACACGGAACAACTCCATCTCCCTCTGCCATTCTCGACCAAGCAAGCAACCTGCCATCAGAGAATTGTTGCCAACTCCGACCACCGCAACCACGCCGATTTTACCTCCTTGTGCCTCCAGAAGCCGTTGTCAACCCCGACCATCACAACCACACCGCTGTTCCCTCCCTGTGCCTCCACCAACTTCGACTCAAATGTGATCCATTTTAACAAACCATAAAAGGGATCTGACACAGAGAGAAATGGGTATAGCAGCATAGCATCTGTGTTTGAGTTCGTTTTTTTCAACATCGGCTATTTGATATCTAATTCATAGAAGCATGAGTATGTAAGCTCAATTCTAGATCTCACCGTTTCAATTTCTCACAGCCCCAGATATTATACAGCCAAAACGGAGGCAATAGTCAAGCAAGACGGCGGTGGTCAAAGTTAGTGATGGTGATTTGGATGGCAGACTTGGTGACAGAAGCGTAGCAGACGAGATGAAAATGCAGTGTGTTGTAGCTTTTGTTGTTTCAGTATTTTAGAAGAAAAAAAATTAATAACAGCACGTGGCATCCTGTGAAAAGCATGGTTGATCCAATGACTCATAAAGATTGAAAGTCAGGGTGCTTTTGGCGCCTCAAAGTTAGAAAATCCGGATCCATGCATCATCATTAGAAATACAAAACCAAACCTCTTTATAGGAGCTAAGAATATATCCACAAGAAAGGAGGGAAAAAGTGGTGACAAGAGACGGATTCTTTTTGGCAATCATTATGCTCAAACCAGTACCTAACTGCAAATTGCAAAAGAGATTCAGTGATTGATTTCATAAAAAAAGGCAAAAACAAAATTCAAGGTTACCAGTGCAAAATTCCTTTATACAAGATTCTAAAAGTATTTTAAAAAAAAAAAAAAACAAACAAACTTTGGAGATAAGTTAGTGACACAAAAAGCACTAGCAAATAGAAAGCACAAACTTAGATATCAAAATGTATTAACGGCATACTATGTCACACTATACCATTGATACTGGAAGCTGTTTATAATGCTCAATTGGCTACCTTACATCATAACAACTTTATAGTTTTAGTTGGATGCTACTTTTAGACAACTTTATACATCAAGAACCTGAAGTTGGGCTTCAGTTTTCTGTTATTAGGGTGTCCGTGAGTCTAATTTGAATGTCCAGTTTTAATCAACGGATTCAATAGAATAATAAGTATCAACCCTTCCAAGATTGCAATTTTATTTTCAATCATGTTATAATGAGTATCAACCCTAATAAGTATCAACCCTTCCAAGATTGCAATTTTATTTTCAATCATGTTATAATGACGGGAGAAGCGGAAATTAACTAGTTTCAACTAATTCTTGAAAGGACAAAGTTTCATGATTTTATACAGTGAAAGCAAATACTAATTTCTTCCTTTTGTTGTTTCATTTGGCAGAAGACAAACAAGAAACTCGTTCCTTCAAAACCGTTGTTATTGTTTGTTAAAATTTTGTCAAATACCCATCAGATTTGAACTTTTAAATTTAACAAGCAGTGCTCAAAGAGGAAAACAGTACTAGCGGCCCGGCTTCTTGCCAACAAGTTGTTCTTGTCTTTAAATAAATAATATTCTACTTTCCCTAATCCACCTAAGAAAACATAATTTTGGCATATAAAATCCTGGTTCCCAGCATTGAACAATCAAAACAAAGTAATTACTTCAAAAGTCTTGGTGTTCAAAGCATGTAGTATCGATTGCATACAAAAGAATAGGTGTATGCACAAACATGTAGTTGATCAATTAGGTGGGCAAAGAAAAGGCCCGGCCTGATTAACCAGGTTTATGTAAAGCAAAAGTTTGGGGTTGGAATCATAGAAAACACTTTTTCCAAACGCTACTCAGAGTAGCTTCTCCAGATCACTAAAAACTGATATATTTTTATTTATTTTTGTTAAAAAGCTTCAACATACTAAAATATTTGAAGGGTGATATTTGAATGAAAAAGGGTAAAACAGAGGGTTTGTGCAATCAATAATAGAAAAAATTGAACAAGAGTAGATTGAAATTGAAAAACATAACATAACATAACATACGAGGTCTGCAATATTGCCAACACATTCTCCTTTTGCAGTGACATCCCCAATGTTTTCTCCTTTGGCAAAGGCTTTGTAAATTGGTGTTCTAGTTGATGTTGATGTAACAGCAGCAACATTCTAAGAGCAGAAAATAATAAAGTAATTAGCTTAGCAGCAGGATGGAGAAGTGATTACAAGAAGAAGAAGAAGAAACCAACCTTGAGTACATTAGCGGCACAAGCCAAAGGAAGAAATAGATGGGGCACTGCAGCGGTTGCGAGTTCGACACCAGCACCCAACTCCATAAGAAGATCACCGGCAAAACGAAGCTGTTTGAGATCATAATCAAACTTTTTGCCTTGACGAGCGAAAAGCATCTTTCCGACACGACCAGCTCCATCCTTGAGAATCCAGTTGATAGCAACAGCAGCACCAGGAGTGGATGTATTTCTAGAGAGACCAACAGAAGTGAGAAGGGTTTGAGTAGTGAAAACACCCATTGCTCCACCGAAAAAGTGCTTGAGAGCTCTCCAAGTCATGTAAGGGACGTAGGAAGGGGTAACACTGTCAGGGAAGCCTTCGGGAACAACATAGGATGTAACGAAGGAGACGAACTCATCAATAGGAGGTTTAGGGGTTTGTAAGCTGAGAGAGCGAAAGGAATTATTGTTGAATTTGCCAGAGGCATCAGTGTCGGCAACGTAGTTCCATCTACGGCCATCGATTTCTTCGCAGCAGATGAATCTGCTGGTGCTGAAGGTAGTTGTAGATGAGGAGGCTAATTCAGCACTGATACGCAGCGTTTCACGAATTAGAATATCTTGAGAAGAAGAAGGAGATGGTATATTTGGTGTCTGCTTAGGAGGACCCATCCCCATCACTGCACTATGTCCATCTCTCTCTCTCTCTGCTACTTAGTAGTAATAGAGAATGAATGAAAGGGTCTCTGTCTCTAATCTCATTGTTTTCATCGAAACCACTTTAATTGAACAAGCACCAGCATTCAAATCAACAAACATATGGCATTCGCTGTCTCCTCTCGTCTTCTTAGCCGTCGGATTAATCTAATGGCTTAGCTCAAACAAACAAACAAATTCCCTTTCTATTTTCTCCAAACTTCAAATCCACACCAACACAATTGCACTCACTTTAAATAAAACTTACAAAAAGTAGAGAAAAAAAATAGTATTAATATAAGAAAATTTGTTTACAACATTCAACCACATTTCACATTTCTTTTTTTAAATAACTAAAATTACGGTCACCCACTTCCACTTTTTTGGTGGGTCAGTCACCCACCTTTGAACACCTTCACCATCAACAACATGCAATGATCCCCCCACCACCCCACATGTACATATTGTCATCCCTCCTCACTTCCACGTACACAGCACAATCCTATCTTTATCCTCCTTTAAAAGAGCTGTGTTTAACAACTTCCATGACAATCAAAATTTTACAAAAGAAATAAGGTATTGACACAAGAATCAAAACAATAAAAAGAAAAAGTAAAAAGATAATGTGAGTATAAAAGATAAAGTTGTCACAAAAGTTTAAAAAATAGTTGTTCATGTATCATTTCTCTTTTAAAAATGAGAAATGATATTTGTACAATCATTTTATGACAACTTTTAGACAATTTTCTCCCTCATATTCACACTACCTTTTTCTCTCTCCATTGTTCATTGTTTTCAACAATGAGAAGAGTGAGAAAAAATGTTGTCATGAAAGTTGTACCAAATGGTTATTCAAATATCATGATAAACATCGACATTCCTCGGCTTTTTTGTTTGTTTCTCCAAATATAATATACTATTTTTTATAGGAAGGCTCCGTCCAAATATAATACTATTAGAATCGCTTTTCCACACTCCCGAGAATGCATATGTATTGCTTAAAAAAAAATACAGATGCATATGAATTTTATTAAAAAAGTGTTTGGTATGTAATTTGACATTTTAAAAAAATAATGAAAGTTAAATCTTTTTAAGGAAAAAAAATACTATATATAATTCTATGGGAATGCACATTTTCACCTTGTCGCATGTGAATAAATTCATAGAAATCATAGAAGTTACTTCATTTCTAAAAATGAGTATGATTGTTTCTTAGCCGTGTGTTTAAGGGAGCGTGTTTCTTAGACTTCAAACAAACACCCGATATAAGTAGAGCAATGATATATGAACAACCATCAAGTGACAACTTCCATTTCTTCTGTTTCTATTGGTCAAAAATAATAGAGAAAGAAAAAGTAAGAGAGAGAATGAAAACATAATGTGAGTATGAGAGAGAAAATTGTCAAAAAGTTGTTACAAAATGGTTGTACAAATATAATTTCTCTATAAGTATATGGGCATAGTTCGGTCACTAGAGTACAAGTGTAAAATTTGAGTTTTCTTGTATGGGTGTGTATAAGATGTTTCAAATGAGAGTTTTTTTTTTTTTTTTAAGTAGTCTAGTGGCTAATGCTCACATAATTTAATTGTGGAAAAGTGGAGTGTCCGGGGTTCGAACCCGGCCCCTGCATATAAAATGCAATATCCCTACCAACTGAGTTAAGCTCACGGGGATTCGAATGAGAGGTTAAACATCGACTTTTAGGCTATGTTTGGATTGATGGAAAGTGGTGGAATGGAATGGAGTGGGATAGATCATGGTTCCATTGTTTGGTTTTGTAAAAAATGAATGGAGTGGAATGGTATCCATTCCATCCAATACCACCAGTTAAGCCAATTCTTCATTACATCCAATTTGGGGTGTATCCAATGGAATGGGATACATTTTTAACAGTTACAATTTTGCCCACATTTTTACTCTTACATCGGCTCCCTTGTTTTTTGTCTCTTCACTGTTTCTTATCTCTCGTCCCCTTTTACTATCTTCTTTGTTACTTCTTTCTATTAATATTCATACCATCAATAAAGTGTTATTTTTAAATTCCATTCATCTTGTTTCATACATGTTTGTTTCACTCCAACATAGAACTCGATAGGCAAATGTTTTTGTTTACAAGTGCAATTTGACATTATGTTAACAAGTACAATTGCGTAGTTTATTTTTAGGAAAGTACAATTGTGTAGTTCTATGCACACGCCACAATTATTTTCAATTTTAACTCAGTATTATATGCATTTTTTCAAGGAAGTATTATATACATTTTTGGTTGTTTATGGTTAGTTGGTTACTATGAACATGTATTAACTTTGTCTTTGAGGACTCCTGAATGAAGGTGCTCGTAAAAAATAGGCTTTGGCAGAATATATTGATTTTGTGGTGCTCCTCATGTTTATTTTGATAATCTTTATGTTTTTTATGCCAAAATAATCATATATTGAATTGACAATTCAACAAATCGATGGTTTTGAATAAAGAGTAAAATTGAAATAAAAAAGTTATAATTTGTTCCGTTCCGTCCACTTTCCAAACAATGGAGTGGAAAATTAGTTTCATTCCGTCGTAAAATATCCAAACAATGGAATGAAATTTTTGTTCCATTCCACTCCGTTCCCTTTCGTTCCATTCCATTCCGCTCTGTTAGTTTCAAGTTATCCAAACAGAGCCTTAGATTGAATACATGGTGCATATTATATTATATTATTTTAATTTTAACACTCTCACTTGACTCTCATGTCTTTTCCATTAGAGAAATGATATTTGTACAACCATTTTGTAACAACTTTCCCTCTCATACTCACATTATGTTTTTTCTCTCTCTTCCTTTCTCTCTCTCTCTCTATTGTTTTTTACCAATCATATGAGGGAAAAACAAAATTGTCATGAAAGTTGTAAGAAAGAGATGTACAAATATCACCACCCTTTCCATTAACGCTTCTTTCTCTTTCACATACTCTACCTCTTCCAATTCTTCTTATTGGCAACTAAGCTAAAAAGCTTCTATCCATACTCGTTTCATACACTTCAATCTTGGTTCTATTGTCTTGCTTATCAAACGAATCCACCTCTCATTTTCTTCTCGCCCCACGAACAAAGTCGGTAAAGACAAAATGTGTTGGGCGCCGACGAACTTGCCTCTCTATTCCTTCCACGATTCCACTAATTTCAGAGGCTGGTTAAATTGAATTCAAACGTGGTTTATTTGAGTTAATTGAAAATGTACACTCACTTTTTAGGGTTTATTGAATTTAAATCAGAAGGATGGTAAAGTTGATGATTAGTTTTTGGAGCTGCTAATCTCTTGTTTTCTAGATCTGGATTTACCATTTGAGCTTCTAATTTTTGATCTATTGAATAATGCATGATTTTCTTAATTTCTTGTAGATAAATTTTCTCTTCCCTGATTTGTTATTTCGCTGTGTCGCGTCATTTTTTGGAGATCAAGGCTATTTGATTAGCGTTTGACTCACTATTTTATTTCACGTCAGGGTTCGGGGGTCAGTTACATAAAGGGAAGGTATTAGCACCCTTTATGTCTGTAGTACTCTACGGGAACCTTTTGATTTTATTTAATTAATTGTGTTGTCAACTTGCTTGCTGGAAAAAAAAAGAGTTTAAAGTGATAAAGGAAAAAAGAGACCTATTTATCTACATTTTTTATTGATTTGGAAGGACGAATGTCCTTTGCCTACGTACCTGTGAGGGATCAAAACCTCGTAGTTCGGGGTAGAAATTGACGTTCGATTTGTTGTGTTTTTTATTAGTGTTGAAAAAGGTTTTAAAATGAAAAGCCAAGTGGCAAATGAGAATTGATTTGTATTTTTTATATTAAAGAAAATGACTTAAAATATGATTAATGTAGATTGCAATGTTTGATTTTTGAAAGAAATAAAAAATAAAAGGATCACTTTACTTTGGGAGTCAAGGTTTATTGAGAAAAAGGTTTTTTTTTGTGATTTTTGGTTATTTGCATGTTTTTTGTTTTTTGAATAATAAGACTAAAATTAAACCATTGGAGCAAGAGAAATAAAAGCGTGGGTACTTTGCGACGACGTTGGATCACCACAAAGACCATTAACCTAGGCCAGAAACAAGATAAAAGACATACACACACGCACGCATACATGCACCTACAACTATTACATGAAAATAAATGATAAATTATTTACATCA
>Ga0315913_1008213_pt1 | contig 12423 bp, 7 predicted proteins | sample MpolsnodulesMG_FD_207736 | JGI IMG/M metagenome (GOLD analysis project Ga0315913, IMG submission 207736) | Medicago polymorpha root nodule microbial communities from Los Angeles, California, United States - small nodules | ecosystem: Host-associated > Plants > Roots > Nodule | place: USA... | reverse complement strand
AATTTAAATTTAAAGTAAAGAAAAGAAAGTGTGGGAGTTGTTACAGTAACAGAAGATGTGTTGGTCTGTTTTGCCCCTGTCCCCTTAAAATGAATATAATATTAGTATTATGATGAAAAAGGTAAATTTATTTTGTGAGAAGTATGTATATTATGCACACTTTTTGTTGCTTTGTGCTTAATGGAATGGAAGGCCCTTGAGTAGAATAGACTTCACTCTCTCTCTCTCTCTCTCTGCTCTGCTCTTTAGGTTTCACTCTTCTTCACTCTGCCAACTCTTCAAACAACAAGGAATAATCTCTCTCTCTCTCTTCTTCTTCTTCTTCTTCTTCACTCTCTCTTCTGCCTGCTACACCAACCTTCCATTTTCACAGGTAAGTTACTTCTATGCTTCATTTTTTTATTTATTTTTTTATGTTTTATTTTTCGACAATAATTGTTCTTGTGTTTTTGTTTTTAGCTGTTTTTCTTTCGAGTTTGTTTATGTTTGTGTCTTTTTTATGTTTTTATTTTCTAAGTTTTTTCATTCACATTCCTTAGTAGTTTTTTTTCTTTCTCGTTTTTCATTTTTTTTAAGGTAATATTTTCGAAAAAGGGTTGGTGTGGATCTATTTTAACAAATTTACTTTTTTTCCTCTTGCAAGTTGATTTTTTGTTTAATTTATTGCTTAATATGGGTCTATTAAATGTGTTACTTAGGTTATGAATGTTTTATTTGGCTTCTTGTGTTTGATTTTCCTTATTGCAAGCGAAAAAAACCCCAAATTTTTCATTTTTCGCATTTTTACATTTTTAATTTCTATTTTGCACAACGCATTTTTACATGTTAATTTTTCATGCGTTGGGGTTTTTTTTTGGTAGAATGCGTTGGGAGTATTTTCCTTATTGTAATTTTTTGTTTTTATTATGGAATATTAATTCGTGAGATTTATTAATTTGTTTTTAAGAAGCTAAAATGAAATTATATTACTAAAGGACCAAGACTATTATTATATTTTTTTTTATGATTCTGTAGTAATTTCTTTTGTTTCATTGTTGTTTAAATTGCTTACTATTATATTGATTATTGTGAGAGGGTTGGAAGAACTAATATTGGAGATAAAATCATTCATAGGTGATCAATAATAGGTTTGAGTAAAAACCAAATTTGGCTATCAATTAATTAATGAACATAGTCAAAAATTTCCCTTGATGGTTAAAATTATTGATTTTTGACTAATAAAATTATTAGTCAGATATAAAAAAACCAATGGAGCACTGATGTACACCGACACCGACAGTAATTTGAAAGAAAATGACATAATTGAATGTAATTACATGTGTCGGCGTCAGACACGAACACACCTTCAATCAAAAGTGTTGGTGCTAGAGAGCTTGATACACACCTAATAATATATATTATATCCAAGAGCAAAGATTTAAAACGTGGTTGTCTTTGCAATCCTTGTTATTGTGGAGAATCGCGATTAAATCCGGCTGATGTAGCATTTATCTCAGTTGTACATTTATCGGATATCTTGTGTTCACATGCAATTGGCTGCCCTCTTGTTAATCCTGATTTAGTCTTTGCAATATGAAGCGCTGACACAAACACTAATACTGATATGCGAGTACAACACCATTTTATTAATTTAACAAAATGGAATAATTGAATGTAACTAGGTTGTCACTGTCAGACACCAAACACACTCTCAACTTGAAGTGCTAGTGCTACATTGTCTGTGCAAGCCTGCTTGTATTATTTCATTTCTAGTTAGATTAGTTAGATGAAGTGGCTACCGGTTACCATGTTCGTCCTATATGAAGTGTAAAAATTTGGTCTGTTTAATCTTTTGTTGATTGTGTTAGTTTGAGTACAGCATTTCTTTCTGCCGATGTATTGAGTGAATTGTGCTTTTATAACGTTTTCTTGTACGACAGTTTGCATATTTGGAATCTGATGTCTCCGCCACTGCTGCTTCCTGAAGAGGAAGGGCAGAGCAACCCCTCAACAGTAGCATCTGCATCTCCACAATCCTTGGACCGTTTGTCTCAAACTGCAGCTGGGTTGAAAGAACGCAATTACCTCGGATTGTCTGATTGCTCATCGGTTGACAGTTCTACTGTCCCAAGCTTGTCTGATGAGAAAAAAGAGAACCTAAATTTGAAAGCGACAGAGTTAAGGCTCGGACTTCCTGGATCTCAGTCACCTGAAAGGGATCTTGATCTTTTTCCGTTGAACTCAACAAAACTTGATGAGAAACCACTTTTCCCTTTGCTTCCCACTAAAGATGGAATCTGCTTGTTGTCCCAAAAGACCGTCGTTTCAGGCAACAAAAGAGGTTTTGCCGACACACTGGAAGTGTTTCATGAGGTGAAAAGTTAAACTTTTTCCTTTTACTAGAGTTAATATATTTTTGGTGTGCTGCAAATGATTTTAGTGTCTAGGATGTTAACCTAGCTGGGATTGTTGAAACTATAGGGATGCTTTTGCACATCAATTTTGAATTAAAAGGTCAAATGAATGTTCATACTGCTTTTGAGTCTGATTCTTAACAATATGTGATGCAGGCAAAATATACTGGTAATACTCGCGTAAACATACTGCTTTCGCCGAGACCTTCTGGAGCTCAACCTACTACAATTAAAGAAATGCCAAAGAAGGTGGTACAAGAGAGCCCTTGTACAGCAAATGGAACTGGAGCTCCCATCAGTGGCAGTGCACCGGCTGCTAAGTAAGTAGAACATGCTACATTAGGATCCACTATTTTCTGGACAATCTAGTTGGACAAATATATTAAGAGTAATCCATCAGTTTATTCCTTTAACTATCACTCTCTCTTCTACTTAGTCTGTAAAATATATAAAAATAATTGGTAATTCTTGCTATTATATATTGACAAGAGCTACTAGGGACTAAAGAGACGGATTTCATATAGTTTAGGGACTAACTTGACAGATGTCAGATAGTTTAAGGACTATTTATTATTTTGATATAGTTTAGGGACTAAATAGGAGAGAGTGATTCTTCAATGACTAAAGCAATGGTTTACTCAACACCTTAAAAGGGATTTCTCGATGTCTTTGTAATAATGCTAATTACTTTCTATGTACGACAGAGCACAAGTTGTTGGTTGGCCTCCTATTAGATCATTTAGGAAAAACTCACTGGCAACCACTTCAAAGAACAATGACGAAGTGGATGGAAAACCTGGTGCAGCTGCACTATTTGTGAAGGTTAGCATGGATGGCGCTCCTTATCTTAGGAAGGTAGATCTAAGAAACTATACAACATACCAGGAACTGTCGTCTGACCTTGAGAAGATGTTCAGCTGTTTTACCTTAGGTGATCTGTTACAACTTTACTTTACTTTTAATGAATCTTAAAATGAGTTTTGTGATCACTATGTTTATATATCTTTTTTCGTACTGAATTGCATCTTTGGCATGGATTACTACATTCGATGTACCTCATCAGGTCAATGTGGTTCGCATGGAGCTCCAGGGAGAGAAATGTTGAGTGAGAGCAAATTGAAGGACTTCCTGCATGGTTCTGAATATGTGGTCACTTATGAAGATAAAGATGGTGACTGGATGCTTGTAGGAGATGTACCATGGGAGTAAGTTTTTAAATCTTTGACACTTTCTTTTCATGTGCAGTAGTGTAGATACAATATATTAAATACTTTCCATGATGTTATCGCACATGTAAATAAGTATCGTTTCACTTTGTCAAAAACATGCTTGTGCAACCCTCTGGGGACAGTTTATATATTGCATATTAAATGGTAGTTGAGGTATGACCATAATTCCTTACAAGAATGATTTGCAAATTTGAACTTCTCTATGTAGTATATTTTTTTTTTGGTCCCCCAAAAAACCTTCCTAATTGAAAAGACATGAGTAAAAAGTGCTTTTGTTTCCTTTTAAATTTGTTACTTAAATAGGAACATATAAGTTTAGGTATGTTATGGTCTTGTGGATTTTGTTTTATAGATGAAGAGTGCAGATGCAGACTTAGGAACTTGATCTTGGCTTGTACTTTGTTGCTGAATTGAATCTTTTGACGCGTTTCAGCTTGCTTCCTATTGAAATGTGTTAATATATCCATGTTTGTACCTCTAGGCGTTAAGTGCTGCAAATTACTACTATTTGTATGAACAAACTGTCAACTTGAATACTGATAGAGCGAAATCAACTAATTGTTCACCGCACTCTATTTTGCATACTATTCTTAACTGTTATATTTCTTTTGTCTGCAGCATGTTCATCGACACATGCAAAAGACTGAAAATCATGAAGGGTTCTGATGCAATTGGCTTAGGTATGTAAAATTCATTAAAATTAGTCGCACATGGCTAATATCCAATAGTAGATTACGATCCTGATATGTTTAAGTTAGACCATCGAATCTGGGTTGACATGTCAATTGATTATATACCATTTAAGTTTATGTTGTTTACACAGGCATAATATATGGCTGAGAATAAAAATTTCATACATGTTTTGAATGATGAAATTGTATTATTTATTACCAAATTGTTGTGTTTTGTGAGTAATCACTAAACTAGTGTTTAAGAACTATAGATACTGAATAGTCTACTTATACTGAATTATGATGTGTAGCTTCTCAGCTTTGAGCAATATTATTTTGAAGCATAACATTCCATCGTCTCATTATAATTGTTATTTTAGGTCATGCATACTTCTTGACAAAATGATTAGTTATGTTGAATTCTTTTGTAAAATAATGTGTATAGCCTAATAAACCCATATTAATTAGACTGGTTGAAAGTAGTAGTAAAGAAATAGCTAGGTGGACTATTTAATTAAATAAGGGTATTGTTGGAAAAACATCAATGAATCATCTCTTGGTGCAAACTAAAGTGAAAATAATTTGAGACAAAAATATTGCAAATGTGAGTGCGACACTTATAATGAGATAGAGGAAGTACCTATTCTTTGACTTCTTTATCGACAAAAGAAGAGAAAAAAAGATTTGAATTTAATGATTCAGTTGGATTGTGATTGCTTGCATTTGCAACCTGTAGGTAACTTAAGGAAATTATATTTGAAAGTGCCTCTGGTTTACATCTGCAATGATACTGTTATGTATTGTTAAGTTTCTTGTTACCTTGTACCACAAGAAAACTATTATTGGTAGTACAATTGGCTTAGGCAGTTTTTTCTTCTCTTTGCAGCTCCAAGGGCCATGGAAAAATCCAAGAGCAGGAGCTAGATAGATGCTATTATTGGGACTGCTGACTATGCTTTTTGTCTAGTAAAGTAAAGTTGTACTTGAGAAGGGTGTGGAAAGAAAACCATGGTACAAAGAACTAAATCCATGAGTTTTGATGGTTAAATATGGTTGACATGTTATTATGTTTTGAAGTCCCTAGTAGTGTCTTGTTCTTTATGTTACATTTATTATTACTATTACTTTAGTACTTATGAAGCTAGCTTCAGTATTTGTATGTTTGGAGTTCTGTAATATTTATAGGAACCTTATGTTTGGTTGAATGTCTGTTGCAATTAGTATATTGTTCTATGTGATTTGTTATCCCTTAGTTTTTCCTTTTATTTTAATAGTTCCACACTGGATGGGATAAAGTTAAAAATGAGTTTATAAGTGTGGGCAATATTCACCTTATAAGTTGATTTTTCTGATCCCAAATTTCAATACCTATCATGTTCATATGGATAATGTATGTAGTGCAACAAATCCCTTTGCTCACTCGGATAGAGATAACTATTATTTATGTATATATCAAAGTAGTATTGTTTCCTGAATAAGGATTATCAATAAATCCAAATTCTAATTTAGTGTACATCAATTCATAGATTCTCTAAACTCAAGCTTGGCTCAATAACTTAGCATTAGGTTTCTAAATCAAAACAAGCTTGATGTGACCAAGCCTCTAAATTATAGTCCCACGGTCCCTTTAAATAAGCACCCTAACAAAAGTGGTTTTTATAAAAAAGGAACGGTAGTAGTTCGATAGCTCAGTTGTGACCAAATGAACTTAAATTTGAGCCATGCTTGCATAACTAGTATCTTTAATTTAAATTTGATTTGAGTTCAATAACTCTAGCATGTTGATGAATCTAAATTTCAAGCTACGCTTAAACTAAAATTATGCTAAAGTTACTGGTAAAGAGTTTTACATCAGATAAAAGATGATGTGACAATGTGTTTATAAGTGGGAATAACATTTACCTTACAAGTCGATTTTGTGGGTTTGTGTTAGGTTCAATCACGATTTTTAAAAGCTACCATGTATTCAAGATAAATGCGTGAGAACAAAAGATTTGATGGACTCGAAGATATGAAAATTGCTACAAATTTAAATAATTTAGGTACACTCACGAAAAGAAAAAAAGGTTGAAATAGAAAAAATCAATTTATTTATTCTAAGTGCAAAACACTCTATAGATATCAAGCGAACTAAAGCACATGAGAGGCTTTGGGAACTATAAGAGTTAACCTAATCTCGTGACAAAGTAACACTGAAGAAGAGCAATAGAAATAAGAAAATGACAGCAAGCTATAGCAAAAGTCCAAAGTAAGAGTAAAATAAACATTATAGCCCTAAGTGCAAAACAATGGCTATTTTGTTCACCATGCTCTCTTCTCATGCGTCCTCCTATATTATGAAAATACCTGTTTGAAATATATAATCCGAACTCCTTTTTAGGGATTTTCGGATTATACAATCCAAAAACTACTAAAACCTAAAAAATTTATTTTAATCGATACGAATGTCTCTACTGACCACTATACTATCTTTACATAAACCAAGCTGATACAAGAATACAATACCATCCTCAATAGAGATCTCTCCATTTAAGACCTGGGAGGTACCCATTGGATGCTCCAAGAGCACTTTATTTGGAAGAATGAAAGATATGACGCATTTTGGTTCGAGTAACTTGAACAATGTTTGCCTTCTTACAAGCTCTATTTCCATTCTAGGTCACAGCTTGGGCAGTTCTGTTTGGTCATGGCCCAATGGGGCCCACATTTTGTATGTTTATGAGTGATCTCCATTTCTAATAACCACCCACTCCTGGAGTACTAAATCACCGAATACCAACATTACATGACTGCGATTTTTTTTTCTTACAGAAATATGTTAGAAATGTTAATAAGTTATTGAGTTATTTAATTTTAACTATTAGAGTTTGTAATTAACAAAAAACTATTAGAGTTTGATGTAGCTATAATATCTACATTTGATTTGTTATTTTACAATTGATATTATTCACTTTAGTAGAATCGGACCCATGTGTGTTCTCTATTCAATCTTAAAGTCTTGGAATCATGAATGATTTAAGAGTAAGTTTCTACCTATACTTCACCCCCAACTAGGCTGATGGATGCAACTATGAAGTACTAATAAACATACACTTGTAATAATTAAAAACAAATTTGTTTGAATGTTCCTTAAAAAAGAAAAAAATTGTTTGAATGTAATTATTGTTGGGTCTTTCGATGGAGCATACAATACTGGAGTGGACCAACACATTAGATTGGAGCAGTTACACAAGTGAGTTTTGATACTATATTTTCATCCAAAAGCTTAAGTTATTATATATTGCTTAACAACTACTCTTCCGGTCTAATGTGAAATATTTTTAACTCACTTGAGGAACCACTCCCGGTTCCCTCACCAAGTTGCACCGGACTTTGATACTACTGTTGGGACTTTTGAAGAAGCTCACAACATTTGGGTGGTTCAACAAATTGAACCAGAGCAACCATACAAGTGAATTTAGACAATGTCTTCACTCAACATCGTAAGACATTGAATATACGAGGTATCGTCACTTGTGTTGAGTGAAACTTACGATTTAGTGAAGGTGTGATGTCCAATCTCACTACTATTCCGCTTAACACATTAACAACAAAAGGTAATGTTTTAATCAAGCATCATACACACCTTTAATCTGAAATGTCGGTGGTGCTGATACTCACACGAGTGATCAATTTTCTTCAACACCACCTTGGATTTAGTACTAAAAAGTTCCCCTAATGTAATTTTTCCATGTTAATGGGTTTGGTTAATGTTTCGGTCCACTACAACATTATCATAGGATTTTCTGGAGCAAATTTAGGTGCATCACATTCTACATTTTCCACTACTAGCTTGATCTATGTGCTACTTTTGACTTCTCTCAATATAAATATTGTACTGTACGGTTGTCAATGGTCCAATACTACGAGCCAATAAGATCTTTGGATAGTTAATATTTGAATAAAGTATTGTTAGTGATTGATGCACGATGGATTTGAATAATTCCTAGACTAGTGCAGCTGGAATGTTGGATTGATTAAATACCAAAAACATAGAATAAGAATAAAGGTACACTGATCACGGTTTGCTGTTTCTTCTAGATTTATGGATCTAATATTTAATCTAATATTTAATTATGCTATGTTGAATAATGTCATATGATGGTGTTGCAGCTGAAGGAAACACAACCTTTACGTAAAAATAGTTTAATGATAATTATATAGTGCTTATATATTTATTTAAAGAATTAAAGTAGAATTGTAGTGAAATGATGGAACACAGAAAGAAAGAAAGAAGTTTGTGTCAATGTTATTTTTGCAAAAAGCTATTTTTAAATTGAAGATAAAAAATTAAGGTTTTTAAAAATGGTCCATGATCATGATTGTGGGTAGGTTTTTCTCATATTTTTCCACAACTCCACTATATATTTTTTAAAATATGTGAAATGATAATAGTTTGTAGAAAATTCACATATACAAATAGCGAATCGAAGTTTGACGAACTCTAATCACTATATCTAATCTAACAATTTTAGTATTTTTGTTAGTTCAACTAGAATTGGTAGACTGGACGCTATGTTTTGCTATTACAAAAGTTACGATGTAATCAAACCTACAATGTAATCAAAAAATGATAATTATTTTTATACTATTATCAAACAAACACTCAATTGACAGAGTTAGATGTTAATAATTAATTAAAGTTTGGTGTCACTTGTTTGAAATACTGTTACTCCATTGATAGATAGAAGAGACCATGCTTTGGTGGTGAATGCATTAGCCCTGTATCATGTAAACTGTCTCTAAAACTTAATTTAGGTACATTATATTTTTACAACATCAACATAACTCCTCATGCAAAATGCTTTTGAATTGAAGTATTAATGATAAAAAAAAAACTCACTTAATCTACAAGTTTCAACTTTTTAGTTAGACAAATGATTACTTGATCATATATACCAAAATCTTATATATAATGAATGAACTATTCTAGAATTTTAAGTGGATAAGTGAAAATACATGAATGATTTAATCCTTAAAACACTCTAATATTTTCATATTCATCCATTATCCAAAGTACAACCAGTTTTTAAAGTACAAAAATAGTACACACAATATTTACCAAATCTAGAACCCCAAATTGCATTTAGAGGCAAACAAGAACCATACAAAGTGGCTAATTTAGTGGGAATCAATGTCCATCTTTATCAATTGAAATAGTTAATAGGGTGGACTTACTAACAGAAGATTTAGTTGGCCTTTCATTTTATTCAAAAGCACCATAATTTAAAAATACCACCACCCTAGTGTAAAAATATATTGCAGTGTGAATCTCGGAGAAAGCTATATTAATATACAAAATTCAGCATATATTATTGAATTATAATGCAAACTTTTAACATTCCCCATAAACATCCCTTTCATCACGGGAGAAGTAGTTGTTCTTGGTGGGGCTTGATTGAGTGAAAATGAGAAGGTAAAAATTGGAAAATCCAGAATTACCTAGAGAAGTAGTGGTTGGACACTAAACACATGAATTCCAGGCACACAATTCAGTTTCATTTTTCCATTTCCATGTTTTGTTGGAAATAAAATGTGTGACTTATACACAATGTTCCCGATCGCTCGAAGCAGTGGTATATGAGTCATGGTTCGACTACTTGATGGAGGAGCAGAATCGGATCTAAGATATCATGTCTCCTCTAAAATTTTAAGATATTAGATATATAAGTCGTTTATCTTAACAGAGTCTAATGACCTAGACCATCAACAAATCTGGACGTCACAATTCCACAAAAATCTTATATGAATCTCTTCTCTTATATGTTTGTCGTTTAACTCGTTCCTAATCTACGTGGACTAACCACTCTCACTTAAATATCAACAATTTTGTCTGTAGACAACTACATCACATCTTTTTTGACTCTCCTCTTACTATTCAAGCTGACCTTAGAACCACATAAGGAGCAACATACATAAAAATCTAACAATTTTTCTTACTGTAACTTTTAATTACCAAATTACCTTTCATTTTCAAGAAAATTAAAACGACCCATGTGTTTGAAACGTGTGTGGCTTCCTCCTTAGAAGTCACATTCATATATTTGCTGGCAACAAACTATATTATATGCTTTGTACCAAGTCATGATCATTTAATACTTTGCATGTTTAGTCTCACAAGTCCATCAACTTCACTAAACAAAAACAGTGGAAAAGACAACCAAGAATTAAGCTTGTTTTATAGCATCATCAATATATCTCTTTCAACCAATTTTCTAGAGTTTTCTTCTCATTAAACTACAAAATGAAGGAATAAGAAAATCTATAGGTTAAATAAGCTAAAATCTTGATATTATTCTCTTGTTTGTTAATTGACAATGATAATTAAAAAGACAAAAAGACCCATCAATTTTTATCGCATAATCAACTGGTTGGACTCAAATGGTTAATGAACTTCAGTTAAAGACAAATATTTTGAGAGAACTTGAGTTCGAATCCTGACAATCACAATCATCGATTATACTTTATTTACCTTTCAGTCAAACTCTAAATTATACATTCCTCGTAAAAACCGGAGGGTTAACTTTTTTTTTTTTGAAAAAGCAAATATTATTAATAATCGGATCTCCGCTCAAGACGAACAGAGGCCGATGATTCCGGAGGGTTAACTTAAGACAAAGAAATACATGAGAACATAATGTGGTGCTTCATTTATGTGCCCTAAGCTGCCACATTGCCTATTACAAAACCGTACAAGAACCATGCATTAAGCTAAGGCTACAAATTAAACTCTATCACAAATTCTCAACTATCTTTACTATTGTTAAACAATGATTCCACGCGTTTCTTCTTAGACCACACTCCATTAAGGAATGTCGTCTGCTGTGACTTTGTGAGTCAGTGTCAGAATTTATGAAACTCTTTTACTACTCATTCTATAGCTTCATGCAATGTGTATGGTTAGAACATTCTCTATGTTTTCATCGTTTTGTTGTGGCAGAATTTATTAGGATTGAACCAATTGTTGTATTGTTTGATGGTGAAAACTGTTCCTTGCTTACACCGTTCACAGTATTTTCATTGAAAAGGATTTGACATTGATATGATGTAATATTGATGAATATTGAAAGGTATATACTCAATAGGACTTGATTTGGCTCTTCTTCTAGATATGATATATAGTGGGGTAAAATGTGAACAAATGTGGTGATGGTTACAAAATACAATTGTGCCATACATGTTATTGCAAAGATCTCAAATAGGATCTTACAAAATAAAGATCTCAAATATGATATTTGTGGTTGAAAATCAAGGTTTTAATAAACCGGTTATTACAGTGTTAGGAGTCTTATATTGAATTGAATTGATAAAAAAAATATTCAATATTATACTATAGTCATGAAGTTTTCTTACATAACGGATTAGTATTTTAAGTTTGGCTCACTTCATGGGCTAAATTTAAAGTTTTTTTATGCCTATGTGTGACTGCAATTGTGGTTGCAACATAGTTGTGACCAAGGACCCAAATTTTTTATGCGAATGTTACTATGGTCGCATTGATTGTATATATTTGAGTGCAATTTTTTTGAAATATCAAATTTCGCAATGAAATCTTAACGTGACCGTTGCTTAAAATTACCTTTGCTTCAAACTAATTTTTTGAACTTTCTTACTTAGCAAGAAAAGGGTACAGGAAATTTTATAAACAAAAAAGGTACAAGAAAGAACACAGATCATGGTTTGTGTTATGATGCCAATGTCATCTTGTTTACAACATTATCTTGGCAAATACTAGACACATGATGTGTGCATGTGTAAACAATACACTAGAGTGAACTATTTTATGATACTATACTACTAGTACTAGTATATGTGAGATTAATTGAAACTGGTTGGTAGCTATTCTAGCATTTATGGAGCATGGAATGCATGTGCGCTCTAATTATTGCAGCAACATAATAACCATTTCACCAATCTTGAGAATAAGCCCTTCATTCTTTCTTCACGATATACAACAATATTTTAAAAATCGAATCGAATTAGAATGTTAAACGGGTCGAACCCTAAATCGATATTATGCATATTTCAGTTATCTGAGTGGTTCAATCGCAAATTATTTAGGTTATAGCGATTTAATGCAATTAAACCATT